>JAEEGL012178148.1_pt1 | contig 16195 bp, 20 predicted proteins | sample 9134231 | NCBI WGS metagenome assembly JAEEGL01 (sample SAMN16246548, study PRJNA631951) | gut metagenome | biome: gut microbiome; feature: rumen; material: fiber-attached | host: Bos | place: Iran: Karaj | collected 2018-10
ATTAAAACCTAGACCGTCCACTTGTAAACTGGTTATTAAAGCCATCACAGATTCAAAAGAATCTATTGTTTTTTCGGTTAAGGTAATTGAAAGAAATAATTTCATTCCTGCATCTTTTATCATCTTGCAGTTTCTAACAACTGTGTCATATGTTTGCAATCCATCTACAAACACTCTCTGATCATTACATTCCTTATCCCCATCCAGGGATACTGTGATTGAGCAATCATTTTCTTTTAAGAAGTTAATCCTTTTTTCATCAAGTAAAGTTCCATTTGTGGTAATGCTAACTTCAAGTTTTTTAGGTAAATCGCCGGATTTTTTTAATTCGCTTACTCTTGAAACAAGATATGAAACCGTTTTCCAATTAACAATAGGCTCTCCACCGTAGATCATAATAAAGTTTTCGTTATCAACTTTATTATTACAAATTATCTCTTTATAGAATTGGATAGCTTTTTCACATGTAACTATATCCATATTTTTAACAGTCATATTTTTGTAGCAATCGTCTATGAAACAGTACTTGCACCTTAAATTGCACTCTTCTGTCACAATAAAAAAAGCGATATATTGTTCAGGTTCTTGTACATTTCTTATCTTATTAATAATGCGTTCATCATCACACTCATTGACTATTATCTTATTTCTAAGGAAACTACTTAAATAGGGTTCTGGAACAATCTTTTTATTGTTCAACAAGTGCACTACTTCCGAATATTCTTCTTTTGTCAAATAAAGCGGCTTCAAATACAATGAATTAAAAATTGCGTAAAAATCGTCAAACTCAACAATGTGGGTATAACGCGAGTAAACAAAGCCCATGATTTTTATATTTCCAAATATATATTTAAATATGAAAGAAATTGACTCTTCGGCGATGGGATCAGTGATACTTGGTCGCTATTCCACTATAACAGAAGCTAAGCAGTGTATGAGTTGTGGTGGTGGCAGTTCTTGCGCATGCGGATGTAAATCATCAAATGGAACAGGATCTTTAGAGATTCCGTTTGTTGATGATCTCTGGAATTAATCAGTTTCAATTGTCATATTCGGGCAGGGTCTGACAGCCAAAGCTGTCGGACCCTGTCCGGTACAAACTTTACATACGCGCGGCATATACATTACTGACCCTCTCTGCCATCATCGATAGAAGACTCTGATTGTTACAGAATTGATTCATCTGGCTAATTCTGCGCCCCCGAACCCCCTCTTCTTTAACAGAACTACAGTTTGTCTCCACCGCTCCGTACATATCTACATCTTCGGCATAGTAATATTTTGTAACATGTCAGCTGAGTCCGCAATTCATTGGCGAAATACCCAAGGCTATCCTTCTAATAGGCGGAATACAGCTATCCGAAATCTTCGAATGCTCCCTATCCTTCTGCACGTATCCAAGAAGTCTACGACACCGTAATACTTCACATACTCCTCAGGACGGCTACATGACTCCTTAAATAGTATCTTTCCAATCTCGGGATCGACTTTTCCAGTAGGTCTCTTGTTAATTATCGGTTTTTTCTTACTCAGTACACTTACAGGTGATCTCGTAGGTATACCTCTGGCTGTTCCTCTCCATGTGAATAGGCTTCCCATTAGTAACCTGTGTGTAAGGTTACATATTTAAACCTTAAATATACTCTTAATACACTATATAAAATAAACTCGATTTCTCGTATGATTAAGCCCTGTAGTCATAAAACCCGTAGTTTTAGTTCTAAAAGACATTGAAAGTTTTTCTTCATGAAGTAAATAATTACATTCATAACAAGATTTGAAATTCATTGGCTGGCGTACATGCCTAGTAATCTAACAACACTGTTAGTTTTATTTTATACAAAAATAGTAAAACTATTCAAATCGTATTTTTCTTGAGGCAAGAATTCATCTCTATTCTAGAAACATACCAACGAAGTATATCTTCAAAAGCTGGTTTATAAGCAAAGCATTGAGGCATCAGATTAAAATGTGATGCTTTACAGCCTCCTTGGCATATTGGGAGATACTTACAATCTTTACACTGTTCATCAAGTTCTGCTGAAATCCAATAATTAAACGTATCTTGATCAACAATTCCATCCCAGATATTCCCAATGATTTGATTATAAGCTTCACAACATTTCGATATGTCTCCGTTGGGTAATACTGAAAAACTCTTTTTATTACAAGAATCACACTGAACAGGACGATATCCCAATCTTGCAATACCTGTAGCAGTACACATGTTTAAATCTACTAGTTTATCAAACAATTCAACTATTTGTTCATCTGCCTTAGTTTTTGAAACAAATGCACTAGATATAGTCTGATCAAATGAACTCCAGACCGGGTATACATAATATGATATGTTATTGTATTTTGATAACCTACCATGAAGACATTCAATCAGTGTTTTTAAACTACTAAAATTATGAGTGTCATAGTTCATGCGAATTGTAACATGCATTTTAGTTTTGGCAAGTATTTCAATATTATCCAAAACTCTATCGAAATTATGCTCAGAAGGACTATCATAATTTTTAACATTATCATAATATTTGTCAAATCCATCTAGTGTTACCTGAGTACGATATATCCCCCATTCATTTTTCATTTTATTTGCAATCTCTGGGGTGATTAGACTCCCATTTGTAATCATCACACCACCATATTTGCTATGTTTACACTCACACAGTTTTTTCAGCCCTTTTATTATTTCGTCGATAACATCTATTTTTAGGAGAGGTTCACCACCAAACCACTGTATATCAACATTCATGCCGTCATCAACAAAATCTTCTAAGTAGCGTACAATTTGACGAGCTGTTTCTAATTGCATATCTTTACCAGAAAGACCCTTCTCAAAACAATAATAACAATGAGCATTGCATCTTGAGGTAGGCCATATTCTGAGATATGCTCTACTTTCGTTTTGGATGCCCTCGAATCTATCATCATTAATCTTCTTATCTTCATCATAATCTGGATCGATTAGTATACCCTTGGAATGTAAAAGATTGATCTTATCATTTGGAAGAGAACCGCTTAAAAAGTCACTGTACTCATCTTTTGAAAGCTTACCAATTGCACCAGTAAGGCTATTAAAAATGATATAACCATTTTTGTACTCAGTTATAACATTGTATTTGGATTCTTTAAGAAACAAGAAAGCACCTCAAAAAGAAGGCCTTATTAGGCCCAGTTTGAGCATTTTTGATTAGTCGTCACAACTATGACAAGTCGCCGTATCTGGACAGCGAGTATCACACTTACACGACAAATCGCCCAGAGATTCGATGTTCTCAAAAAATTCCATAAGTGTGATTCTCTTTATCCATATTTATAATGTCTTGTGGTCCTTGTAATTCTAATCAAAAACTAAATATTGCAATACCACACAGCGACAGCTCGGATCCTCAGATTATAAATTAGATCATTGCATAAATACTAACCTAATCCAAAATTAACTGGTCGACCACATGAATTTTTTCAGTGATATTTAAATATGAGTGTCAACACTTAATTGACTATTTAAATATATGGTAAATTTCTGACAAAGTTACTACAATACGCATTTTTGCGTTAGAAAAAAAACTTGGAACACAGTGTTCACAATTAATCACGAAGCAGCCGTTTTTTCAAGCCCTTTCTAGAAATATACAGTCTATTGAATTATACAATCAGGGCGATAGCTATGAATTACCGCATCGTTGCAATCGGAAATACAGATACCGCGAAAAGCACCTGTCTGGCAACGGCATATCGTGTGATGCGCGAGGGGATCCAGGACAAGAAGGTGTTGAGAAACAACTGCATCTATGTAGGTCAGAACAACGATTTGGAATACCTCTGCAGTTCCACTGCGATGACATCTGCCAACCAGGGGTATGATCTGCAGCTATGCATCAACAGAAAGACTCTGTTCACAATTAGTTGGTATGACACCGTCGGAGACAGCATCAATCCCAACAACGGATGGCATCCGGATACGGTAGAGCATATCCGCGGTGCGCACTATGTGTTCGCATTCTTCTCATGTGATGAATTGGTCAAGAGCGATCTGCAGACACTCAGAAGAACGGTAAAGAAGATTGAAATGACACTCAATACCGCCATGGAAGGGGGTTCATCGTTCAAACTGGTTATATGCCTGTCGAAATCCGATACCGTCTCCAGGGAACAGCTCGATGAGATCCGTTCGATCTTTGCCAACGTGAGAAGCTCGGTCACAGGAATCCGTACCATGCTCTACTTCGTGTCGACGATGCAAGGACATAACTTCAACTCTCCGATGGCCCCTTTGCTGATGGCAGTAGATGAATGCCTCGAAAAGTATGAGGACAGCCTGTCTGCACTATCCATTGGAGGAAAGCTCAGAGTATCAGCCACCAACCACGCGATCGATCGCTGGAAGGGCAGGTATTCCTCGGGGGCATGGTTATGACCATCGCAGCACCCGTGGTGATGTCCCGTACCCTGTACAAGGACTTCTCGAAAGATCTGGTTCATCGCCCAGACGATCTTCCGGATGGAGTTTATGATGCAGTTAGCAGCGCATTGAGGAGTACGGACCTCTCCAAAGGAACCGTCAACAGACTGCTCTGTTCCTTCGGAGAGTGCGTGATAATGGGTTATGCCGGAACTTTCAGCAGCATATCTGAGGGAACCGTAGGTATGGATATGTTCGATTACGTGGGTGCCCGCCCGAACGTATGTTTTGTCGGATTCTGCGTCAAAGATATAGAATCAGACACAAGATTCCCTTCCAGAAAACTGTGTTCCAGGATGTATGGGTGGCTCATGCTGAATCTGTGGGAGGATGACTCCGAGGGACAGATTCCGAGCATCATCTCAGATTACAGTGAATACGATCCAGGAGCTCTGAATGAACCAGACTACATCGATCTTATGGAATGCTACCATCATTCCGAGGACGGCCAGAGTTTGATGCTAATGACGAACTCATGCCCCAGGAACGAGTCAGGATACAGAGAGGTCAGGAACATCCAGGATATCACGGATCCAATTCCTGGAAGAAAAGGTCAGAAGGTCGGATTCCTAAAGAGCGGACGCAATCTCATCTGCATAGGTAAGGAAGAACTGCTACTCCATGAGAATAGTATTCGTTCCGGAAGGCCGCTGATGATATCGATTTACAAGGTGCCTGACGGAAAGATCAGAGTAATCTCATCAAGCATCCCTGATGCTAAAGATGAACTGCCCCAAGATTGTCTGATAACCGGGGCAGGGCCATTCGGAAGCTTCAAACCTCTTCCATTGAACCTGTTCGCAGTCCTTCGTGACGATCTGTTCGGAATCGTTCCTGATGATGGCGTGAGGGTCTTAAGGAAGAAAGTTAAAGAATTCAAGGGGGGTCATTGAAATGACTAAGGTGATGTCTTGTCCATGGGGTAATGAATACTATGGAAGGATTAAGGAGCCCTATGAGTCTCGGTTTGCGTACTATTATCTGAGACCGGAAATGAAGCCGCAGTATCTGAAAGTATTGGATGCCATGCACGGATACAAGCGCAGTGTAGACGTGGACGGTCATATTAGCAATCAGGATCTGTTTGAATTGGTTTAGGCCATCCAGGCAGACAATCCAGAGGTGTTCTACTGTAGATGCAGCAGTTTCTCTCCGAGGATTAGACACACTAGGCTTTTCCTAGAGTACAGCTTAGATAGGGAAGAGATCGACCGTATAATGTCCAGGATAGAAGACATTGGTGAGATGTTGAAACAAACAACCTTAGGGAAAAATGACATTAAAAAAGAATCCGCCGTCCATGGATATCTGACATCAACCGTCACATATGATGCGAAGGCGCCGAACTGCTACACAATGGTAGGCGCCTTGATCGATCGGCATGCGGTTTGTCAGGGGATATCTTTGGCAGCCTGTTACCTGTTGAACAGCGTTGGAGTCGATGCAGGTGTGATCTGCGGAACAGTGAATGGGGAGAATGAGGGCCATGCCTGGAATGTGGTCAATATTGCCGGCCATAATTATCATGTGGATGTGACATTCGATCACGGGTCTTATCGTTTCTTCAATCTGAGCGATCAGGCTCTAAGAGGTCAGAGGACCTGGGACCCTAGAATCAAATGTTCTGGTAAGAAATCGTACAGACCATTCTGATAGTCATTTGAGAGCCGCCCTCCTCATACGGCTCTCTTCCTTTACTATCTTGGACGCGATCGTCAAGGAGTGGATGAAAGGTATCCTGTACATGGGATCGCCAATCCTCTCGGCATCCTTAATTAGATCATCCATCCCCTTCAAGGCTGTTTCTGCATCAATGCATTTTCCCTTTCCTTGGGATTGCAGCAGATCTGAAATGCAGATTATCCTATTCATATCGTCATCATCCACATGGATTCCATATAGATCCCTGATGTCACTGATACCTATCTCTTCGATATTGAACAGGTCTTCACGGGTCGTCCTGAAGTCATACTCCCCAACAGTGACAATACAGCGAACGATATCCTTCCTTTGGAGCCTTGAGATTATCGAGTTGAGAAGGCCTCTGTGTTTTTCATCGGTTACAAGGATGACCTCTCTGGGGAAGGTATCTGATTTGGAAATGCTATCGAGCGTTTGCTTGAGTTGGTTAAGATAATCCGATTGTGTCGAATCAAAGATCGACATCGGGACGTAGGTCGGCTGGTTTTTACGCATCCTGAATGTATCTTTTCCGTACAGCCAAGAGACCCCGGCATCTTCGCACTCTGGAGCTGGTGCTTCGAATCCATCCGTACACTCTTTCATGCCGATACTTTTCAGAATGTCGACATAATGTCCTACATAATTCGATTCTGTGACAAAAATCAACCGAGCATGGTGGTTGTACGCAAAAAGGTGTTGATCCATGAGATAATGCATGCTGGGGGTCTCAAAGGCCAGCTCTGTTGAGAACAGAGATGTCTTTGTCTTTTCACAGATGGAATTCATGAGAACACAATGGAGTATTCTAGCAAAGGTGCAGAGCCTGAATATGGCAACTTTATCAGCATTGCAAATTTTACCCAGGTCGGATTGAGATTTCTCAAGGTCATAATCACGGGGACCGACGCGTCCAATCGTTCCGTCATAGGCATAAATGCGATGACTTGAAAAATCATAGAAATCGGTCATTATCGCATTATTGAAACAAGATGGGACTTTGGAAGGGTCATATTTCTCCTGGAGGTAATTGATGAGAGTCTGCAGAGGAATCAGCCTATAGGCTGCATTCAATTGAGATTCTCTGCCTGTCGAACGCCAATAGTTCTCGTACAGGTTCATTAATTCATCAGGAAGAGGGTTATCGATCAATCTAACATAGAGCAATGTGCCCTCCCGATCATGAAATAATTTGAATAAATTTGAACCTTCTGGCACATTATTATAACTAACCCTAGAGCGAACTGTGTTCGAGTACGATCCATTACGGTCAGTCACCTTAGGAATCAACGTTACCTGGTCAGCAGTGAAATCACAGCTTTCTGTTCCTTTAGGGTTTCTGGAGTACTCCAACATGGAATCTATTATGAATTTAGGAACCTGCATGTAATCGCTAAGCACCTCATCGTTCAATGGAGTGAATCTATTCAGATAGAATTCACAAATGCCCATCGCATCTGAGAACATCTTAGCTTTTTGATGTTCAGGAGATATGAACACACCTTGGTCATCATAAAATCTATGTCTTTCCCTATCTCTATCTTTGTAGATGATTGTATCCTGATCCTTGATCCTTTTAGCTATCTCAGCCGCTTTCTCTGCAATAAAGCAAATCTCCAAGATTTCGATGAATCTATCTGCTGAATTAGCACTGACATACACTTTCTCAAGGTAGAGATGGCCCGTGTTCTTATCCCATTTTTTCAATTCATTAGAGGGGTCCTTGAAAGTGTATATGCTCTCAAATCTCATGCTTGAGATATGTGATGGCTATGAAATAATACTAACTAATGCTAGAAATAATGAAAGGGTTTGGTCACCACATAGTGTGGTGACCTTTAAGAGGGTTCATCTCTCCGTCAATGAGACAGAGAAACGTCTTCTTTGAGGATTGAAAGCAATCGGTGCTATTCTCATTGGTTTGGGAGGCGGCTGAGGCCTGTTGTTATTCTGATGAGTCGATGGTTGGGGACGTCCGTTCACCCTACGAGGAGTAGCTGTTTGGACAGGTCTGGTGCTGGTAGTTCTAGGAGTGATCTTCGAAGCCCATTTGGCCCAGTACTCTTCCTCCGATACACAGAATTCACTAGATTCTCCGTAGATGTAGAAGATTCTTGTTCCTTTGCTTACTACGGTTCCGTCTCTGAGCATCATATCCTTCGGGGCCCAATCTGCCTTAGCTGTGTAGACTGCCATACCCTCACCTATCCTCATTCTTCGAATACTATCCTTACGAGTCTCGTTCTCTCAACCAAGCCAGTTACATCAGACACCGCATATATGTGGTCATGCGGAAGTCTGGAGATTACAGACACATCCTCAGTGTCATCTTCTCTGTCATCGACAGAGAATGTACTGATAGGCATAATCCCCTTGTTCTTCCTAAGATCCTTTTGAGGAAACGCCATGAAGAATAGGTAGGATTTACGGATATCCAGCACGTATTCATAGGATTCACCGAGGGTCTCGCAGAGAGCCTTATGAAGGCCCCTTACACCGCAGTCTCTCGATATCGAGATGCTTGCGATCTCAGTTTTCTCCAAAGACTCCATCATCCTGTGGAAGGAACAGTTGCAATCGGCCTTGGATCTGCGGGTAGCAGTCGATACTCCGTCCTTGTCTGGCCTCATTCCAGCCTCGAACATCACATACTTCCAAGACATGGATACTCCTTCCGGAGTCTTCTCATGGTTGTGGAATCCTGTGGTCAGGAGTCTGATCGCAGATTGGCATGCGAATCCTCCAGAGACTGCCGAGAACGACATGACCTGCGGTTGGGATTCTGGAGAATAGTCGAGACAGCTCAACCTCTTCTCCTCCTCGCTGAGGTCGCCAGGGCACAGGCATTCATAGCAGGGTACGGAGTCCACATCTTCTACGGTCATGGTGGTAGCCATAAGGCGGTTCTCATCGAAACCGATGACACCGGTTCCTGATGTGATGTGGGGCTTCTGGAGAAGCTTGGCAGCCCTCGATGCGTAGGCTCTAATGGACCATGAGTCTACCGGTGACATCACCAGATCGAACTGCTCCATGAATCCGAATCCCAAGCGAGTTATGTCAGCACGGATTCCGGTGCATTTGATCGAGAACGGTGAAGCCTCGGCAGTCCTCCTCGCTAACACTAACGATTTTGGTTTGCCAATGTCCTCATTTTTGAAGTATATGCTTCTCATGAGGTTGTGGTCCTCGACATCATCCATGTCTACGAACACTAGCTCCCCCACCCCTGAGAAGGATAGGAAGTTAGCATACGTATTCCCGATCGAACCGCATCCGACGATCAGGACCTTCTTTCCTCCCAGCGCCTGCTGGGAGTGGATGAATCTCTTGTCAATGGCTTTCCTGGTGTCTTTTCCAAATGACACAGTTTTCTGCCACGTCTCGAACTCCGCAGGAATCTCGGGTCCCGATTCCTGACATCCTTTGAGGATGCCCTTCTCGAGTAATACTACGCTTTCAGTAGACATATCCACCACGTTCCGTCAGGCTTTTCCTTGCGTATCTGAATACTTCTTCATCAGTCTGTAGTTCTATAGAGTAGTTGTATGTGTTCTCATCGTTCTTGTAGGTCAGGACGAATTCGTCGTTTTTCGGGGAGATCACCATGTGGACCTCGTCTCTCATAGAGTTCATCATCCTGTAGTCCGTTGCGCTGTAGAACGCAGGGTGGTTGGCATGGCTGTGAATGGTTCCTACAACATGCATAAGGCCGTTGTGGTTCCTTTCGACGTATCTGATGCACTTGATCTGCGTTTCCACTGTAAACTCGTAATCGGACCCTGATCCGTATTTGCCATCTGTGTAGATGTCCTCCACGAAGGAAATGCATACGCCAGTGATCTTGTCCTTGCACAGGTTACCGATGAGGAATGCTCCGCATTCGTGGTTGGGATCCCCCTCGACAAGATCCACTATCTTCTTAGCCGCCTCTGCGGACAGCATCAGGATAGGTACCTCTTTAGTGGGAATCTGTACTGACGGAGTAGTCACTGCGTTTTCAACAGTTGTCTTTGCTGCCTTCCTTGCCTTGTATGCCTTTGATTTGTATTTGTTGTTCTTTTTTCTGGTTTTTCTTTTGATATGCTGTTTGCTCATCTCAATGCCTCCAGCACCTGAATCGCTACCCTGGGGTACCTTTCCACCATATACTCGGTGGTCTTCTGATCTCTCTGCTTAACAGTTCTGGCCATTCTTGACTTGAACTGGTTGATGCATCTGCGGCGGTTGTTTCCCATGCTTGCAACAGTGTTGTTGAGAATGAAGTGTCCGATCCTCTCGCTGTCCTCTGTAACATTGTTCCATGTAACGGTATCCGTTATCATCGCGAACAGTTCGACCAGGCTAGAGATCCTGCCACCGTTCATACAAGCGGAACCGTCCGAGTAAATATGGGGGTGGGGGAATTCTCCCCCACCGGCGATCCTATAGGATATATCATTGGATCCTATAGGGTTCGCCAGCCTGAAGCTGTTTCCATTTACCCTCACATTTCCGGCTGGTACCGAAACCTGGATGGTGGTGGCGGTGTCTCTTCCATAGACTGGAAGACCAACGATGGAGATCACGACCCTCGTCCCTACCTTCTGAGCACTAACAAGTGTTCTGGGGCCGAGATAGGACTCGATGAGTCTGCAACCGGCACCGTAGATTGCCATTTCTGGTGTGATTGTCTGGTTTGCCATCTCGACCCCCTCCATGGTTTCACTGGATGGCTCCAACGACCATCTTTCCGGAGATGAGGAATTTGACGATGTCGTCGTCATCCATTGCCTTCAGCTCTGCTTTGATCTGCGGGACAATGGGCGAGTCGAAGTCCAAGGCAATCGAAGACTCTCCATCAATCTCCACAGAGAACGAAGTGAGTTCCTTGTCCAAGGAGCTCTCCCCAGCGATGAAGTTCTCGTATGCCTCTTTGCTGTTGAAGCAGGACTTGATCAAATCCTCGTTTCCTTCCTTTGCACAGCGCCTGACGATGTCTGCACCGGTGTCTCCCTTACTGAAAGTAGTGGTTGCGATGTTTCCATAGACGTCCTTCACTGCGCAATTCATAGTTGCTTCGGTGTTCATTTTTGATTCCTCCTCCCTGAGCTCTTGTCAGGTGGTAGTTGTAAAATTGACGCACTGAGTATTTGCTTGGAAAGCGGATGAAAAAACAATACCTTTCTAGGTTGGATTTAAGAAATAAAAAACTAAAGTAGTATATGAGTTATCATTTATAATTGTTTTCAATAGGTTTGTGAGCCAGAATAACTAGGATCAGCTTGTCAATCAGACCAGTCTTATCAGACCATTGTAGACACAGGTATACCTGTCGTATGTCCAATCCACATGATAGTGCCCGAAGAACCATTTTGTGAACTTCATATTGTCCGCATAGTATTGCAGCATGGTGTTCAGCTCGCTCTTCCTCACCCCATATGACAGGGTCTTCTCGCTTACATTCTTGATCCTATTCAGCACCTTCTGGGGACAGTCATGGGTAATCACGTAGTCCACATCCCAACCATGGACCTTCAGATTGCGCCTTCCCTCATCGAACTCCACTTCATCCGGAATCTCCTGCGGCCACCAGTTGATACCCTCTGTACGATGTCCCTTGTCATACGACAGACCTCCCCCGAAGGTGAAGAACGTATGGCCTTGGATGCTGAATACCTGCCCGCGGATCAGATGGATGATGTTCTCCGATATCCTATGGACGAAACCTCCGTTCCACATCTCGAGCTCATACCCTTCCAAGAGATCGAAGTTCTCGTGGTTTCCGTCGACGAACAGCACTGTGTAGCTCAATGACGAATACTCGTCGATCATCGCCTGCAGCTCGTCCGGATAGAAGACGACGCCCAGGTCGCCGCATACGATGACGTAATCATCTCTGCGGAGATCCTGCAGCGAATCGGACCTCAGCTTATCGAAGTCCTTCAATCCATGGGTGTCTCCCGTCACATAGATCATGATATCAGAGACCTCACTGAGGTTGGTGGAGGGCTTACAGACAATCCTCGTCTTTCCTATATTCGCAGAACGCATCTACGCCAAGCAAATCCAGATGTGTTCTGGCCGCCTCAGCATATCTCTCCGCAACGGCCTTCTCCGATTCGCTGAGCGGAGTTACAATCGAACCCGACTGCCGGAAATGATGATATTTGGGGTCGATAGCCTCCCATAGATGATTCTCTATGGACTCGGCGATACCGGTATTGATCGAATTCTTTCCTCTTTCTTCGAACACAAAGAGATGCGTCCATTCAAACTCACGGCTGCCATGGACAACGTCATGAATATGCCTCTTTATCCCGCGAATACCGTCCGAAGTATGGCTGATAATGATAGGGTGTGGTGCAGGACCTCCATCTTGAGAGAATCCAACGATGACATATACCAAGATCTTACCTTGGATCTCCCTTTCGATTACCGGACTGTCTGGAACTGGAATAACTATGCTATGCACCCAGTAATCATCTTCGTTGAAATGCCTACTCTCCATCGGGGGTGCCTCGTCAGGATTGTCCTCCAGCCAATCGCTATAACTGTCGTACTGCTCCCAGGGTTTCTCGTCCATCGAAGAGATCAGAGCATCTCAAGAAATAATAATGTTTTTAAAATGGATCCCGAGAATTTTTCCTATTCTGATCATCAACTCCTTATTGCCTGCTATATATGCTAACTGAGGCCATCACATACACTGTTCACCATCCTCCTTTTGACCGTAAATATGGTCTCACCCAATTGTATTCGTGCATCTTTCGAATGAACTGTCCTTTGAACCGATCCTTACAGCCTATCTGAATAGCTTGTTTCGATCTCCCCATTAGACTCATGAATCCGATGTTGCCCCATCGTCCCTGCCCATCTCCTTCATCAGCATCTCATGGTACCTCCCCGAACAGCATCCTGTGGAGAAGGACCACATGTACTCGAATTTGTCATAATCCAGGTTTTCCTTGATGATTCCATCGTATACCAGCTTGACGTAGGAATCATTCAAGCCATCGTATTCCAGGATAGTCTCTATGACATAGGATACCTGCTCGGGCTCCGCGAGATGCATGAGCATCATCAGCTTAGTCAGTTCGAACACATCGATCAGTCCGGGATCGATGCCTTCATCCCTCAGCTGGCGCTTCATCTTGGAAATTCCGATCCTCACGCAGTCCATGCCGTCCGCGGCGGTCTAGTCTTCATATCCATAATCAATCTCCAGATTGACGTAGGGCGACGGTATGATCTTTTCCATCATGGCCCTCGCCTGTTCCACCATATGGTCTAAGGAGGGATCGTCATCATCCTCATATCCTGAGGCCTCATCTTCCGAAGCTTCATCTTCCAAAATCTCTTCCGTTGTGGGGAGTATACTAGCGGAAAGGTTGAGCATGACAAAGGCCAGATCCTCATTGTAGATGAGATTCACGAACTCGTATAGGGAGACCCTCTCGTCGCACTCGATATCGCGCTCCAGCCAGATATAGCCGTCCGATGATGATCCGAACGTCCTGTCCGGATGCAGTTCTCTGATGAATGACAGCAGTATCAAGCGGTCATCCTCGTCTTCCCTGCGTGCGAACAAGATCCTGGAATTGAACCCTGCTTCCGTCGTCTGGACCTTCGTGCAGAAATGCTCCCCGACAGTGATGGTCTATATGCTCATCGAACCGTCGTTCAGAATCTTGACTAATACATTCTGGTTCCCGATGAATGACTCTGCCGTGCGCTCGAACAGTTCACTCTTGCTTGACATGTGTTTCTTCTCCTTTGATGTTGACTAAACGGTTTCAGTTTGCAGCATATGCGCTGCCTGGTGTTAATCGGAAATAGACGGCATGTCATCTCAGAATATACGTCGATGACATTTTTCAAGAGTCGAGACTCTCGTCCATCCAGTTTTTCAAATTCATCAGATTATGGATGGGGCCATTTGCAACCCGCTATGGATTATATATCCGTGGATTTCCTCAAAAAGAGCGAGGAATCCGATTCACGGGATCCCGCTGACATGACACAGCAGGACAATGCCGAGGCACGCCTACCGCCAGAGCTCAAACTGTTGCTCCCATCGAAGCATGGGTTACAGTCATTAGTGCGTGCTTCTGTAGCCATCGTAGGCGTCACTGTTTTCGTATCATCATTTCAATATTTAAAACGATTTTTCGCTCCGGAAAATAGCTCCCAAACAGGCATCTGAACACCTCTGCCCTTGAAAACTGGCAACCAGCACCCTTATCAAATCGATAAAACATAACTCCGCGATTGACATGGCATAGCACCCTCTAGAGATGTTGTTGGATGAGAACTGCAACGATCCGATAACGATGACCGGTAAGGACGGAAAGACCGTTACCTTCGAGCAGGTTGCCATCATCCCTTACGAGAATGAGCTGTATGCCCTTCTGAAACCCATCAGCGGAATGGAGGGAGTGCCCGATGATGAGGCCGTCCTCTTCTTGTTCGCAGAGACAGAGGAAGGGGAGCATTACCTTCAATTGGTCAAGGAACAGTCCATCAAGGACGGCGTATTCAACATCTATCTGGACCTGGTTAGGAAGTACAGGTCGAACGAGATCGAGTGAAGGTTTGGAGATTGTAACCCCCTCATACCTTACGTATGAATGACGCTTCCACCGCCAGATCCCAGTTCCTATAATCGGGGTCATCCCTTCCGCGAAGGATCTCCGCAAGCTCCTGCTGCGCCTTTATCAGACCTTTCGATGCGGAAAGGCGCAGCCATTTCTCGCTGAGCTCCGGATCGTTCTCGCATAGCTTGGATGCTATGTAATAGCCGACGGGGAGCCTTCTTCTCATTATCCCCGCCAAGTCGCCTTCCGTCAGATATTCCAAGTTGAACTCTGTCCTGTCGTTGATGTATGAGGGATCGATCGAGTTCGGTATCCTGGAGCCTATAAGGTCGGTCATCACATAATATGGAGAAATGTCCAACAGTCCGGCCACTCTAGGGCTGGTGCTGCTCTGGGCCAATATGTACTCCAGGCCGACGAATCCCTTCCTGCCCGATGTCACGAACCCCAAAGGCGAGGCAGTGTATTGAAGGCGCTCCGTCCAATAGGACATCATCTTCCTCAACTCTTCCACCTTATCCAAGAAGCTCTGCCTGGAATGGGCAGTGATGTCGTTGAGGGTGTACGTGAAGGGCCTACACATATGGAATATAACGGCTTGCAACTCGGGGTAACGCTCGTAGTCCTCCAGCGATGATAACAGATCAACAGCCTCATCCGGATTCAGCTTTGTGTCCATGTATCTTGTTATGATCACCAGGTCCAGCAATTCTTCCAGATACCTTTCCTCCCTGAGATTGTCGCAGCACTCTCCACCATGATGGACTGGATAGTCCTTCAGACAGCCGGTAAATACCCTCTTGTCTTTGTCATGGATGAACTTCGATGCCTTCAGCATCTGTCCCACGACTGCACCATCATCGGAATAAAGATCGTTCTGGATGGTGTTATAGAACTCGCCTATTTCGGAATCTGTCTCTGAGATGACCTCCATGGCCTTATCCCTATCCGCACGGCACCCTACGCCGCTAGCCAACAAGAGACCGTATGTCAGACGGTCGAATGTGGAGCTCAGACGGAGTAGTTCCTTCTCCAGACTCTCATAAGAACGGAAACGAATCATTATCCTGGCCATGATGCCCATCAGGACCTTTTCCTTGAAGGGATCCTCACGGATGATGTCCATCGCATACTCGTGGAAATCGAATTGGAGGATGGCATGCTCGAGTTCATCATCGTGCTCGGTATTCGCATACTTTCCCATGTAGCGTCTCTTCAGCTCGTCCACGACCTGATCGTATCCGATCATTTGGACTCCCTCTCATCTTCCTTCTTCTTCCTTGCAAGGGCCGTCTTCTTCTCCTTCTTCTTTAGATTATAGTATTCGGTCACCATGGCCTGCTCCAATGTATACAGGTCGCGATAGCGAAGCGTGCTAGGATCGGAGATGTCCGAACCTCTCTCGTAGTAATGGTGCCCCTCTCCCAGCACTGACCTCCAGGCCATCTTGGCCTCTCCGTATACATCG
>JAEEGL013197615.1_pt1 | contig 16195 bp, 15 predicted proteins | sample 9134231 | NCBI WGS metagenome assembly JAEEGL01 (sample SAMN16246548, study PRJNA631951) | gut metagenome | biome: gut microbiome; feature: rumen; material: fiber-attached | host: Bos | place: Iran: Karaj | collected 2018-10
CTTGACGATATCGGGATGGTTGGGGACAAACAGCTCTTTTTTTCGGCTTGCAGAATTGTACAGATACATAAATACGCTCCTTACTCGACGTGGCGGAACACGTCGCGGTTTTTATAGAAATACTCCACGCCGGAATAGACGGTTGTTGCAACGATCAAAACAGTGACAAGGATGTTTACGGTGGAAACGGACGAAAACAGCAGCATCGCGCAGAGGCCGACCATTGTGACCGCGGTCTTGACTTTCCCGGACCAGGCCGCTGCGATCACGCGGCCCTGTTCGACCGCGACGAGGCGCATCCCCGAAACGGCAAACTCGCGCAGCAGAACGATCGCCAGCGCCCAGCCGGGCATACAGCCCTTCTCCACAAAGAAACACATCGCGGCCATAACCAGCACCTTGTCGGCCAGGGGATCCATGAACTTGCCGAAATCCGTGATCTGATTGTAATGCCGTGCGATATACCCGTCCGCCATGTCCGAGAGAGATGCGATCACGAATACCGCAAAAGCCCAGGGCATCCGGTCGGTGTAGGCCAGGAAGAGAAAAACCGGGATCAATGCAACACGAAAGATCGTGATTTTGTTGGCAGTCGTCACGCCTTATTCCTCCTCGCCATACAGGATCCCGTCCTCGGTCCCGGTGATTCTAACCTCGGAAAACTCGCCTTCCTTAGCCAGCCCATCAAAGCGGACCTCCCCGTCGATGCCGGGGGAATCGGCATAGCTGCGGCCGACCCAGCACTGCTCGGTCTCGTCGTAGCCTTCGACAAGCACACGCAGCGTTTTCCCGATAAAGCCCTCACAGAACGCGTCCATGATCGGCTGCTGCAGTTCCATGACACGCTCGGCGCGGCGTTCGGCGATTTCAGAGTCGACATGCGCCATTTTTGCCGCCGGCGTGCCCTCCTCGGGAGAGAAGGGGAAGACCCCGGCGCGCTCAATTTTAGCCTCCTGGAGGAAAGCACAGAGCTCTTCAAACTCCTTTTCACCCTCGCCGGGGAGTCCGGCAATGAGGCTCGTGCGCAGAACCAGACCGGGAATGCGCTCCCGCAATGTCCGAAAGAGCGCCCGGATCTCCTCGCCCGTACCCTTGCGGTTCATGCGTTTCAGGATGGCGTTGTTGATGTGCTGAATCGGAATGTCGAGGTATTTGACGATCTTGTCGTTTGAGGCGATCTCATCGATCAGCTCCTCGTCAAACTGATCCGGATAGAGATAGTGCAGGCGAATCCATTCCACGCCCTCAATCTTTGAAAGCTCCCGGCAGAGCCGGGCCAGACAGCGTTTTCCATAGAGATCGGTGCCGTAGCGCGTGATATCCTGCGCGATGACGATCAGTTCCTTCACGCCGTGTGCGGCGAGATCGCGCGCTTCGGCCAGCACATTTTCGAGTGAGCGCGAGCGATAGCGGCCTCGGATGTAGGGAATGGCGCAGAACGCGCAGAAGTTTCCGCAGCCTTCCGCAATGCGCAGATAGGCCCAACCCGGCCCGGTCGAAACGATGCGGCCAAGCTCCTCAACGGGGGCGTTCCGATCGGAAAACAGGCGCGGCGTTATGCCGGAAGAGAGCTGCTCCACGGCTTTGACGATATCGCCGTAATTGCTGATGCCAAGCACCGCGTCGATCTCCGGCAGTTCCTCTAAAATTGAATCCTGGTAGCGCTCGGCCAGACAGCCTGTTACGATCAGCGCTCCAAGCTTCCCCTGCTTTTTCAATTCGGCCATCTCGAGAATGGTGTCGATGGCTTCGGTTTTGGCCGAGTCGATGAAGCCGCAGGTGTTGACAATGCAAAAGTCGGCCCCCTCGGGGTCCGGAACGAGCGTATAGCCCGCCTCGTCCAGAAGATAGAGCATCTGCTCGCTGTTGACAAGATTTTTGGCACAGCCGAGCGAGATGAGCGCAAAGTGTTGATTCATAGTATTTCCTCACTGACCGAGTCGCTGTAACGGCGCAGCGCGTCTCGAATCTGATCCCAGCCATAGCCGCGGCGAAAGAGGGCATTTGAGACCTTTCGCACCTCATCCTGATCCTCGGGATGCTTCAAGCGGGAAGCGAGAAAAGCATCCAGCTTGTCGTCGGCCCCGGAGATCTCACTCAGCGCATCGTCCCACAGATCGCGCGGAACAAAACGCCTGGACAGCTCCGCGCGGATGCGGCCTTCTCCGTAATTTTTGGCGGCATAATGTCTCACAACACGGCGGGCGTAATCCTCATCGTCCAGAAAACGGTGCTCCGTCAGCCATTCGACGCAGTAGGCCGCCGTATCCTCGCTCTCGCCCTTTTCCAAAAGCTTCTTCTCCAGCTCCCGGCAGGACATGGGCCGACGGGAAATCAGCTCGAGAGCCCTGTCACGGGCAAGAGAGCGGCGGGACAGAAGCTGCAGCTCGCCGAGCTGATCATTGTCAAGCTCTTTTCCGGCGTAGAGCCGCAGCTCTGCTACGACCGAAAGGCTTGAGCGGATCTCCGTTCCATCCTCCAGGATGACGGTGATCCGCTCTGTGCCCGTCTGTTTTAAGGCGGACAGCAGCATCAGTCAAGGTCAAAATCCGCAGCGGAAACATCGATCGCCGCGGGAGGCGCGCTGACACGCCCGGAGGCCTCGGCTGCCTTGCGCGACTGCGGCGACATGAGCTTATAGGCGTTGGCGCGGATCTCCTGCTCAACCTTTTCGCGGGCTTCCTCGTTGTTCTGCAAGTATTCCTTCACGCCGTCCCGGCCCTGGATGCGCTGGCCGTTGACCGTGAACCAGGCCCCGGCTTTATCGATGATCTCCAACTTGACGCCGAGATCGACGATCTCGCCGACGCGGGAGATGCCTTCGCCGTACATGATATCAAACTCCGCCTCACGGAAGGGAGGGGCGACCTTGTTTTTGACGACTTTGGCGCGCGTGCGGTTTCCGATCATCTCGCCGTTGACCTTTAAAGTCTCGATTCTGCGCACATCAATGCGAACGGAGGCGTAGTATTTCAGAGCCAGGCCGCCGGGCGTCGTCTCGGGGTTGCCGTACATGACGCCGATCTTCTGACGCAGCTGGTTAATAAAGATCACGGTGCAGTTGTTCTTGCTGATGGCGCCGGCGAGACGGCGCATCGCCTGGCTCATCAATCTCGCCAGCGCGCCGACGACCGTATCGCCGACCTCACCCTCCAGCTCGGAGCGGGGGATCAGCGCGGCGACCGAATCGACAACCAGCACATCGATCGCACCGGAGCGGACAAGCGACTCGGCGATATCCAGCGCCTGCTCACCGGTGTCGGGCTGGGAGATCAGCAGACTGTCAATGTCCACGCCGAGAGCGCGGGCATAGGCGGGCTCGAGTGCGTGCTCAACGTCGATATAGGCGGCGTCTCCGCCGGCTTTCTGAGCGGAGGCGACCACGTGCAGGGCAAGCGTAGTCTTACCGGAGGCCTCAGGCCCATAGATTTCCACGATTCTTCCGCGGGGCACGCCGCCGATGCCAAGGGCGAGGTCCAGGGATAGAGAACCTGTCGACAGGGCTTCGACGTTAACGGGAATATCGTCGCCGAGGCGCATGATGGTACCTTTTCCGTAATTCTTTTCGATCTGTGCGATCGCCGTTTCCAGCGCTTTCTTGCGGTCGTTGTTGTCGGCAGAGGCAACGGGAACCGCTTTTTTCTTTTCAGCCATGTGTTTTCTCTCCTTTTATCTCTAAAGCGTGTAATGTACGGGTGGATCAGCGGGAAATGCGTGCAAAAACAACGCGCTCGGTCCCGGCGGTGTCTTTTCGCGTATCGGCCTGATCAAAGCCGCCGGCGAGAAGCATCTCCTTCACCGCTTCGCTCTGCCCCTCACCGACCTCGAACAGAAGCCAGCCGCCGGGGCGGAGAACCGATTTCCAATACTTGATGATGGCTTTGTAGAACTTCAGCCCATCCTCACCGCCGTCAAGAGCCCACACCGGCTCGTAATCCCGTACGGACTTATCGAGCGACATAATCTCGCCGCTCTCGATATAAGGCGGGTTCGAAACAATCATGTCAAATTGCCCGATCCCGAGGGGAGGGGAGGCCGTGGCATCCGCCTGTACGCTTATGACCCGGCTGGTCAGTCGGTTGAGGGCGATGTTCTGCCGACAGACATCCAGCGCCGTAGCGCTGATATCGACGGAAACGAGCTTTGTCGCCGGCAGCTCATGCCCGAGCGCACAGGTGAGGCAGCCGCTTCCGGTGCACAGATCGAGAATCCGCGCGTCCATTTTGCGCCCGACAAGCAGTTCCTTTGCCGTGTCGACCAGGACCTCCGTGTCCATGCGGGGGATCAGCACATCCGACGTGACGAGCATCGGTAGCCCGTAGAACTCCCAGGTGCCTGTGATGTAAGCGACAGGCTCGCCGTTCAGGCGGCGCTGAATGAAATCCTTTACGGTCTGTTCAATGGCCGGGGTTGCATACAGATTCAGATCGCGCAGAAGCTCACTGACAGGCTTTCCGGCGGCTTTCGCGACGAGCAGGCGCGCTTCGAGATTATACGCCTCGACACCTTTTGAACGAAGCAGACTGCGCGCCGAGAGATACAATTCGTTATATGTTTTCATGGCGACTCCTTACGCACCCCAGAGATCGCTGCCCTTTTCTTCAGGTATGACAAGCTGCATGGCCCGAATGGCGCATTCAATCATGCTGTCGTCCGGCTCGTTTGTGGTGATGCGCTGCAGCCATTTACCCGGCGCGGACAGGACGCTCGAGAGCCAGTTGTCGTGTGCGCCGCACCAGCGGTTGATCTCATAGCTGATTCCGACAACAATCGGGAGCAGCAGCAGATGGCAGCCGACCCGCGCAAAGGTGTTGCTGACGCGGACGACTGAGTTAACCAGAATACTCACCAAAACGACGACCAACAGAAAGCTTGTACCGCAGCGCGGGTGGAAGCGCGACTCCGGCCGGACGTTCTCCACCGTCAGTTCCTTTCCGTGCTCATAGCAGAAAATGGTTTTGTGCTCGGCGCCGTGATAGGAGAAGAGGCGCTTGACATCCTTTGTGCGCGAGACAAGGGACATGTACAGGAGCAGGATCACAACTTTGGTCAGACCTTCCGCGAGATTGCGCACGAGATAACTCTGCGTCAGGGGCTTGATAAATCCGACGATCAGTGCCGGCAGAAAGATAAACAGAAAGACCGACAGGGCAATGCCGAGAACCACGGCCACCCCGATGATCAGCTTCTGCGCTTTTTCGGCGGGGAAGTGCGCTTCGATCCACTGGTCAAGCTTGTCCGGTTCCTCCTGATCCTCCAGCGGGATCAGGCTTGCGGAATAGGTCAGCGCCTGCATACCCTTGACCATCGATTCGATAAAGGTCACGCAGCCGCGGATCAGCGGCCAGCGCAGGATGGGGTATTTGTCCCGGATGAGACTGACATCTTCCAGCTTTTCGACCAAACCATCCTCGGTCCGGCAGACGATCGCCTGTTTTTTCGGCCCTCGCATCAGAATTCCTTCGATCAGAGCCTGACCGCCGATGGAGGTGCGAAAGCAGGATGCATTTTTCTGGGGCATATTGCTATATCTCCTTAATCTATCAATGCTTATTTAAGCGGCAGCACAAGCGTCACCAGACAGCCGCCGTCGGGGGCGTTTGCAATGTCCAGATGCCCGCGGTGGCGCGTCACGATCTCGTCGCATACGGCAAGGCCGATGCCGTTTCCGCGGTTTTTGGAGCTGCCTTTATAAAACTTTTCTTTGACGTGCGGTAATTCCGCTTCGGGAATTCCGTGCCCATAGTCGCGCACGGTGATATGTACGCCGTCCGCCTCGGCCAACAGTCCGACATCAACCTTCTTGCCGTCTCCGCCATGCGTCACGGCGTTATCCAACAGATTTAAAAACACCTGCTTGAGCCGTTCCGGATCGCCGGGGATCAGCGGAATCTCCGTCTCCGGAGCCGTATAATTGACCTCAATCCCGGCCTGACGCATCAATTCCCCGTAGGTGAAGAGCGCATCCTCAAGCTCGGCGGCGATGTCGAGAAGCTCAATGCGCAAATTGAAGCGGCCATCCTGAATCCGGGTGAATTCAAGCAGCTCCTTCACCATGTTGGTGAGCCGCTCCGCCTCTCGTGAGATGATCTGTACCCCCCGCAGAGAATCGCCCTGCACGGCGGGATCGTAGGCAATGGTCTCGGCCCAGCCGGTGATGGCGGTCAAGGGTGTGCGAAGTTCATGCGAAATCTGGGAGATGAAATCGGTCCTGGCTTTTTCGGCCTGGGCGACCTTTTCGGACATATCGTTGATTTCACCCGTCAGACGGCCGAGCTCGTTGTCGCTCTGCCAGTCGAGCTTGCTGCCGTAGCTGCCCTCGGCGATGATGCGGGCAAATTCGGTAAGCCGGTTGATGGGGCGCGAGACAAAGAGCACAAACCAGAGAACGATCAATAAAATATAGACGCATATCGCAACAAGCGAAACAAAAGCCAGCCCGGGATAACCGTTGAGAATGCCCCAGATCCCGAGCATAGCGATGGCAATGGTCGCCAGCGCTGAAATCAGAAGCTGTGCTTTCAGTGAACGAAACATGAAATCTTACTTCCTGTGTGTTTGGTTTGGAAGGCAAAGACGCCGCAGCAATCAGGGAAGGGGAGCTTCAGTAACCCCATTTGTAGCCGTAACCCCACACTGTGGTCAGAAACTCCGGCTCAGTCGGGTCGGACTCAATTTTGATGCGCAGACGACGGATGTTGACATCAACGGTTTTCAATTCTCCCTTGAAGTCTCCGCCCCATACGGCGGAAAGGATGTCTTCACGCGACATCGCTTTACCGGGATTTTCCATAAACAGCTTCATCAAAAGATACTCGATCTGCGTAAGCTTAAGGCGCTGTCCGTCTTTTTCCAGCGTGCGGTTGCGTGTGTTGAGAACAAAGGGCCCGTTTTGAATTTCCGTGCTTGCGTGTTCCTCCTCGTCTACGCCGAGGCGACGGATCAGCGCGTCAACACGGGCGGTCAGTTCGGCAGGGGAGAAGGGCTTGGTCACATAATCATCTGCCCCCGTCATCAATCCGGTCACCTTGTCGATCTCCTGACTTTTGGCTGTGAGCATGATAATTCCCATTTTGGAGCCGGAGGCACGGATGCGGCGACAGACTTCAAAGCCATCGATATCCGGGAGCATTACATCCAGAAGCGCAAGACAGATGTCGGGATTCACTTTCCATTTTTCCAGCGCTTCGTTTCCGGTGGTTGCTTCGATCGGTTCGTACCCGCTGCGGCGCAGGTTGATCACAACAAAGCTCCGGATATTACTCTCATCCTCTAAAACAAGTATCTTTTTCATATCAGGATCCCTCACGATCTGTATTGTGAAAAGCAGACCATTACGGTCTTGTTTCAAATAATCGATTTATTATAACATGCCTTTTACAAAAATGGTAGACAAAGTTTCAAAAAACAACACAACATTTTGCATAAAAAAGACAGATGGAAACGGACATGTAGTGTTCTGTCCCGTTTTCGGCGGAAACAGCCCCGAGCACAGATGGCATAGGGAGCTGAGTGGGGTTTCACGGGAAAAAGCGTATCGACAGGAAAACCGGCCTGTGCTATAATCTTGAGACATGAAGCGAGGTGATGAGAGATATGGCGGCGCTGAAACAGCGGTGCGTTGGCCTTCTGGCCCACGTGGACGCAGGAAAAACGACGCTGGCGGAAGCGATGCTCTACCTCTCCGGCACATTGAAACGGCTTGGGCGAGTGGATCATCGGGACAGCTTTCTGGATACGCACAGTCTTGAGAGAGAGCGGGGCATTACCATTTTTTCCAAGCAAGCGCTTCTGGACTGGCATAACTGCCGGTTTACCCTGCTGGATACGCCGGGTCATGCGGATTTTTCGGCTGAGATGGAGCGAACGCTGCGTGTCCTGGACTGTGCGATCCTTGTGATTTCGGGATCTGACGGTCCGCAGGCCCATACCGAGACGCTCTGGCGGCTGCTGAAGCGCTATCATGTCCCCTGTTTCCTGTTTGTCAGCAAGATGGATTTACCCGGGGCCGACCGTGCTGCGGTTATGGAAAGCCTTCAGAAGCTGGATGCGCGCTGCGTGGATTTTAACGCTGACGAGGAACAGCGAAATGAACAGATTGCCCTGTGCAGTGAAGATGCGATGGAGCATTATCTTGAAGTACAGGCCTTTGACGATGAACGGATTCGCGCTTTCATCTCACGGCGGGAGCTGTTCCCGTGCTTTTTCGGCTCGGGTCTGCGCCTCGATGGCGTGGATGCCCTGCTTGATGCGCTGGGGCGCTATGCTCCGGAAACGGAGGACAGGGGGAGCTTTGCCGCCCGCGTTTTTAAAATCGCAAGGGACAATCAGGGCAACCGCCTGACTTTTCTGAAAGTCACGGGAGGAGAACTCAAAGTACGCAGCAGCCTGGAGTACACCGGGGAAGACGGGAAGTCACGCCAGGAGAAGATCACACAGCTGCGCCTTTATTCCGGAATGAAATATGATACGGCGGATACGGTCTCATGTGGTCAGATCTGCACCGCGCTCGGTTTGAGCGATACTTACCCCGGACAGGGCTTGGGGGACGAGAGGGATGCGGAATCTCCGATTCTGGAACCGGTGCTCAGTCACCGTGTGCTGCTTCCGGATGGGGTTGATCCCGCGCTGATGCTCCCAAAACTGCGCCTGCTGCAGGAGGAAGATCCTCTTTTGCATATTCTGTGGAACAGCCGCACCCGGGAGATCGGGGTCAGCCTGATGGGCCGCGTCCAGACAGAGGTGTTTCAGCGCCTTGTGAAAGAGCGCTTTGACATTGATGTCGGGTTGGACCATGGGCGCATCCTGTACCGGGAGACGATTGCGGATGAGGTTGAGGGGGTAGGCCACTTTGAACCGCTGCGCCACTATGCCGAGGTGCATCTGCTGCTTGAACCGCTCCCGTCGGGGTCCGGGATTGTCCTCGACACGGTATGCAGCGAAGACGAACTCGACCGAAACTGGCAGCGCCTGATCCTCACGCATTTACAGGAAAAACAGCATCTCGGCGTCCTGACCGGTTCACCGATTACCGATATCAAAATCACACTTGCATCCGGCCGTGCGCATCTCAAGCACACCGAGGGCGGAGATTTTCGGGAGGCGACCTACCGTGCTGTGCGGCAGGGACTGATGCAGGCGAAAAGCATCCTGCTTGAACCGTGGTATGCGTTCACGCTTGAGGTACCGGTCGATCAAATCGGACGCGCGATCAGCGATATCAGAGCGATGAACGGCGAATTTGATTCGCCCGAGGATTCCGGTGATATGCTTCGTCTTACGGGCAGCGCGCCGGTTTCCCTGATGAACGGCTATCTGAGTGAAATAATGGCGTATACGCATGGGAGAGGGAGACTTGCACTGCGCTTGAACGGATATCGTCCGGTAAAAGATCAAGCCGCGCTGGTACACGAAATCGGCTACGAGGCCGAGACCGACCTGGACAATACGGCAGATTCCGTGTTTTGCGCTCACGGCGCCGGCTTTAATGTGAAATGGGACAAGGTGCCGGAATACATGCATCTGCCAAGCACGCTTCGCCCCAGACAGAGCAGCGCGGCTGTTCCGGTTTTGCACCGCAGTTTCGACATTGACGAGAGAGAGCTTGAAGCGATCATGGAGCGGGAGTTCGGACCAATCCGGCGGCCGCAGTATCAAAGCCGGCTGCGTAACGAAGCGCCGCGCGCCGAGATTCACAGCGAAGACAAGAAGGAGACCATCATTGTCGACGGATACAATCTGATCTATGCCTGGGATGAATTGAAAACGCTGGCGCATGACCGGATGGACCTGGCCCGTATCCGTCTGCAGGATCTGCTGTCGAGCTACTGCGGCTTTACCCGCTCCGAGCTCGTGCTTGTGTTCGACGCTTACCGGACACCGGGGAATCCCGGCTCACACGAGGACTACCATAATATCCGCGTGGCTTATACGAAAGACGGAGAGACCGGGGATGCCTATATCGAGCGCATTGTGGACGAAATCGGCAAAAACTATCGTGTTCGAGTCGTAACAAGCGATAACCTGATACGCCTCTCGGCGCTGCGCTCAGGCGTCCTGCGTACAAGCTCAAAGGAATTTGCCGCAGAGGTCGAAGGGGTGCTCGGGCAAATTGAAGCCGTCTTGAATAAGACAAATGAAGCGGCGCACAAAACGAGGCTGAAAGATGGAAAACAATGAATTGCTGCGGCGGGCCGAGGACCTGTCGCAGCGCTGCGAACGCAGCGGCAGTTTGACGACGACAAATTTCCTGACGCCGGCGGAGCGCTTCAAACTCGAACAATGGTCCAAATCCGTGCCGAATGCACGACTGCACTTTTTCGGAGGGCATCCGCAGTGCGAGAGAACCGTCGGTTTCTTCCTGCCGGAGTATCTTGAGGCGGATTGGATTGACTATACCGAGCATATCAAAGCCTTCTCGCTGAAAGCCGCCTTCGGCACTCCGGGGCACCGTGACTATATGGGGGCGCTGCTTGGTATGGGGATCGGGCGGGAATGGCTCGGAGATATCTGGGTGAAAGAAAACACGGCTGTGGTGTTCTGCCGGCCGACGGTGGAGCGGCATCTCCTGTCCATCGAAGAAGTTGGTCGGTATACGGTTACTGTGCGCTCACTTCAGCTTGACGAGATCGAAGCGCCGGCACGCATTGTCAAGCAGAAGAGCTTTTCTGTTCAGAGCGCAAGGCTCGACGCCGTTGTCGGCGGGATGTTCGATCTCTCCCGGACGGAGGCGGCGCGCCAGATCACCGCCGGTAATGTCAGCTTAAACTATGAAGTGTCCATAAAAACGGACACTCCGGTTCACGAAGGGGATGTGCTCTCTCTTCGCGGCAAGGGAAAGGGCGTCGTCTCCGGCTTCGGCGGAACCTCCCGAAAGGGGAGGCAGTTCGTGCTCGGTGAAATCTATACCTGAGATCAACAATTATTCTGATGATTTGGAGCGTGAAAAATGAAAGCATATGAGCGTTTGATTCGTTACGCCAAGGTAAACACGGCGAGCGGTGAGGATTTGAGCCGGACACCGACGACGGAGCGACAGTTCGATCTGAGCCGCCTTCTGGCGAGCGAGATGATTGAGATGGGGCTTAGCGAGGTCTGCGAAGATGAGCATGCGTATGTCTACGGTGTGCTCCCTGCGACGCCGGGATTCGAAGATCGTCCCTGTATCGGACTGATCGCACATATAGACACGGTTCCGGATTTTTCCGGAGAAAACGTGAAGCCGACGCTTCACCCGGATTACGACGGAGAAGACCTTGCTCTCGGTGAGAGCGGCCGTGTCCTTTCGGTGTCACAATTCCCGCATCTGAGCAGTCTGAAAGGGCATACATTGATTACAACTGACGGGACAACCGTACTCGGAGCGGATGATAAGGCCGGCGTAGCCGAAATCCTGACGGTCTGTGAACGAGTGATCGAGGAAAAAATCACCCATGGCCGCGTCGCTGTCTGCTTTACGCCGGATGAAGAGGTCGGACATGGTGCGGCCCTGCTCGATCTTGACCGTCTGGGCGCCGATTTTGCCTATACGGTGGATGGCGGAATTCTGGAGCAGATCAATTATGAAACCTTTAACGCCGCCGCGGCGCACTGGACTGTCAATGGCTTCAATGTTCACCCCGGCAGCGCCAAGAATATCATGGTGAATGCGAGCCTTGTCGCTATGGAAATCAATTCCATGCTGCCGAAAGGCGATGTACCGGAAAAAACGGAAAAATACGAAGGCTTTTTCCATCTGACGGATATGCAGGGCAATGTGGAGAAGGCGACGCTTGATTATATCATCCGTGACCACGACGCCGCAGCTTTCCGTGTACGGGAAGAGATGATGCGGCATATCGAGTCGCTGATTAACGAAAAGTACGGCGCCGGAACGGCGCAGCTGAGTATTCACGAGCAGTATCGGAACATGGCAGAGCGCTTGTCCGAGCATATGGAGATCGTGGAGCTTGCCGAGCGGGCGATTGAAAAGGCCGGGCTGACGCCGGAGAGTGCTCCCATCCGCGGCGGGACCGATGGCGCGCAGCTCTCCTTCCGCGGTCTGCTCTGCCCGAATCTCGGCACGGGCGGATACGGCTTTCACGGCCCGTACGAGCATATCACCGCAGAAAACATGGACAAGGCGGTTGAGATCCTGCTTAACATCCTGATACTGAACGCAGAATAACTGCTCTGGAGTGATCGGACATGCCGTTTCAGATTGTTCGAAATGATATTACGAGAATGCGGGTTGACGCCATTGTCAATCCGACCGATCGCACGCTGAGCGGCGGAGGAGGACTTGACGGCTCCATACACCGTGCCGCCGGACCGGGGCTGGACAAAGCCTGCCGGAAACTCGGCGGCTGTGAATTGGGTGAAGCCAGACTCACGAGAGGCTACAACCTGCCTTGCCGCTATGTGATCCATACGGTCGGTCCCGTCTGGCGCGGCGGAGATGCCGGTGAGGAAGCCGCGCTTCGTCGCTGCTATAAAAACAGCCTGGCGCTTGCTGCAGATAAGCGCTGCGCGAGTGTTGCGCTGCCGCTTATCTCCTCAGGAACCTTCGGTTTTCCAAAGGATAAGGCGCTGCGCATCTCTTCGGAGGAGATCGCCTCGTTTCTCGACAGCCATGAGATAACAGTGTATCTCGTTGTGTTCGGGCAGGAGAGTGTCGCGCTCGGCCATGAGCTCTTTGAAGACATCCGGGAGTACATTGACGACCATTATTCCGATGCTGCGGAGGCAATGTATCGCCGCGGGAACCGCCGCAGGGAGGACACGACGGGCATGCCCGTGGGCAGTGCGTCTTCGAGCTCGTTTTATGAGCCAAAAGAGTTACGCGCAGAAACGTCAGTGGATTACTATGTGGCGTCGCCCATGCCGGCTCAATCCATGCCCCAGGCCCCCCTGCCGAATGCAAAGAAAAAGGCGATATCGCTCTTCCCGCCGCTGGATGCGACGCGAGTCCTGAAACGGCGGCTTGATCAAATGGACGAGAGCTTCCAGCAGAGTCTGCTGCGTTTGATCGATGAGAGCGGCCTGAGCGATGTGCAGTGCTATAAACGCGCCAATGTCGACCGGAAACTGTTTTCCAAGATCCGCGGCGACATTCATTACCGCCCACGGAAAACGACGGCTCTCGCTTTTGCCATTGCGCTCGAACTTGATATTGAGGAGACGGAGGAGCTTCTGCGAAAGGCCGGTTACGCCCTCTCCAACAGCAGCAAGTTTGACGTGATCGTGCGATATTTCATTGAATGCGGGCGCTACGACATCTTTGAGATCAACGAAGCCCTTTTTTACTACGACCAGGCGCTGCTCGGCGCGTGAAAATGTCGCCTGAAAGGCGACCATTCCGATGAGAAAACCTCCTATACTGTGTTCGTAAGCAAGAAACAACAACACAGGACAGGAGGTTTTCTTATGAAAAACAACATCACCGAGCTTGTATTCATCCTTGACCGCAGCGGTTCCATGGCAGGCCTCGTGAGCGACACCATCGGCGGCTTCAACGCCCTGATTGAGAAGCAGAAGGATGTGGAAGGGAAGTGCCTTGTCACCACAGTGCTATTCGACAACACCGCCGAGACTCTGCATGACCGGATCCCGCTTGAGACTGTCCCGCCCATGACCCGAAACGAGTACAGCGTACGCGGCTGCACCGCACTGCTGGACGCGATCGGAAGCACGATCCGGCATATTGCGCAGATTCATAAATATGCGCGGCCGGAAGATGTTCCCGAGCATACGACCTTTATCATCACAACCGACGGTCTGGAAAACGCGAGTCGTCACTACAACAGCTCTGAGGTCAAGCGTATGATCGAGCATGAGAAGGAGAAATACGGCTGGGAATTTCTCTTTGTCGCGGCGAATATCGACGCGGTTGAAACGGCCGCGAACATTGGTATCTCCAGGGACCGCGCGGTGGATTATATGCCCGATTCCATGGGAACGGAGATCCTCTACAAGAGTGTTTCCTAGGCGGTGAGCTTGCAGCGCTCCTGCGGCCGGATCAGCGACGACTGGGGCGCTCCGATCACTGCGGACCACAGGAAGCGCCGGAAGCTGTTATAATTCGTTTGGCAATATTCACAAAAGTGTTCGCAGATTATTTGTCTAAAACATCAAACATGCGCAAAGCAGGGGCGTTTTTTCCAAAAAAACGCCCCTGCTTTGTTGACAGGGCGGCGATTCTTGAGTAAAATCCAGATAGCGAAAACAGGGGCTGTACGGATGAGGGGAGAGAGTCCTTCTTTTCAGAGACCATACGGTTCCTGTGAAAACGTAAAAATCATAAGGAGGAAAAGAAATGAAGAAACTGTTTGCATTGCTTCTGGCTCTCGTCATGGTCGTTGCGCTTGCGGCGCCGTCGTTCGCGGATGACGATCCGATGGCTGAGCTGGTTGCTGCTGCGCAGGCTGAGGGCGAGCTGGTCGTCTACGGCTCCTGCGAGGAGGAGTATCTCGCAGCGGCTACTGCTCATTTTGAGGAACTCTATGGGATTAAGACCACTTATCTCCGCCTGTCCACCGGCGAGGTCCAGGCCAAGATCGAGGAGGAAAACGGAAATCCTTCTGCTGACGTCTGGTTCGGCGGCACGACCGACCCCTATAACGTGGTTGCTGCAGAGGGGCTGCTTGCTCCCTACGATGCCATCAATGCTTCTCATTTGACGAGTGATATGTACAAGCATGCCGAAGGTATGTGGTACGGCATTTATAAGGGCATTCTCGGTTTCATGGTCAATACCGAAGAGCTTGAGCGCCTGGGCGTCGAGGCCCCGCAGGACTGGGCCGATCTGCTTGATCCCAAATACGAGGGCATGATTTGGCTGTCCAACTACAACACTGCCGGTACCGCAAAGCTCGTTATCAATACCATGATCCAGAAGTATGGTCACGATGAAGGTATCCAGTATCTTGTCGATTTGGACAAGAATATTGAAGTCTACACCAAGTCCGGCTCCGGTCCGTCCAAGAATGTCGGCACCGGCGAATGCATCATCGGTATCGGCTTCCTGCATGACGGCATTTATCAGATCCTCAATGGCTATGACAACATCGGTCTGATCCTTCCGTCCTCCGGTACATCCTTCGAGATTGGTGCTACTGCCATTTTTGAAGGTGCCGCGCATCCCAATGCCGCAAAGCTTTGGATCGAGTACGCACTGAGTCCTGATTGTGTAGAGCTCGGTGCCAAGAACGGTTCTTACCAGTTCCTTGTCATCGACAATGCAACTCAGCCGCAGGCTGCGTATGACTTCGGTCTGGATCCGGAGAATGTCATGGACTATGACTTTGAGGACGCCACGAAGAACATCAAGACGTATATTGAAGAGGTTATGACGGCTCTGGCCAACGCCGGTTCCGATACCAGCGAGGGTCGTTTCAAGACCTCGTGATTGCGTTTACAGGCTGTATATAGACTAACCGCAAGGATGGCGGGTACTCCCGCCATCCTTTTTTATCCTTTTTCATATCCTTTTCCGGAAAGGAGCAGATTTAATGGCAAGAAGTCAAGGCGCAGCACTCGATCGTAAAAAACTGATGGCAGATCCAATTCTGGTAACGACGATCGTTTTGCTGATCACCTTTTTAACACTGTTTATTCTTTATCCTCTTTCTATTCTGCTTGTGGACAGCTTTGTAGGTGACGGGAGCTTCGGCTTTGGCATTTTCAAGCGCATTTTTGCAATGCCGACTTTTACCCGAGCCATAACAAATACGTTGAAAGTCGGCTTTGTTGTCGGTATCCTGTCCTCCTTAATCGGTCTTCTTTTCGCGTATGTTGAAGTTTATGTGCGTATGAACCGTATGGTTGGCGGTCTGTTTAAAGTGGTGTCCATGCTTCCTGTGGTTTCTCCGCCGTTTGTGCTCTCCCTGTCGATGATCATGCTCTTCGGCAAAGCAGGCATCATTACGCGTCATCTTCTGAAAATCTATGATAACAGCGTATATGGATACTGGGGCATCGTCATCGTTCAGACGCTGACGTTCTTCCCGGTATGCTACATGATGCTCAAAGGCCTGCTGAAGAATATCGATCCCTCTTTGGAAGAGGCTGCCCGCGATATGGGGGCCGGACGCTGGAAGGTGTTTGCGGATGTCACACTCCCGCTGATGCTTCCCGGTCTTGGGAACGCATTTCTCGTCACGTTTATTGAGTCCATTGCGGACTTTGCAAACCCCATGATCATCGGCGGTTCCTACGA
>JAEEGL015632224.1_pt1 | contig 16195 bp, 13 predicted proteins | sample 9134231 | NCBI WGS metagenome assembly JAEEGL01 (sample SAMN16246548, study PRJNA631951) | gut metagenome | biome: gut microbiome; feature: rumen; material: fiber-attached | host: Bos | place: Iran: Karaj | collected 2018-10
GAGCCCGCTATGCTTCGGAATGCGAGGCAAAAGTACTAATAGTTTTTTATCCGACCAAACGGTAATACGAAATATCAGCCTGCAATTTGACTATTAGAACAAAAACTGCAATTTTTAGCCTGCAAAATGACTATTACGCCTAATATTAAGTTGAAGTAAAATGTGTCGGAGCAATATTTAGATAATGCCTAATGACCGATTGGGGATAAAGTTGATGTTCGGCTGTTCTTCAGTTATAACCGGAGAACAGCCGAATATCAATCATTCATCAATCGGTTTTATATCATCATCTTTAAGAGGTCCTGACCTATGTCGCGCCTGAAATAACAGTCCTCCCAGCTGATTTTGGCCAGCTCTTGATAAGACTTAAGCAAAGCGGCAGGCACCGACTCGGACAGCGAGGTCACGCAAAGCACACGTCCGCCTGCAGTCAACAGGCTTCCGTCTGTGCCGCGTGAAGTGCCGGCATGGAACACCATACTTTCTTTTACATCCTCCACTCCTGTGATTTGCTTACCCTTGACGTAATGCTCGGGATAGCCACCGGCCACCATCATGACGCAGGCTGCCGCACGCTGATCCACAGTCAAGTCGACTTGCTGCAAAGTGCCGCGCCAAGTGTGTTCAAACAACTCCACCACATCGCTTGTGATACGTGGGAAGACACTTTCCGTCTCAGGGTCGCCCATGCGGACATTATATTCAATTACATATGGATCTATTTCGCCCGTTGCCTTATCGGTCACAGCCATCAGTCCAGCGAAAATAAACCCTTTGTATCCAATACCGTCACGGCTCAATCCGCGCACTGTGGGTGCAACAATACGTTCCTCCACCTTCTGCATAAAACACTTGTCGGCAAAATGCACAGGGCTCACCGAGCCCATACCGCCTGTGTTCAGACCCGTGTCACCCTCGCCTATGCGCTTGTAGTCCTTGGCGGTGGGGAGAATCTTATAATGTTTGCCATCGGTTAGCACGAAAACACTCAACTCCACTCCCTCAAGATACTGCTCGACAACCACCTTCGCCGAAGCCTGGCCGAACTTACCCTGCAGCATAGCCCTCAGTTCGCGCTGGGCTTCTTCGAGACTGTCAATAATCAACACCCCTTTCCCCGCTGCAAGACCATCGGCCTTCAGCACATAGGGTGCCTTGAGGGTGCCAAGAAACACAGCAGCCTCCTGAGCCTGATCGGCTGTAAACGAACGGTAAGCCGCAGTCGGAATATTGTGTCGCTGCATGAACCGTTTGGCAAAATCCTTGCTGCCTTCCAACTGTGCGCCCTCGCGTCCCGGACCTATCACCATCACATCACGCAAATCAGCACTGGCAGCGAAATAGTCGGCCACACCGCCAACAAGGGGAGCCTCCGGCCCCACGACAACCATCTTCACATCGTTTTCCAGCACCACTTGGCGCAAAGCCTCGAAATCCATCGGGTCAACATTCACATTGCGACACCCATCCACACGTGCCGTACCGGCGTTGCCGGGAGCCACAAAAAGCGTGGAGCAGCGGTTGCTCCCCGCAATACGGCAGGCCATAGCATGCTCGCGCCCGCCCGAACCAATAAGAAGAATATTCATAGTTGACAATTATAAACAAAATGCAAAAATACAAAAAAAAAACCACACCGCGACAGAAATGGACAACAAAAACGAAAAATTAAAACAAATTCAAAAAATCGCTTCGCCTAAAAAGATTGCACAAATAAAAAAAGAGTTGGAACCATCAAAAACATAAAACCCTTAAAACCCATGCCAATCAAAAAAAAAATCGTAATTTTGCAGACCGATAGCAAACACATGAAATGGATAAAAAAACTGCTTGACAGCTGCAAATCAGCTCCCTGCGAACAAGATAACATGAAATACCTCATAGCCGGACTCGGCAACGTGGGCGCCGAATACCAAAATACACGCCATAATATAGGATTCATGGTGGCAGACGCTATAGCCAAACAAGCCGACGTACAATGGACGCTGCAACGGCGTGCCTACCGTACTGAATACCGACTGCGTGGGCGTACAGTCGTCATCATCAAACCTACCACATACATGAACCTCAGTGGCGAAGCCGTTCGCTACTGGCTACAGGCCGAGCGCGTGCCACTATCAAACCTGCTGGTAGTAGTAGACGACATAGCCCTTCCCCTCGGCACCCTCCGCATGAAAAAACAAGGCAGCGGAGGCGGACACAACGGCCTCCGCAACATCGAGACCCTCCTTGGCACAACTGACTACTGCCGACTGCGCATAGGAGTGGGCAACAACTTCGGTCGCGGCCAACAAATAGAATACGTGCTCGGCACCCTCACCCCCGATGAAGAAACAGTACTACTGCCCCGCATCGACACCGCCTGCAAAGCAGTCGAAACCTTCGTCACCCTCGGACCCGACCGTGCAATGAACCTCTACAACCAATGAACCTCACCCTCGACATAGGCAACACCCGCATCAAGTGGGCACTATTCCAAGGCGATACCCTTACCGACCACGGAGTAGTAACCCCTGCCGAACTTCCCGCCCTCTGCGCCCGACACCCGTGGCAGCGGGCTGCCGTATGCGCATCAGGGCAGGCTGACCTCACACCCCTCACCCAGACAGGCCGACCCCTACACCTACTCACCCACACCTCACCCCTTCCTATAAAACTTGACTACACCACACCCCACACCCTTGGACCCGACCGCATCGCCTCGGCCTGCGGAGCCTGGCAACTCCACCCCCATGCCAACAGCCTCATCATCGACGCCGGCACATGCATCACCATCGACTACCTCGACACCTCCGGCACCTACCGCGGCGGAGCCATCCTCCCGGGAATAGACATGAAATTCCACGCCCTACATACTTTTACAGCCAAATTGCCGTTATTAGAAAATGTAGAAAGCGAACAACAAGTAGTGACAGGGCGAAACACGACCCAGTCCATCACAGCGGGAGTGCTTACCGCCACGCGATTCGCTGTGCAGGGATTCATCCGGCACTACTGTTCACACTACGGTTCGGTAAACATACTCCTTACCGGAGGCGATGCCGACCGACTGGCTGCCCAAGGCGACCCTCAACTACGGTCAGCCATCCGTCAGCCCAACCTCGTACACATAGGATTAAACACGATACTCAACGAAACATGAAAAATAAATACACACTAATCATCGCCCTCATGGCCATAGCCGCCCTCTGGCCAGCCCATAGCCCAGCGCAAAACGGCTTCAACATCCCTTTCTCGCAATACGGCATCGGACAGAGTGACCAACCCTACAACATGCCTGGGGCATTCGGCATGGGCGGCACCGTCTATGCCCGCGCCTCGCGCAACACTATCAACCCCTTCAACCCCGCTTCCTATGCTGCCATCGAACCCGAAAGTTTCGTACTCGACATCGGAATCAACCTGCAAAGCTGCGTGCTCCGTAACGACGCCAACAGCCTCACCGACGCCGACGGCAACCTCGCCTACCTCGCCATAGCCTTCCCCGTCACCCACTGGTGGAAAATGTCAGCAGGCCTGCTACCCTACAGCACCGTAAACTACGAATCCGTGCAAACACACACCTTTGCCGACCTCGCCGACGTGCAGACCATCTACGCCGGAAACGGAGGCGTGTCGCAAATCTACTGGGGCAGCGCATTCAACATCGGCAAACAGCTCGCCCTCGGCTTCAACATCAACTACCTCTATGGCAACATCACCCGTGCCATCACATACAACTTCCTCGGCAACGACACCAACTACGCCCTCAACTCGCGCAGCCAGAAAAACACCTACGTCCACAACCTGCTCATTGACCTCGGCCTCCAATACAGCCAACCCCTCAACACCAAATACACCCTGCGAGTAGGAGCCACCTGCCGCCTGCCCCGCACCATGAACGTAGACGACCAGTCGCTCTGCTACACCTTCCACGGCATGACCACTACCGAATACCTATTCGACACCATATTCCCCGCCCCCGGCCAGAGCGACACCTACAGCAGCACCCTGCGCCAACCCTGGGCCATCGGCCTCGGCATTGCCCTCGAACGCAACGACCGCTGGGAGATCGACCTTGACGGTTACTATTCCCCCCTCAGCGGAATCGACTATCAAGAAGACCCCCGCTACAACCTTTTCGGCACCTCTGCCCTTCGCAACGCCCCTAACTACCGCCTCGCCCTCGGTGCCGAATGGAAAGGCGACCCCGCCGCATCAACCTACTGGGGGCGCATCGGCATCACCGCAGGCATCTACCACAACCACGCCAAACTCACCCTGCAGACAACCTCCGACCCCACCCCCATCAACGAAAACGGCTGCGGCCTCGCCTTCAAACTGCCCATGCGCAAAGGTCGCTCACTCCTCACCGTCGGGGTTGGCTACTCCTCCATCGGAACCGCCAGCCTCCTGCGTCGCGATGTCCTTACCTTCGGTATCGCCATCGGCTCATGCGAACGCTGGTTCGTCAAACGGAAATACAACTAACGTTCTTGAATTCGTTAATGTGTAAACCGATTAACGAATTAACACGTTCACGAATCAACGAATTCAAAAGATTAACGAATTATCAAATTCAATTGCAATAAACGAAAACAAAATAACACTAAATAACAAACCCGATAACAATTTATTAGCCATGAAAAAACTGAAAATTGTCATTCTCGCGGCCGTAGCGCTCAGCCTTAGCCTCGCCGCCAACGCCCAAAGCAAATGGGGCGACACCCCCGACGACAGTGTAGCCTGCATCAGCAACGTCTCCCTCTATCAAGAATTCTACAAACAAAAAAGCTACACCGACTGCTACGAACCGTGGCGTCAAATCCTGCAACACTGCCCCCGGTTCAGCAAGACCGTATACCAGCGCGGCTCGACCATCATCAAATCCATGATCAACATCGCCCAGACCGCCGAAGAACGCAATGCCTACATCGACGAACTCATGAACATGTACGACCAGCGCATCCAATACTTCGGCGAAGAAGCCAAAGTGAAAGCCATGAAAGCACAGGATTTGAGTACCCTCCGTCCCAAAGCCGTAAAAGAGATTTACGAAATCTACGCCGATGCCGTGCGTGCAGACGCCCACCAGTTGGACGAGAACTACGTTACCCTCTTCTTCAAAGCCACCGTTGACTACGTACAAGCCGGACTGGCAGACCCCACCTTAGTTGTCGACAACTACGACATCGCTTCCGACCTACTCGACTCGCTTCTGACCCTCAACGTTGAAGCCGACGACAGCATCAATGCTGCGAAAATTCGTACATATATCGCCAGCGTCGAGTCGGTCTTCGCCCCCTATGCTTCATGCGACCAGCTGAATATTATATATCAGAAAAAATTCGAAGCCGATCCTAACAATGTTCCTCTCCTCAAGAAAATTACCGGCATCATGATTAAGAAAGGATGCACCGAGGACAACAAACTTTTCTTCGATGCCACCGAAAAACTCTATGAACTCGAGCCATCTCCCAGCACAGCCATGCGCATGGCTCAAATGTGCTGGAGCAAAAAGCAGTTCAGCAAAGCTGTTGACTACGTGCAGGACGCTCTCAAAGGTCTCACCGACAAGAAAGACCGTTACCGCGCCTATGTCATCCTCGGTCTCTCCTACTCGGGTCTGGGAAGCTACAGCGCGGCTCGCACCGCTCTCCTGAATGCTGCTGAGGTGGATCGCACTAAGGGCGAGCCCTACCTGCAGCTGGCACAAGTCTATGCTATGAGCAGCCGCACCATTGACGATGGCATGGGTGGACGTTCCGCCTACTGGGCAGCTGTAGACGAAGCACGTCACGCCAAGCAGGTGGAACCGACAGAAGAAATTATCAATTTCGCCGACAAACTCATCGGCACCTATTCTGCCTACTTCCCCAAGAAGAACGACGCCTTCATGCTCGACCTCATTGATGGACACGGGTACACTGTACCTGGTTGGATTGGACGTTCCACCATTGTGAGAACCCGCTAATCAACGAGAATGCTAAAGAAGGGCATTTCTCAACTGTTACAACATGCAGGAAACGGGGTTATGACCCTGTTTCTTGCTTGTTGTTTGGCAGCTTGTGGCAATGATATAGAAAAGACACGCATTTTCGAGTCCCACACCCTGCCGGATAGCACCATCACCAACGCCCATATCCGCCGTAGCGAGAATGGCCGTCTGCAGCTTCTGATGACAGCCCCCTTGGTGAGACAATACAGCAATCCCGAATCAAAGACAGAATACCCAAAGGGTGTTCACATGCGTTTCTTTGACGGCTACAACAATCCTACGGGTAAACTCACCGCTCGTTATGCGGTACAATATGACAAACGCCAAATCACCATGGTGCGAGACAGTGTGGTGATTATTGACCTCCGGAACGGTGACACGATATATTTACAAGACCTTACGTGGAATCAAGCTGAACACCGCGTGTTTAGCGACAAACCTCTTCGTTCAAAGAATGGAGACCGGATCACGTTGGGAGACCGTTTCGAGAGCGACGACGAATTCAGAGAACCCCGTATTTTTCACCAAAGAGGCACATTGGAATGGAAGGAGGAATGACACGCCGTCGCGGCTACGTGTGGCTAAGCATGCTGATGCTGGGCATAGCAATTGTATTGTTGGCCATGCAGCCTAAGGGGAACAACCCCTCTCTATCCCCTGCGGTTCAAACCGATTCACTCCTCACACATGACACCTCTCCTGCATCCTCTCAACTGGAACCAACTCTTTACGAAACTGCCAGGCAAACACAACAATATGTGCACCTTCGGAAAAAACCGCTTGTGTTTGAATTGAACAATGCCGACAGTCTGGATCTTGTTCAACTTTATAATATCGGCCCCGTTATGGCACACCGCATTCTGCGTTATCGTACACTGCTGGGAGGCTACTACCGCATCGAGCAACTCAAAGAGGTATACGGCATGGATTCTGCACGTTACGCTGATATCACGCCTCACCTCACCGTCAATCCCACCCTTATCCAACAACTCGACATCAACTCTACAGACATCGACCAACTAAAGAAACACCCTTACCTTGACTACTACCAAGCCAAAGCCATTGTCCGCATGCGTGAAGAGAAAGGTCCCTTCAACAAAGTGTCCGACATACTGAACATCCCTATCATCGACAATGAAACCTATAAACGTATTGAACCATATTTGACATGCAATTTACAGCCAAACAAATAGCCCAGAAATTGAAAGGCACCGTTGAGGGCGATGAAAACGCCTTGATATGGAAACCTTGTCGCATCGAAGAGGTTGACGAAGGTGGCATCACATTCTTGGCCAACCCTAAATATACTCACTACATCTACGAACGGAAAGCAGCGGCCATACTCATCAGTCGCGACTTTGTTTTGGAGCATCCTGTCAACGCCACCTTGATACGTGTCGACAATCCCTACCTGTGTGTAGCCAAGGTGCTCCATATGTTTAATTCGGCCGACCGTCCCAAACGCGGACGCTCATTGCGCAGCAGCGTACACCACACAGCCCGGATAGGCAGAAACTGTTATATCGGCACCTTTGCAGTGATAGGCCGCAATGTACGGATAGGCAACAATGTCCAAATCTATCCACAAGTGTTTATCGGCGACAACTGCCAAATCGGCGACAACACTATCCTCTATCCCGGAGTGAAAATCTACCGCGAATGTCAAGTGGGCAATAACTGTATTCTGCATGCCGGTGTAGTGGTTGGTGCCGACGGTTTTGGTTTTGCCCCAAAAGGTGACGGCACATACAGCAAAATCGACCAAATAGGTAATGTGGTGATTGAAGATAACGTGGAGATAGGTGCCAATACCTGTGTGGACCGTGCCACTATGGGTTCAACCATCATCCACCAAGGAGCAAAGATTGACAATCTCTGCCAGATAGCCCACAACGTGTCGTTCGGCAAAAATACCGTAATGGCCTCACAATCGGGCTGTGCAGGCAGTGGGAAAGTGGGAGACAACTGCGTGATTGCTGGACAGGTAGGTATCGTAGGCCACATTAATGTAGGCGACCGTGTTACCATCGCAGCCCAGTCAGGCGTGACCCGCAACGTGAGCGACGACTCGATAATATTAGGTTCTCCCGCCATGCCCGCCGACCGTCAAAAGAAAATCTTTGTGTTGCAACGCAAACTGGAAGAAATGTACAATGATATCCAGGAGTTGAAACGATTGAATACGTGAATTCGTTAACATGTTAATGTGTAAATCAGATTAACAAATCAACGAATTAACGAATTAACGAATTCAAAATGAAAGGTTGGAGGATATTGCTGTTTCTGGCTGTTGTTATCGCTATGCTGGCAGGCATATGCTACTTCTTTCCAAAAAACCACGTACATATTGGGACTTTGAACCTCCGTTTCCCGACTCTCTCCAAAGTACTCAATCCCCAACAAAAACTCGACGTAGAGGCCTACCTGCGGCAACAAGACTCGCTTGCCGCATCATTGGACTCGTTACAAGACTCAATGGCAAGCTATCGGCAAATACTTGACAGCAGCGACATCCGTTTCTGGTTTCCTAATGACGACGACCGTTTCTTCGACACTCTCTTCGCCCAATTAGAACAAACGGGCAAGACAGGCCGCACTATCCGCATTGTGCATTATGGCGACTCCCAGATAGAGATGGACCGCATGTCAGACCGTCTGCGTTCACGACTGCAGACAATTTTCGGTGGCGGGGGTCCGGGACTTGTGCCTTTCTCCACGCTTATCCCCTCTTACTCTGTCAGCACCTATGGCTTCGGTTCTCTGGTTCGACAATCGCCCTACGGCGATAGTCTGGTGGTACGTGCAGGCGGTAACTACGGCCCCATGGTGCAAGATTTCCATGTAGCAGGCTCAGCAACCAGCAACATCAAGGCCACCACCCATCGCAACCGCGACAATCGCTTGACACGGTTCGGACGTATCCGACTGCTGTTCTGTAACCGTCCCGGTCCGCTGCAAGCCACCCTCACTGCTGGCGGATATAGCTATGAACAGACCGACACTACCGATGGCGTCCACCTCTTCGATTGGCGACTCGACTCCACCGTTTCCGAAGTCCGCATCGCTGTCCAAGGTGCCGCCGACCTCTACGGTGTGATGGTCGACAATGGCCCAGGTGTAGCCGTGGACAATATCCCTATGCGGGGCTGCTCGGGTCATCAATTCACTCAGATCAACCGCGACCAACTGTCCCAGGCCTACTCTTTGATGGACGTGGGTCTTATTATCATGCAGTTCGGTGGCAATTCTGTGCCTTATCTCAGCAATCAACGCGCCATTGAAGCCTATGGCCGTGAAATGGGAAAACAGATTGACCGTCTTCACCAATGCTGCCCGAGGGCTTTGATTCTTTTTATCGGTCCATCCGACATGAGCAAACGCACCGAGGAGGGCGACCTTCATTCTTACCCCTGGATTCCCGAGGTAGTGGAGGGGTTGCGCAGGACGGTATGTGCTCACGGTGCCGCCTACTGGAGCATCTACGACGCCATGGGGGGAGCCAATTCTATGGGTGCATGGGTAGACCAGGGGTTGGGTAGCGGCGACTATATTCATTTCTCCCAGCGGGGAGCCGATGTAATGGGCGACCGGCTGGCAAAAGCTTTTGAAAACATGTACAGACTTTACAAAATGCGGAGTCAAGTGTCCGCAGGAATAACCGAACAGGAGGTAAGCCATGCCGAATAGACTGTTATCCTTCTTCGTAATAGCGATGCTGTGCGTAGGCAGCTGCCACGCCCAACAATCCGAAAACAGCGACACAAAGACCTATCCCTTTATCCACTACCAAGCCAATAAACTGCACTACGACAGCACCTCGCTCACCATGCAGCATTTCTTCAACAAAATGCGGCACACCGCCGCCACAGGGCGCGGCACTGTGAACATTGTCCATATGGGCGGATCGCATGTCCAGGCGGGAGTGTTCCCCAACCAGGTGCGCATCCGCATCATGCAGCAATGGCCTCAATCCGTGGGCGGACGCGGCATGATTTTCCCTTACTCTGCTGCCGCCAAATGCAACAATCCCGACGATTACAAGGTGCATTGCAAGGAGAAGGTCGTCCTGACCCGCAACGTATATAAAGAACCCGAATACCCCTTAGGGCTCTGTGGCATATCGGTCACGGCTGTGGATACACCCACCCGCATCCAAATGCTGGCCACAGACAAACGGGTTGACTACAGCGTGCAACACATCGTGGTGCTGGGTCACTCTCCGCAAGACGTGGTGCCCAAGCTGGGCTGCGACGACCGTGAAATCCCGCCGTCGTATATCGACACCGCACGCCATCGCTACGTCTTCAATCTGAACCATCCCATCGACTCGTTCGACATCGTCCTTCCTTGCAGTCAAGGGCAGACCTTCACTCTCACAGGCGTATGCCTCGGCAACCGCCATCCAGGCTTCTCCTACCACTCCATCGGGGTCAACGGGGCTGCTGTACCCGACTATCTGAAATGCCACCTCGCCGACGACCTCCGTCTGCTCCGTCCCGATCTCGTCATTTTCGGTATCGGCATCAACGACGCAAATGAGAAGGTTTTCGACACAGTGGCTTTTAAAAACAATTATCTTGCCCTGTGCGACTCCATCCGCAGGGTCAATCCCCGATGCGCCTTCATCTTCGTCACCAATAACGACAGCTACCGAAAGGTGCGCCGCCGCTACACGGTGAACACTAATGGCCTGCTGGCACGCGAGGTCTTTTATCGCTTGGCCGCGCTGACGGGTGGAGCCGTTTGGGATCAGTTTGAGATTATGGGCGGCCTCAAATCTATGGAGAAATGGCAGAAAGCAGGCCTCGCCCAAAGCGACAAGGTACACTTTACTCGTGCCGGCTACCGGCTGATGGGCAACCTGTTGTTTGAAGCCATCTATAACGAACTATGACTGAATGTGTGAACGTGTTAATGTGTGAATGTGTAAATCGATTAACGAATTCAAAAGATTAACAGATTAACGTATTAAAAGGTGTCCGACCTCTTCACATATCTTGCGCGGCTTTTTGCCTTCAACTTCGACCCGGAACATCCGCTACTTTTCACCCAGTTTCATTTCTGGGCGTTCTTCTTTATCGTCTACACACTCTTCTGCCTTATCGTCTCGGTGGGGCAAAGAGGTCGGCACATGGGCAAGGCGCGGCGGCTGTGGCGCAACGGTTATCTTTTCTTGGTGAGTCTCTTTTTCTACTACAGGACATCGGGCAAGTATGTCCTACTGCTTATCCTTGCTACGGCGGTGGGTTATTTCCTCGGCATGTGTTTCGACCGCTTGGCACAGCGTGAAGCCACCACAGGCAAAAGCACTGCTCCGCTCCGCAAAGCCTTGATGGTTACGGGTGTGGTGGTGAATCTGGGTGTACTGTGCTATTTCAAATATGCTTATTTCTTCACCGACATTTTCAACACTATCGCTTCTACCCACTATTCTATAGCCAATGCGATTATCCTGCCTGTAGGCATCAGTTTCTTCACTTTTCAGAACATTAGCTATATTGTGGATGTGTATAAGGGCAAGGTGCGCCATGCCGACAATATCCTCGACTTCGGTTTCTACACCACATTCTTCCCTCAGTTGGTGGCGGGGCCTATTGTGCGTGCCGACCAGTTTATCCCTCAGCTCTACAAACCCTTCTTCCTCAGCCGACGCCAGTTCGGCATTGCGGTTTTCTGGATTCTCAACGGTCTCTGCAAGAAACTTGTGTTGAGCGACTGGTTGGCGGTGTCGTTTGTCGACCGGGTGTTCGAGAATCCTCTTCTTTACACTTCGTTTGAGAATTTCTCGGCATTGTTGCTTTATTCGCTACAGGTGTACGCCGATTTTTCGGGCTACACGGATATCGCCATCGGTGTGGCGATGCTGATGGGTTTTTATCTTCCTCTCAATTTCAATTCGCCCTACAAGGCCACCAATGCCGCGGGGTTCTGGAAGCGGTGGCACATTTCGCTGAGCAACTGGCTGAAAGATTATCTGTATATCCCCCTCGGGGGCAACCGCAATGCAACCGCTGCCACTTATATCATTCCAGCGGTGATGCTCGTGGTGGTGCTGTTGATGGCCAAGACGCTGTGGATTACCCTCACGGCGGCTTTCTTGGTGTCGCTGTTAGTGTTGCTCTATGCGGCGGCTCCCGAGCGGCGGCGTGAGTTCGACACGAATCTGAATAATTTCGACACGATGCTTTTAGGCGGCATGTGGCACGGGGCTTCGTTCAATTTCATCACTTGGGGTGCACTGAACGGTGTCGGCATTTTGGTGTATAAATGGTGGAAAGGGAAAGGCCCTGTTGCCCGTATCGCGACGGCCTCTCTCGTCTACCTTGGGGTGTGGTGTCTCTACCGTCTCTTCCCCTGCCCTGCACTGAGCATGTTCCGTTTCGCTTTCATGGTGATTGCGGTGGCAATTGTCTTGCTCAATGCGGTGCCGGCTTTGCGGGGTGGCAGATACCGCCAGTCGGGGTTGAAGGGGGGATTGGTGACAGTGTGGAACACGTTGTTGACTTTCTTCTTTATCAGTTTTACCCGTTTGTTCTTCCGCAGCGGTTCCAATCTCGACCCTGCCGAGGCTAACGAGACGGCATGGCGAACAGCCACGCAGATGGTGGAACGCATCGGTGGAGAATGGAACTGGCAGCAGGTTCCCGCCATTCTCGACAATTATGCGCCTGTTTTCATTGTCTTTGTGTTAGGCATGGTTGTACACTGGCTTCCCGACCGCCTGAAGCGGCGCTACCGTCTGTGGTTTGCCGGCATGCCGCTGTGGCTTATGGCCATCGTGGTTGTGGCGACGGTGTTCGTAGCCTATCAGTTCATCACTGCCGATTTGCAGCCGTTCATATATTTTCAGTTTTAATGTTACCAAGCCATGTCTGCATCCCGTCATCCCGTCTCATTGCTTCGCCTGATAAACAATCTGCTGTTGGTGTACTTGCTGTACATGTTATGCCGTGTAGTGTATGTCGGCGAGTTCTGGGATCTCTATGCCGAGGGATGGGAACGGCTGAGTATGTGGAGTCTGTTGAAGGGAGGCCTTCGGTTCGACACCTCGGCCATCCTCTACACCAACACGCTATACGTCCTTTTGGCGCTGCTCCCCTTGCCGCGCAGGTTCACTGCCCGCAAAGCGTGGCGCAACGCGCTCAAGACTCTTTTTGTGGCGGTCAACGCATTGATGCTTGTTATCAATCTGGTCGACACTGTATACTCCCGCTATACCGGGCGGCGCACCACATGGACTTTTTTTTCCGAGTTCAGCAACGAGGGCAATCTGGCCGGCATTGTGGGGGTGGAGCTGATAAACCACTGGTATCTTGTCCTCGTCGGCATAGCTTTTATCGCCGCCCTCATCCTGCTGTACCGCCATCCGTACCGCCCTGCATCGTCGCGACCGCTGCGCAGCTGGCAATATGTGACGCTCTCCGTTCTCTGCATCCTGATTTATGCTCCGTTGGCGATCATCGGCATGCGTGGCGGAGCTTCCACGGCCATCCGGCCCATCACCATCAGCAACGCCAACCAATATGTCAACCGTCCCTCCGAAGCTGCCATTGTGCTCAACACCCCTTTCTCTCTGATCCGCACCATGGGTAAGACCACTTTCACCGACCCGCAGTACCTGCCCGATGACCGTCTCGACGCTGTCTACTCCCCTCTGCACCTACCGGGGATTGAAAATGGAATGAATATGGAATTGCCTGTCCCGGCCTACGGCCACCCGTCTAAAGAGGGGAAGGCTGGCACAGTAAACAATTCTCGCGATTTGCGATTCAACGTGGTGGTCATCATACTGGAGAGTTTCGGACAGGAATACATCGGAGCCTACAACGACTATCCCGGCTACACCCCGTTCCTCGACTCGCTCATCGGCCATAGTCTCACTTTCCGCCACTCATATGCCAACGGACGGAAAAGCATCGACGGGATGCCCTCCATCCTTTCAGGCATACCCATGTTTGTAGAACCCTTTTTCGTAACAGGCTATTCACTCAACAACGTCAGCGGCATAGCCAGCGAGCTGTCCCGGCAAGGCTACACCACCGCTTTCTTCCACGGTGCCGAGAACGGCTCTATGGGGTTTCAGGCCTTTGCCCGCACCACAGGATTCCAGCACTACTACGGCCGCACCGAATACGAAGCCGACAGCCGTTTCGGGGGTGATAACGATTTCGACGGCACCTGGGCCATCTGGGATGAAGAGTTTATGCAATACTACGCAGCCGTGATGCAAGAGCTTCCGCAACCCTTCATGACCGCCCTTTTCACCGCCACCTCGCACCACCCCTTCGCCGTGCCCGCGCGCTACGCCGACAGTCTCCGCGCCGACGGCCATCCTCTGCACACCTGCATCCGCTACACCGACCATGCCCTGCGCCGTTTCTTCGCCGCCGCAAGCCGTATGCCCTGGTACTCCAACACCCTCTTCGTCATCACAGCCGACCACACCAATATCAACCAGCAGCATGCCTACAGCACCCTTTTAGGCACCTTCAGCGTCCCCGTCATATTCTACTCCCCCTCCGGTCAGCTGCCCACCGGCATGAGCCGCGCCGTGGCACAACAAACCGACATCATGCCCACCGTTCTCGGTCTTACGGGCTGCAGCCGTCCCTACGTAGCCTACGGGGTCGACCTCCTCCACACCCCCGACAGCCTCACTTGGGCCATCCACTACAACAATGGCATTTACCAATATGTGCAGGACAGTTGCCTGCTCCTTTTCGACGGCCAACATCCCGTCGGTTTCTACAATATCGAGTCCGACCCAATGCTGCAAAACAACCTCCTCACCACCGACGACCGCCGCATTGGCCGCTATACCGAGCGCACCATGGCCATCATCCAGTCTTATATGCAGCGCATGGTGAACAACCGTCTCACCCCTTGAAAGGCTGATAATAACCGTTCTATTCTGTTTTCCGTCTTGGTGGCCGATATAGACTCGGTCGTTCTTCCTTCGCTCCTTAGTCCTCAGTTCTCCCATCGTTCTCCCATCGTTCTCCCATTTCAAAAGGAGAACTGAGGTAGAACGGAGGTCGAAGGGTGGATGAATGAGCGGATCAAGGGCAATGCAAAAAAGCCCCTGGGCGCAAGTGGAGGGAGATTCGCGGGAAAGGGCGCGCATTGATAAGGTATGACGGAAATGGCGGAACCGTTTTTATTGTGCCTGACAAGGGAAAGCCGGAACAATTAAAACAACCGTACAACAACCCTGCAGCAGACGTAACAGAAACGACGGCAAACGGCAGTCGTGGCACGGTTCTTGATACCACAAAACACATGGACAAGCAACGAATGATTTTCGAAATAGACCGCCACACCGTCACCGAAGGCGACGTGGTGGAAGTGAAGTGGGACTGCACGGGTTCCGAACAGACAACGCTCACACTCGACAACGGTTTCCGAGCCACAGACATCCCGGTGGAACCTATCGGCACAAAACGTTTCCGCCTTAACCGCTCCAAAGGGCGTACACGACTCACCATCGCCGTGACCATAGCGGGCAAGATACATCGCAAAACCATCGCTGTGCGCGTAAAGAAAATACCCACCGTGAAAGCGGAGACAATAGACCACCGCGGCCGCAGAGTGGGAGCCGTGGGGATGTGGTGGAAGCGTGTTGTGACAAAATGGCAGGATATACGTGCCAAGATCCGTTTGGCCATGCAATCCATGCCTGAGCGGAAACAGATGGCTCTGAAAATGCTGACTCTTATTGGCGTAGCATTGATTCTGAGTGCCATTTGGCCCCGGTTGTATGGTGCCGTACTGATGGTGGTGATTGTCTATTTGATGGTGGTGCTGTTGCGCCGTTGATTGGTGAGACAGACTATCGAGGATTCCGGCGCTGCCCATTCCTCGGCACAAGGGTGTCCAAGTCCATCCTTTCCTCCCCGAAACAAAGTATACCCCCTTGCAGCAAAAGACGGCCATCGTTGAAGACAGTGTCGGCAGGCAACACTGTGGTAGAAAGGGTGCGGCAATGGTTCAGCATCCCATCGCGCTGGAAACGTATTCTCTCGGGATTGCGTGCCACCACGCTATCGCACACCAGATAGCTGTGACGGCCGTCGAAACAGGTCTAATAGTCATTTTGCAGGCTGCGTCATGGTCTGAATATAGGAACAGAGGGCGTTTTGAGCGATTCAAAAGGTTTTTGCAAAAATCGGCTTGAGAAAATGCTCTAATAGTCATTTTGCAGGCTATGACATGGCGAAA
>JAEEGL011120740.1_pt1 | contig 16194 bp, 13 predicted proteins | sample 9134231 | NCBI WGS metagenome assembly JAEEGL01 (sample SAMN16246548, study PRJNA631951) | gut metagenome | biome: gut microbiome; feature: rumen; material: fiber-attached | host: Bos | place: Iran: Karaj | collected 2018-10
ATGGTGGGAATGTTCATGGTCCTGGAGATAATGGCGGCATGGGAATGAGGCGTTCCCTCAAAGAGCACCATGCCGGACAGTTTGGATTTGTCCAGGTTCACCAGTTCGCTGGGGGTTAAGTCCTCGGCGATCAGAATGGAATCCTCTTCCAGACGGATCTGGTCTTCCTTGGTGTTGTTGAGGATCCGGATCACCCGGTCGGAGACATCATAGATATCCTGGGCTTTACTCCGGAAGGATATGTCTTCGAGATTTTCGATCACCGCGGCACAGGAATTGGCCACGGTCTGAACCGCGTATTCGGCATTCACCGATTTTTCCTCGATCATCTTCCGTATATCGCGGATGTATTCCTCATCCTTCAGGACCGCTTCATGAGCGCGGAAGATCTCCGCATCTTCCTTTCCGAACTGCTGAAGTGCCTTGTTATACAGCGTCTCAAGTTCTCCTTCGGTAACCTTGAGCGCGATATTCAGACGGGAAAGCTCGGCTTCCACATTGCTCACCGGCGTGTGCCGGATGGCATAGCTGCTCCGCTTATAGTAGACGAGATTTCCCTGTGTAATGCCCTTGCATACACTTTTCCCCACAAAAGTGATCATAATAAATACCCCTGTATCAGTATACTATCCCCGTTTTCTCCTGTCGAGTTTCGAAGAAAGCCTCATGCCGATATTCTGAAAGATCTGGAACAGGATGATGAGGAGCACCACGGTCACGATCATGATCCCGGTCTCCCACCGGTAATAACCGTACCTTACCGCGATATCTCCCAGTCCGCCTCCTCCCACGGTACCGGACATGGCCGAATATCCCAGGATGGTTCCCGTACAGATCGTCGCTCCCACGATGAGGGAAGGCCTTGCTTCCACCAGAAGAACCTTCCATATGATCTGCCAGTTGGTGGCTCCCATGGCCCGTGCCGCCTCTATGACACCCCGATCCACTTCCTTCAGGGAAGATTCCACGATACGGGCGATATATGGAGCCGCACATACAACCAGAGGAACAATGGTGGCGGTGGATCCGTAGCTTTTCCCAACGATGGCTCTCGTAAAGGGAATGAGCAGGATCAGCAGGATCAGGAAGGGGATACTCCGGATGATATTGGAAATCACATCCAGGATCTTGTAAATAAGAGCGTTGGGCTTGATCCCGTCCTTATCGGTTACCGCCAGCAGCACTCCCATGGGCAATCCGATTACATACCCCAGGAAGGCTGACACCAGTGTCATATACAGGGTATCCCGGATACCCTCCAAAAGCATTTGATTTACGCTGTTATCCCACATGTTCTTTTTCCTCAAACAGTTTCTTTCCGCTGATGACGATATCCTCCGTATCCTCCTCCGGAAGTTCGTTCAGGATAAGGCGTTTGGCGGATTTTGTTCTGGGATTTTCGAAGATCTCCGTAACATACCCGTTTTCCACCATGATGCCGTTTTCCACGATGGCCACCTTGTTACAGATCTCCTTGATCACCGACATGGTATGGGTGATGATCACGATGGTGATCCCCATTTCCTCGTTGATGCTCTTCAGAAGGCGGAGAATGGAAGCTGTGGTCTGAGGATCCAGCGCACTGGTAGCTTCGTCACACAACATGATCTCCGGATTCGTGGCAAGGGCTCTGGCAATGGCGTCTCTCTGCTGCTGTCCTCCGGAATGCTGGGAAGGATAGGCCTTTTCCTTATCGGAAAGTCCCACCTTTTCAAGCAGGAACTTCGCCTTTCCTACGGCTTCCTTCTTTTTGATACCCTGCAGATACAGCGGAAAGCAGACGTTCTCCAGCGCGTTTTTCTGTTGCAGCAGGTTGAAATGCTGAAAGATCATGCCGATGCTCCTGCGCTTTTCCAGCAGTTCTTTTTCGGACAGACTAAGAAGGCTCACGCCGTCGATGAGCACATCGCCGCCGGTGGGTTTTTCCAGCAGGTTCATACAGCGTACCAGGGTACTCTTCCCGGCACCGGACATACCGATGATCCCGTAGATGTCCCCGGACTCGATGGTCAGATTGATATTTTCAAGAGCATTGACGTTTTCCGTTCCCTGATCGTATACTTTACACAGATCACGGGTTTGAATCTCACTCATGCCGACTCCTTTCGTCACAATACTTTATTATACCACTTGCGCTTTCCGATAAAAAGACTTATTATTGTTTCAAATGATTCTTCGGGGCAGGGTGAAATTCCCGACCGGCGGTAATAGTCCGCGACCCGTCCATTGGACGGCTGATCCGGTGAGATTCCGGGACCGACGGTACAGTCCGGATGGCAGAAGAAACGCATAGGCGCGTCTTTTTTTGTGTTGTAACAAACCCCGTTGGTGCGGGGTTTTTTCATTGCCCGGAATAGTTAGGAAAAGGAGGCTTTAAGCAATGAAAAACGGATTACTGACATCCATGAAAGAAAACGGCCTGTTCCTGTTACAGGCGCTTTTCATCGCAGTGGCGATCGTCCTTGTCGCCTATCTGACGGAAAAGATCATCAAGAAGAAAAACAACGACACGGAACGTGTCCTGAGCACCCGTAAGGTGGTTGTGATCGGTGTATTCTCGGCGGTTGCGGCGGTGCTGATGCTCTTTGAATTCCCCCTCCCCTTCGTGCCGGGATTTTATAAACTGGACTTTTCGGAAGTACCGGTGCTCATCGGTGCCTTCGCCTTCGGCCCCGTGGCCGGTGTGATGACGGAGTTTGTGAAGATCATCCTGAAGCTTGTCATGAAAGGAACTTCCACCGCTTTTGTGGGAGATCTGGCCAACTTCCTTGTAGGATGTTCCTTCGTGCTCCCCGCTTCCCTGATCTACCTCATCCGCAAGAACAGAAAAACGGCGCTCCTGGGATCCGTTGCGGGTACCGTCATCATGACGGTCTTCGGAACTCTGCTGAACGCCGTATATCTTCTTCCCACCTTCGCCGTGCTCTACGGCATGCCTCTTGATGCCATCATCGAAATGGGCACTGCCATCAATCCGCACATAACCGACGTGGGTACCTTTGTGTTCTTCGCGGTGGCTCCCCTGAACCTGCTGAAGGGGGTTCTGGTATCCCTGATCACCATGCTCATCTACAAGCGCTTAAGTCCGCTGATCAAAGGGAAGTCTTAAACACCGCCTCAAACCGTATCCGGTTACCCTCTTTTCCGCATGCTTCGATCGTACCTCCATGCAGGTTTACGATGGAGCGTGCGATGGAAAGGCCCAGACCGTAGCTTCCGTCATAACTTCTTGCTTCATCCGCCCGGTAAAACCGTTCAAAGAGCAGTTTCGGATCGATCTTATCCACATCCGCATAATCGTTTTCCACACGGATCCGGATCCTGCCGGCACTTTCCGAAAGGGAAGAAAGGATCTCTCCTCCCTCATCACAGTATTTCACCCCATTGTCCGCAAGGATGGCCGCAAGCTGGCGGATCTTTGATTCATCCCCCACAAAGGATATCCCCTCCTCTATGTCACATGTGAAGGTTTTCCCTTTGGACTCAGCCACGTTCCGGAAGGACGAAAAGGTATCATAAAGGGCATCCGAAAGGGAAAAAGGAGCAAACTCCGGTTTTTGTTCCTCGTCCATTCTGGACAGTTCCATCAGACTCCGGATGAGGGCGTTCATTCTTGTCACCTGTCTGTCAATGGTATCAAAGACTTCATTTTCCCCGAAAGTCAGTTTCGAAACCTCGTTGTTTGCCGAGATCACGGACAGGGGTGTCTTCAGTTCATGTCCCGCATCCGTGATAAAACGCTTCTGTTTTTCGTAACTTTCCGCCATGGGACGCACCGCCCGTTCCGAAGCACGCACGATGACAAACAGAACGATCCCGTAGGTCAGCACCGCGGTAACAAGGGAAATGATCAGGATCCGAAAAACGGAATACAGTTCGTTGGAGGCATTGATCACGGCGATCCTGTATGCTTCCTCCGTATCTTCTGCATGATCCGGCTCCATCAGATATTTGTAATAGCGGTAGAACCCGGTTCTTTTCCCTTTGGAAAATACTTCCAGGGAAAGCTGTCTCATCTCCGCTTCGTCATACTGGCCTTCAAAAGACTGTCCCAGGGAAAGCACATTCCCCTCTTCGTCCAGAAAGATCAGTGCTCCGCTGAACCTGCGGTCCAGCCTCCCGTCAGGTCTTCCTTCCGTATTCAGAGGTCCGAAGGTGCGATCCGTTCCCGGCTCCGATCCCGGATCTTCTCCGATGCGGGGACCCGCGGGCGGGTGCATGTTCATCAGGCTTTTCAGATTATCTTCCAGGATCCGGTTGCTCTGAAGGGCAAAGAACAGATTCACTGCTACAAGTACCGTAAGGATCAGCGCAAGCAGCGCAACGGCAGTGATCCCGATAAATTTCTTTCTGAGTTTACGGATCATGATTCTTCCTCCGCCGTCAGGGCATATCCCACGCCGCGAATGGCTTTGATATGTAGGGGAGCCTTGATCCGGTCAAATTTTTTTCTCAGGTTCGAGATGTTTACCCACACCACACTGACATCCGTGTCGGTTTCCCATCCCCAGATATGTTCCATGAAACGCTCCGTGGAGATCACGATCCCTCTGCTCTCCATCAGCATCTGCATCATCATGAACTCTCTGCTCTGTAGTCGTACGGATCTGTCCCCGTAACCCAGTTCGTATGTGGATAGGTTCAGGGTCATACCCTCAAAGTTCAATTCTTCTCCCCTGTAATTCTCCCGGCGGCGCAGCATGGCCCGTACCCTGGCCAGAAGTTCCTTAGCGTCAAAGGGCTTCGGCAGATAATCGTCCGCCCCCGCATCCAGTCCTTCCACCCGGTCCTCCACCTCGCTCTTTGCGGTAAGCAGAAGGACCGGTGTCTTCCTTCCCGCAGCTCTTAAGGCACTCAGGACTTCGATCCCGTTCTTCCCGGGCATCATCACATCCAGTACGATGCCGTCATAATCCCCTTCCAGGGCATAGGCAAGGGCATCGTTTCCGTTATGCACAAGGTCCACCGTGTACTGCTCATGTTCAAACAGTACCTTCAGTGCACTGCAAAGATCTTTTTCGTCGTCCGCGATCAACAGTTTCATGATATCCCGATTTTATCATTACGATTTTCGAAAAACAACTTTCCCGGCATGAGCCCGCTCTTTATTGTTTTTTTATTTTTCCTTTAGGTTCGTTTAAGGTTGGCCCCGGATAATGCTCTTAAGAAAGGAGATCACATGATCCTATGAACACACAGCAAATCTTCGAACGAAACGAGATCAAATACCTGCTGGGGCCGCGGCAGGCGGAGCACCTGCTTTCCTGTCTGGAAGGACATATGAAGGCAGACGACTACGGAAAGACTCTGATCCGGAACATCTACTACGACACCCCCGATCACCGGCTCATCCGTACATCCCTGGAAAAACCGGTATATAAGGAAAAACTCCGGGTCAGAAGCTACCGTCAGGTCAATGCCGAAGACCGGGTATTCGTGGAACTGAAAAAGAAATACAAGGACGTGGTCTACAAACGACGGGTTTCCATGAAACGGGACGAAGCATCCATGTATCTGTGCGGAAAATGTCCGGCGCCGGAGCCCTGTCAGATCACGGCGGAACTGGATTACTTTCTTTCCTTTTACGGTGATCTTACGCCCATGGTCTTCCTAAGCTATGAACGGGAAGCCTATTTCGATCCCGGCGGGACCGATCTGCGGCTGACCCTGGACCGGAACATCCTGTACCGGGAGGATCACTTAAGCCTTGGCTTCGGTGCCTACGGAACCCCCATCCTTCCTCCCGGAGCGACCCTTTTGGAACTGAAAACCTCGGGAGGGATCCCCCTTTGGCTTTCCCATTTCCTGAACAGAGAACAGCTCCGTAAAACATCCTTCTCCAAATACGGAGAAGCCTACACACAGTCCCTGATAAAAGAAAGAGAGGTATACAGATATGCTTAACACCATTTTCAACGGGATCTTTGATTCATCCACGGTTTCGGTCATCACCCCGGCGGCCTTCCTGGTCTGCGTCGCCGTTTCCCTGGCCTCCGGTTTCATCCTGGCCTTTTCCTATTCCTTCCGGACAAAATGTTCGGGAAGTTTTCAGCTGACTCTGGGGATCCTGCCCATGCTGGTCTGTGTGGTCATCATGATGGTCAACGGTAATATCGGAACCGGTGTTGCGGTGGCCGGAGCCTTTTCCCTGGTCCGTTTCCGTTCCAACCCCGGGAAGGCCAAAGAGATCGGCGCAATCTTCGGCGCCATGGCAGTTGGGCTCATCGCCGGCATGGGATACCTGGCCTACGCACTGCTCTTTGCCCTTCTTATCAGTCTGGTACTCTTTGCCTGGGAAAAACTGAATCCCCTTGCAGACGGGAAAGGCGCAAAAAACAGGGTGCTCACCGTGACCATCCCGGAATCCCTGAATTACACGGAAGTTTTCGATGATCTTTTCGGAAGATATCTGGACAGATACGAACTGGTAAACGTAAAGACCACCAATATGGGGTCCCTGTATAAACTCACCTATGACATCACGGAAAAGGATCCGGCCGCGGAAAAAGAAATGATCGATGCCATCCGCTGCAGGAACGGGAATCTGGAAATCTCGGTCTCCCGTCAGATCATGCCCGAGGCGGAACTGTAACGTGATATACTGATCGGAAAGGAAGTGACATCATGATAAAACATAAAACCTTAAAAACATTGATCTTAACCGCATGTCTGCTCCTTGTATCTTCCCTTGCGGGATGCGGAAATATCGGAGATTACCTGACCCTCAGGTCGGACTCCGAAAACGGAGTGTCCGAAAGTGAGACCCCGTCCGGAGAAGAGACCGGAACGACATCGGATACGGCAATCCTTTCGGAAGGCAGTACCACCCTTCTTAACCTGGATGAGATCACGGAGCCGGAGATCACTTTGGATACGGCGGGCACCTATGTCCTCTCCGGAACCTACCGGGGAATGCTCAGGATCGATACGGGGGATGAAGATACGGTAAACCTGATCCTTAAGGATGCGGTCCTGATCAATAACGAAAATGCGGCGATCTACGTGGCCAACGCGGGAAAAGTCCTGCTTAAGCTTGAAAGCGGAACCGAAAACAGTATCTCCCATGATGGCAGTTATACCTCCCTGGATGATCATAATATCGACGGGGCCGTCTATTCCGCAGACGATCTCACCGTTACCGGTGACGGGAGCCTCACCGTTACGGCCAAAGACGGCAACGGCATCGTATGTAACGACGATCTTGTCATAGATTCCGGAACCCTTACCGTCAGTGCGGAAAAACACGGTCTGGAAGGTAAGGACAGTGTGGATATCAAAGGAGGTACGATCCTGATCTCGGAAAGCAAGGAAGGGATCGAAGGAAACATCATCCATATCTCCGGCGGCAATGTGGATATCACCGCATGGGACGACGGGATCAATGCTTCCGGAGACGATGCCGAAACTCCTCCGGAGCTGAACATCTCCGGCGGGATCGTCAATATCTGCGCTAAGGGTGACGGCCTTGACTCCAACGGAACCATTACCGTATCCGGCGGTGAGACCTTTATTTCCGGCTCGGAGAATGACGGAAATGCGGCCCTGGATGCCGAAACCGGGGCAACCGTGACCGGCGGTTCCTTCATCGCTCTGGGTTCCTCCGGAATGGCACAGAACTTCGGGGAATCATCCACCCAGGGATCTGTCATGCTGACAACAAAGGCTGTCCATGAAGCGGGAACGGAAGTGACCCTCAGGGATGAAGAAGGGAAGTTGCTGCTCAGTTATACCTCCCGGGGATCCTTTAACAATATGGTGATCTCCTGTCCGGCTCTTACCACAGGCAGTACTTTCACCGTCAATGCCGGAGACGAAAGTTTCACGGTTACATTGGAAAGCCTGATCTACGGACAGGAATCCGGTATGAGAGGTTCCTTCGGAAATCCCCGGGGGATGCAGGGAAACATGCCGGAAGGATTTGATCCTTCCCAATCCGGAGAGCGCCCCGAAATGCCGGAAGGCGGCTTTCAGGGAGGCAGGAACGGACATAAAAAGCCGGGGGAACAGACCCCCGGCACCTGACGGATCATCTCTTATGAAGTGATGGGCGTAAAGGTTCTGGAACTGCCCTCCGTATGTACGGATCTGGCGATCCTGACAGCCTCTTTCCCGAAAATGAGCTGGGAATTCACGCTCTCCTCCCCCTCTCGGATCATGTCCTTACAGCGCATGTAGCTTCCGTCACTCTGAAGCTCATGCGCTTTCTGATTATCCTTAAGCTGAAGTTCCAGGATCTTGCTCAGTTTGGATCTGCCTTCCTCGTCTTCCACCGGGAACATGATCTCAACCCGGCGTTCCAGATTCCGGGGCATCCAGTCCGCACTGGAACAGTAGTATTCACTTTTGCCGTCATTTTCAAAATAAAAGATCCGGGCATGCTCCAGGAAATTTCCGACGATGGAGCGTACCGTGATCCGGTCGCCGATACCGGGAAGCCCCACCTTGAGGGAGCAGATCCCCCGTACGATCAACTGGATCCTTACCCCCGCTTCCGCCGCATCATAGAGCGCATCTATGACATCCTTGTCACAAAGGCTGTTCATCTTGGCAATGATATGAGCTTTTCTCCCTTCCAGGGCATGTTCCTTTTCCCTGCCGATGAGCTGCAGGAAACGATCCTTCAACCAAAGCGGTGCCAGGGTCAGCCGGTTCCAGGCTCTCGGTTCCGAATACCCGGACAGCATATTGAACACGGCAGTGGCATCCTCTCCCATGGCTTCATTGGCAGTCAGCAGTCCGATATCGGTATAGAGCTTTGCCGTCATATCATTGTAATTTCCCGTTCCCAGATGAACGTAACGGCGGATCCCGTCCTCTTCCCTTCTCACAGCCAGGGTGATCTTGCAGTGGGTCTTTAATCCCACGAGTCCGTAGATCACATGAGCTCCGGCTTTTTCAAGACGTCTTGCCCAGATGATATTGTTCTCTTCATCGAACCGGGCCTTTAATTCCACCAGCACCGTCACCTGTTTCCCGTTCTCCGCCGCCTGGGAAAGGGCCGCAATGATCGGGGAATTACCGGAAACCCGGTACAGGGTCTGCTTGATGGCCAGCACATTCTCGTCTGCGGCCGCCTGACGGATGAATTCCACCACGGGATCAAAGGACTCATAGGGATGAAAGAGCAGTACATCCCGGTTCCGCAATACTTCAAACATGTCGCAGTCTTCCGGAAGCGCCGGATTCTCCTGGGGTTTGGCATAGGAATACTCCCGCAGTTCGTCAAAGCCCTGAAGTCCGTAGAGTTTCATACATACCGTAAGATCCAGAGGTCCCCGGATGGGGAACACGATCCGCTTCCGCATGATCAGCTCATCGCAGAGGAAGGACAGAAGACGCTCGTCCATATCCTCTTCCACTTCCAGTTTGATGGCGGCACCCCACTGACGCATGCGCACGGAACGTTCCACTTCCTTCATCAGATTGTCCGTTTCGTCTTCGTCTATGGAAAAGTCGGCACTGCGCATGATCCGGAAGGGATGCACGCATTCAATGTCGTAATTCAGGAACAGTTTCCGGATATTTCTTTCGATGATCTCTTCGAGAAAGATGACGGCTTTCGGTTCACCGGGTCTTGCCGGCAGTTCCACCACCCTCTTTAAACCGGAGGGCACCTGTACCGTGGCAAAATCAAGTTCCCCGCTTCCGTCCTTTTTCCTGACCATGGCCCCCAGATTCAGGGAACGGTTTCTGATCAGCGGAAAGGGCCGGGAAGAATCCACCGCCATGGGTGTCAGCACAGGATAGACTTCATCCTCGAAAAACCGGTCCACAAAGGCTGCTTCTTCTTCCGTCAGCATCTCGTGGTGGGAAATGATCCTGAGCCGGTTTTCCAGGAGCTGCGGCACCAGTTCTTCATTATAGATCCGGTACTGGGCGTCCATGAAATCATGTACCGCATCGCACATGAGATCAAGCTGCTGTCCCGGAGTCAGACCGGCGATATCCGGTGTCACCACGTCGGCATTTTCCATATCCTTGATGGAAGCCACCCGCACCATGATGAACTCATCCAGATTGGATGCGGTGATACTTAAGAATTTCAGCCGTTCAAACAGCGGGATCGTGGGGTCACTTGCCTCCGAAAGAACCCTGCCGTTGAATTTAAGCCAGCTCAACTCCCTGTTTTCATAATATTTTGCGTTACTGTGATCCATAAGAAAACCTCATCTTCGCATATATCGATAAGGTGATTATATCATAAGAACCACGCAGGGGTTAACCCCCGCGTGGTTCCGTAAAGTCAGATCTGTCCTGTTACGTTTATACTACCAGGAAGAATTTTACAAGGAAGATGGCAGCCAGCACATAGGTCAGTGCGGAGATCTCTTCCTTCTTGCCCGTAAAGAGTTTGATCACAACATAGGCGATGAGGGCAAGTCCGATACCGTGTCCGATGGATCCGGAAACAGGCATTGCGATGAGCATGATGAATACCGGAACCGTCTGGGCGATATCTTCAAAGTTCACATTCTTAAGGCCGGACAGCATGAGAACGCCCACATAGATCAGGGCTGCGGAAGTAGCCGCCGCAGGGATCACAGCCGCAATGGGTGCAAGGAACATGCACAGCAGGAACATGATACCCGTTGTCAGGGCGGTGAGACCCGTACGTCCTCCTGCTTCCACACCGGAAGCGGACTCGATAAAGGTGGTAACGGTGGAAGTACCGGTAAGGGAACCTGCCAGAGTACCAACCGCATCGGAGGTCAGGGCTTCCTTCATCTGAGGCATATTGCCGTCCTTATCCACCATACCTGCACGGGAGGCCGTACCTACCAGGGTTCCGATGGTATCGAACATATCGATGATACAGAAGGTAACGATCAGGGTGATCACGGTGAACCAGCCGATCTGAATGAAGCCGGCAAAGTTGAACTTGAACAGTGTGGTGCTTGCCATATCCGCAAAAGGCGGAACGAAGGAAGCGCCGGCAAGGGAAGCAAAAGGATTCTGATGGAGGAAAACAAACTCTCCGATCCAGTAGATCACGGAAGCGATGAGCATGCCGAGAAGAACGGCTGCCTTGATCCCGTAATGTGCCAGGATGATGATGGCAAACAGTCCCACAAAGATGGTGATAACGGTCAGTACCATCTCGCTGTAGCTTGCGCCCATGGAATCCTTTAAAAGCTTCGGAGTCAGGGTTCCGAAGAAGTTGGACATGACATAATGCGGAGTTCCGGTCTCGTCATAAACACCCACGTTGGTACCGAAACCGATATTCATCAGCATCAGTCCGATGGAAGGAGCGATACCGATCCTTACACCCAGCGGGATAGCTTCCACGATCTTGTCACGGATGTTGAAGATCGACAGAACGAGGAAGATCAGACCCTCGATCAGGATGATGCACAGTGCAGCCTGGAAAGACTCCACATAGCTTAATCCCGTGATCGCCACGATGTTGGTCACCACTACGGCAAAGAAACTGTTTAAGCCCATGCCCGGTGCCATCGCAAAAGGCTTGTTAGCCAGGAATGCCATACAGAACGTACCGATTGCAGACGCAATACAGGTTGCGAGGAACACACCGTTCCATAAGGAAGACCCGACATCGAATCCCGTAAGGAGATTCGGATTCAGCGCAATGATATACGCCATTGTCATGAATGTTGTAAGACCGGCAATGATCTCGGTTTTCACGTTCGTGCCGTTCTTACTGAGTTTGAACAAGTTTTCCATGTTTCCTCTCCTTTTTTGTTTCCGGGAGGTTCCCCATGAATCCTCCCATTTATCTCTCATCATATGACATCCGTGTCATATGTATGGATCTTATTTTCCTTCGTAGGTGATGACGGAAGATACATCATATCCCGCCAGTTTTTCTCTTCCCTTCAGTCCCGCAAGTTCCATAAGGAAGATCACTTTCACCACTTCTCCCCCCAGCTCTTCCACCAGATCGATGGCCGCCTTGATGGTTCCGCCGGTAGCGATGAGATCATCCACCACCACGGCCTTCTGCCCCTTTCGGATGGCATCCTTGTGCATCTCGATGGCGGCGCTGCCGTATTCCAGATCATATTCCTTGGATATGGTCTCACAGGGAAGCTTTCCTTTTTTCCGTACAAGAACAAAAGGCTTATGAAGTGCATAGGCAAGAGGAGCTCCGAAGATGAACCCGCGGGATTCCGCTCCCACGATCACATCGAAATCCACACCCTCCAGGAGTTTTAACAGTTCATCGATGGCAAGATGAAATCCGTCCGCATCCTGCAGCACCGTGGTAATGTCCCGGAATATGATCCCTTCCTCGGGAAAATCCGGTATGCTTCTCACATAATCTTCCAGTTTTTTCATTCTTCACTCTCCTGCTGTTCGTTTTCCGCAATATAGGCCAGATGGGCCCATTCATCCTTGTTCTGTTCGTACATCGATTCAAAATCGTACCGGGTATAGGGCGCCTGCCGTTCCGGGCAGTAAGCCTCTATGCATTCCTTTCCGAAAGCCTCTCTCACAAAGGCCCGGAAGGTTCCCGCATCATCTTCGTTATCCACGGCTTTTGCCTTGCCGCTGTAATTGATGTAATAATCGTAATCCCGGTCAAGGGCACTGGAATAGACCAGAGCCGTCTCAACCTCGGTAAGCGCTCCTGTACCCATGAAACCGTCGTAGGACTGCTCCGGCTTCATGGTGATGCTCCCCCAGCGCACATCGAAGTTCCGGTCCACACAAACGCCGTAGGCATTGGCGTTCCAGATCCCGGTATATTCCTCGAAGGTGATCATGGAGGGGTTTTCCGCCAGCAGAACGTTGAACTCCGGGGTCGCATAATGATCCACCCACTGCTTTCTTCCATCGTTCTCGGTATATTCCAGATACCATTTGTCCCGTTCGTAACAGGACTTGATCACCTCGGCAAAATCCTTATTGTTCAGTCCTTCCGTACCGGATTGGGAAATAGTCACCCCGTCGGGATTGGCCATGACCAGAGCCCGGATGGATGTTTGGGAGAACAGTTCCGAAAAAGGTACCCCTTCATAGGATCCGTGATCGTAGTTGTAGGCATAATATTCGAAGAGCTTCATGACCAGCATGGAGGTCATATATTCGCTCCCGTTCATGGCAGCCACCGCAAAAATGTTATGGGGCGCGTCGTCCCTGCCCATGTTCATGCAGTAGATGTCCCGCCCGTCAAAGCTGGTGCCGATATACTGATAAGTCAAAAGCTCGGGATATTTACCGCACAGGGCATACATATCCTCGATCATATCATCGTAGGAATACAGTCCGGAGCCGGTACTGACAATGGCATTTTCCTCGGTCAGTTCCGTAAAGGTCTCACCGTCCGGTTCCTCCGGAGCCGTGTCGATCTTTATTTCGCCCACAGGTACCGTGACATCCGCCTCGGTCTCTTCCTTTTCAGCCGAAGGATCCGCAAAACGCTGCAGTCCCTCCGCAGTGGTATTCCCGGTATCCTTTCCTCCGTCGCTGCGGCTTCTTCCCATGAAGTATCCGCCTGCAAACACCAGCACGAACAGAAGGCATACCGCTATGATCGTAATGGCTTTCTTAAGTGTAAAAGAAGCCAAGATTCCCTCCAAAAACAACGCTCAGGCAATATTGCCGAATCCTAAGTGTAGCACAAGACGGCACTGTTGTCCATGAGCGCCTCACGAAATGCGGGTGCTTCAGAATCCCAGTTCTTCACCCACCAGGATCACGTGGATCCTGTCCTTGTGGCGGGAATATCTCGTGATCAGAAACTGACAGCAGATAGTGTCCGGAGATTTGCAGTTCATGCAGGAACCGGTGGAGGAACAGGGTGTCGCCAGATGAAAACGCTGGGCGTTGGTCACTGCGGCGATACTTCTTGCCCGCTTCATGGCACCGTCCACGTCATCCGCGATCTTATTCATGCCCACGATCAGGATCACCTTTTTGGGCCCGTAGGCGATGGCGGATACCCGGTTGGAATTTCCGTCGATATTAACCAGCACCCCGTCTTCGGTAACGGCATTGGCACTGGCCAGATATACATCCGCGGAAAAAGCGAACTCGTCAAGATCCGGATCCTTTGATTTTTCACGGTTACGGAACTGATACTTATCGTTTTCCAGCGCATCGGACAATCCGATCTCGTTCACGCTCATGCTCCCGCCCCGGGCGATCTTTGACCCTTCCGGGATCAGGGAAAGCGCAAGGGAAAGCGCCTCCTGTTTTGTGGGAGCGTAGTACCCGGACATATTGCGGGACTCCAGCCCCTTAATGACTTTCTGGGATAACAGATCGTAACGTTTTTTGATGTTTTCGTTCATGAAATAAGCCCCCCTTCCTGATTTCACAGTATACCAAATAACGGCGTCCGTGGCAAAAAGAAGATGGATGAGGATCACATTGCGCAGGAAGAACTTCCTGTGCTAAAGTAACATATATTATATTTGAGAGGATGAACAATGGAACAATATGACATTACCGGAATGAGCTGTGCCGCCTGCAGCGCCCGGGTGGAAAAGGCGGTAAGCGCCGTACCGGGTGTGGAAAGCTGTGCGGTCAGTCTTCTTACCAACTCCATGGGTGTCACGGGAAGCGCAAGCCCCGAGGCGATCACGGAAGCTGTCCGCAGGGCCGGATACGGAGCATCTCTAAAGCAGCAGGGCACCCGGAAAGAAGGGCCTCCGGATACGGAAGACTCCCTGAAAGACCGGGAAACGCCCCTCCTTTTGCGGAGACTCTTATGGTCTGTCTTTTTCCTCCTCATCCTCATGTATCTGTCCATGGGACACGGCATGCTGGGACTTCCCCTTCCCCCTTTCCTTGAAGGAAACCATATGGGTGTGGGACTGGGAGAGCTTTTACTGTGCGTCCTGATCATGGTGATCAACCAGCGTTTTTTCATAAGCGGATTCCGCGGAGTCCTTCACGGTGCACCCAATATGGACACCCTTGTCTCCCTGGGTTCCGGTGCATCCTTCGTATACAGTGTCTATCTCCTTTTCCGGATGACGGAGGGTACGGGAGAGATCATGATGCATGATCTCTATTTTGAATCCGCAGCCATGATCCTGGCGCTGATCACCGTAGGCAAAACCCTGGAAGCCTATTCCAAAGGCAAGACCACGGATGCCTTAAAAAGTCTGATCCGCCTGACTCCGCGAACAGCCACGATCCTGCATGAGGGGAAAGAGACCGTTGTGCCCGCGGATCAGGTAAAGGTGGGAGACAGTTTCGTCGTAAGGCCCGGGGAGCAGATCCCTGTTGACGGCATCATCACCGAGGGATCTTCTTCCGTTGACGAATCCGCCATGACGGGAGAAAGCCTGCCCGTGGACAAGACCGTGGGTGATCCCGTGACGGCCGCCACCATCAACCGCTCCGGTTTTATGGTCTGCCGCGCTGTCAGGGTCGGCGAAGACACTACCCTGTCCGGGATCATCGAGACCGTCAGGAACGCCTCCGCCACCAAGGCTCCCATCGCCAAGGCAGCCGACCGGATCTCCGGCATTTTCGTACCTGTAGTACTGGGGATCGCCTTTGTTACCTTCGTGATCTGGCTGATTACAGGAGCGCCCTTTGGCGACGCCCTGACCCGGGGGATCGCGGTACTGGTCATCAGCTGTCCCTGCGCACTCGGCCTTGCTACCCCCGTTGCCATCATGGTGGGGAACGGGGTCGGCGCACGGAACGGAATCCTTTTTAAATCCGCTGCCGCCCTGGAAGAAACGGGGCGCATCAAAACAGTGGTGCTTGACAAGACCGGTACCGTTACGGAAGGCAGGATGAAAGTTACCGGACTCTTTCCGGGAGAAGGCTTCTCCGCGGATGATCTTTTGAAACTTGCCGTATCCCTGGAGTCCAAAAGCGAACATCCCATAGCGGGAGCCGTAACCGAAAAGGCAAAAGAAGCCGGCATCCTTCCGGAAGAAGTATCCGGATTCCGTATTCTTCCGGGACGGGGTCTTTCCGCCATGATAGGGGGAAAGGAACTTACGGGAGGCAGTCTTTCCTACATGGAAACCCTTTCGGATATCCCGGATGACCTGCGAAAAAAGGCGGATGATCAGGCTTCGGAGGGCAGAACGCTGCTTTTCTTCCTTTATAACGGGTCGATGGTGGGCATGATCGCCGTGGCGGATACCGTAAAGAAGGACAGTGCGGATGCCGTGAGCCGGATCCGGGATATGGGCATAGATGTAGTTATGTTAACCGGAGACCGGGAAGACACCGCCCGAGCCATCGGCCGCGAAGCAGGCA
>JAEEGL011581042.1_pt1 | contig 16194 bp, 13 predicted proteins | sample 9134231 | NCBI WGS metagenome assembly JAEEGL01 (sample SAMN16246548, study PRJNA631951) | gut metagenome | biome: gut microbiome; feature: rumen; material: fiber-attached | host: Bos | place: Iran: Karaj | collected 2018-10
ACCGTATGCCGATAAGGGTGAAGGAACGGTATACGAGCATATGAAGAGGATCCTCGATTTCTCGGAGAAAGAAGTCGGTGCAAACGGCGTGTGCAAGGGCCTTCGCGCAGACTGGAACGACTGTCTTAACTTAGGCGGCGGCGAGAGCGCGATGGTAGAGTTTTTGCACTACTGGGCACTAAAGAATTTTATGGGTCTTTCGACATATTTAAATAGAGACGAAGATACAAAGCACTACGAAGAAGTGGCAGAAAAGGTAAAGAATACCTGCGACACCGTGTTATGGGACAAGGAGTGGTACATAAGAGGTATCACAAAGAACGGCAAAAAGATAGGAACCTTTGAGGACGAGGAAGGAAGGGTCCATCTTGAGTCCAATGCCTGGGCCGTATTATCGGGTGCATCTACCGGAGAAAAGGCCCAAAAGGCAATGGAGGCAGTTGATAAGTATCTCTATACAAAATGGGGACTTCTACTCAACACTCCCGCCTACACAAAGGTTGATCCTTCGATAGGATTTATCACAAAGGTTTATCCGGGGTTAAAAGAAAACTCATCGGTATTTTCACATCCCAATCCCTGGGCATGGGCTGCGGAATGTATGCTCGGAAACGGAAATGCCGCAATGAAGTTTTACGATGCGCTCTGCCCTTACAATCAGAACGACAAGATCGAGATAAGAGAATCCGAACCGTATTCTTATTGCCAGTTCATATACGGAAAAGATCATAAACTCCACGGTCGCGCAAGACATCCTTTTATGACCGGATCCGGCGGATGGTCGTATTTCTCGGCAACAAGATATATGCTGGGTATAAGACCGGATTACGAGGAACTTAAGATAGATCCGTGCATCCCTGACAGCTGGGACGGCTTTAAGGTAAAGAGGGTCTGGAGGGATGCGTTCTTTGACATTGAGGTCGAAAATCCCGATCACATTGAAAAGGGCGTTAAGAAGATGATCCTTGACGGAAAAGAAGTTGACAGGATTCCCGTATGCGAAAAGAACACGGAGCATACGGTGAAAATAATCATGGGGAGATAAAAGTCCAAGGAGGAGAAGATGATCAAATTCGGAACAGGCGGCTGGCGCGCGATAATCGGAGATGAGTTTACAAAGGCCAACATACAGCTTTTGGCCAAAGCGGTTGCCGCAAAGATGAAAGATGAAGGAGTGGCCGAAAGAGGTATAGTATTCGGTTACGACAGAAGATTTTTGTCAAAGGAGGCCATGAGGTGGGCGGCCGAGGTGTTTGCTCACGAAGGGATACCGGCTTATCTTATCAACAAATCATCGCCGACTCCCGTTGTCATGTTTTATGTGATGCGTCACGATCTTCCTTACGGAATGATGATAACCGCAAGTCACAACCCCGCACTTTACAACGGTATAAAGGTCTTTACCGCAGGCGGCCGCGATGCCGATGAGACCCAGACAAAACTCATCGAAAAATACATAGCATCCGAAGAAGCAAACGGACCCGTAGAATCCATGGAATATGACGAGGCTCTTGAAAAAGGACTTATAAAGGAGATCTACCCGTTAAACGAATATATCGACAACATCATTTCCGCGATCAACATGGAAGCCATCAAGCAAAGAGGCTTAAGAGTCGTACTCGATCCGATGTACGGAGTAAGTGAGACATCGCTTCGGATGACGCTTCAGACCGCAAGATGCGAAGTCGAGACCATACATGACAGACATGATACGTTGTTTGGAGGAAAGCTTCCCGCACCGACCGCGGCCACGCTTAAGCTTTTACAGAACGAAGTGCTCGACGGCCACTATGACATAGGTATCGCAACGGACGGAGATGCGGACCGTATCGGCGTTATCGATGATACCGGAAAATTTCTGCATCCGAATGAGATACTGGTGATCCTTTATCATTATCTTGTCAAATACAAAGGCTGGAGAGGCCCCGTAGTAAGAAATACCTGTACAACGGCAATACTTGATAAGGTTGCTTCCGATTTCGGAGAAAAGTGCTATGAAGTGCCTGTAGGCTTTAAGCATATCTCAGCCAAGATGAATGAAACCGATGCGGTGATAGGAGGCGAATCTTCGGGCGGCCTTACCGTAAGAGGCCACATCAAGGGCAAAGACGGAATATACGCGGCAATGCTTCTTGTTGAGATGATCGCGGTAACGGGTCAAAAACTTTCCGAAATAATTAAGGATGTGGAAGCAAAATATGGTAAAATCCAGATGGAGGAGCGAGATTACCGATTCACCGAGGAAAAGAAGCGGGAAGTAATGAAAGTCCTTTACGAGGAGAAGAAGCTTCCGGAACTTCCGTTTGAAATAGAGAAGGTAAGCTATCTGGACGGAAGTAAAGTGTTCTTTAAAAACGGCGGTTGGATAATCGCAAGATTTTCGGGAACCGAACCTTTGATAAGGATCTTTTGCGAAATGCCGGATCCCGATGATGCCGCTAAGCTCTGCGCGATATATGAGGAGTTTTTGGGACTTAAAGATTAAATATATTTATGGGCAGAATTAAAACCGATAACACGATAAAAGCTTTAAAGAAGGGTAAGCATTGCTTACCCTCTTTGAAGTCTTCGCTTATATTGGTTTTTGCGATTTCATGGATAGTACCGCTCGCGGTCTTATCGTTCTTTATCTTTAATCAGTACAGAAACGCTTATATAAAAAGAACCGACAGATTAATGATAAATGCGGTAAATGTTTCGGGATCGCTCATAAAATCCGATATCGACGATGCTGTATCGAAGGTATACAGAGAGTCAAGAGGCGGGGAATGGGAGAGAAGATACAATCTCATAAAAGCCGGGATCAGCACAAAGCCCGAATACGTAACATGGATGCGTTCGCAGCTTATAAGCAAATATTATATGGATCCGCAGTTTTCATGTGTGGCTCTCTACTTGGGCGATTCAAAAAAGGCTGACAGTTATTCGGGCAAAAACGGTTACGGTTTTGAGGCCTATACCGAAAAAGTCGAGCCGATAGTCAATAAGATCCGCGAAAACAAAGATGAACTTACGGTCGTGGCGGTTGCGGACAACAGGGTATATCTGATCCAGAACCTGTATACTTCTTCTTTTGATATCATCTACGGAACTTTGGTGACCGGACTTGATAAGGATAAGCTTTTTGAGGATATGCCGCTTGAAGAAAGGGAAAACGTGGCAATCGTTATAAATGACGGCGACTATCTTACTGTAACACCGTATGAGATCTCCGATGAAGATAAGCTTTCCGCGCTTGAAAAGGCAGTCATATTTGACGGCGATCATGAAGAACACAGAGGTGTCGAAGGCATAATCAGAAACGATTACGAGACTTTTATATACAGGGCTTCGGCGGCTTCTTACGATATAAATCTTTATTATCTTAAAAACACGAGAGAACTTTATTCCGAGATCATAAGGCTTGATATCATAGTGATCATCACGATACTTGCGATGATCCCGTTTATGGTCCTTGGATATCACTTCATAATAAAGCATATCGACAGACCGCTTGAGAGATTTTCGGAAGCCTCAGAGAAACTTACAAAGGGACAGTTCGGTGAACTGATGCCCAAAGAGGATATGCCGAACAGTGAGTTTAAAGAACTTGCGGGTTCTTTTAACAATATGTCCGAGCAGATAAAATACCTGTTTGAAACGGTATATGCTCACAAGATGGCGGCAAAAGATGCACAGATCGCAGCCCTTCAGGCACAGATCAATCCGCACTTTTTGAACAATACGCTTGAGATGATGAACTGGCAGGCCAGAATGGCGGGCGATGCGGAAGTGTCGAAGATGATCGAGGCACTCGGAACGGTGCTTGACTCAAGTATAAACCGATCAAACGACAAACTTGTGCGGCTTGCGGACGAATTAAGATCTGCCGATGCATTTTTATATATAATGTCGATGCGCTTCGGACAAAGACTGAGTGTTACAAAGGATGTGGATGAATCGCTTCTGCAGGTCGAAGTTCCGCAGCTCATACTTCAGCCGATCCTTGAAAACGCCATAAAGCACGGCGTTGAAAAGGTCAACACGGGTTCGGTCGATCTGCACATATCCGCCGAAGACGAAAACATCATCATTGATGTGATAAACAGCGGTAAAGCGTTAAACGACGAAGAGATAGACAGGATCAATAAGATAATAAGCGGTGAATACAAGACCGATAAAAAGGATCCGGGTGTGCATACTTCAATAGGAATATACAATGTCAACAAGCGTATAGAGCTTATATTCGGCGAGGAATACGGGCTTTCCGCAGGCAGGATCGACGATGATAAGTTAAGATTCCGTATGATAATGCCGAGGTTTAAGAGGGTATAGTATGTATAAGGTTATGATCATAGACGATGAACCTATCATCGTTGAAGGACTTTCAAGAAGCGTAAAGTGGGAAAAGTTCAACTGTGAAGTGGTCGATACCGCGATAAACGGTGTGGAAGGCAGGGAGCGCATATTAAAGCACAGGCCCGATATGCTTTTTCTGGATATATGCATGCCCGAGATGGACGGACTTACAATGATAGCCGCACTTAAGTCTGAATTTCCGGATATGCAGGTGACCATCCTCACGGGATTTCGTGATTTTGATTATGCGCAGACAGCGATCAAGCTCGGAGTCACAAGATTTTTGCTTAAGCCTTCAAATATGGACGAGATCGAGGAAGCCATTATATGCATGGCCGACAGGATCGACAAAAGAAGGCAGGAGAAGGGCACAAAAGAAAACGAGTCAGAGGCTGCCGAGGATCACGAAAGCGTAGCAGGCAATTTTATAGTAAGAAATGCTCTTAATTATATAGAAGAACATTATAAAGAGAAGATCCTTTTATCCGATGTCGCCGAAAAGATATATGTAAGCCAGTGGCATTTAAGTAAGCTTCTCAATAAAGAGACCGGGCAGAATTTCTCGGAAATATTGAATACCGTCCGGATAAGACATGCGGAAGAGTTGTTAAAAGACCCTTCAAGACACATATCCGATGTGTCCGATGAAGTGGGATTTTTGGAGGTCGCGCACTTCTCAAGAGTCTTTAAAAAGATAAACGGGATCTCCGCCAACGAGTTTAGAAACAGAAACACAAAATGATGCAAAAATAGACAAGACCGTGCCGTGACTTAAAGGCCCCCGAATTCTACAATATAGTTACAAAACAGAAACGGGGGTTAGGCACATGTCTAAGAAGGCAAGTTTCAAAAAAACCATATTCTTAACAACCATGGTATTGCCGGGTGCAATATGGTTCTTTTTACTTAGATATCTTCCTATGGCCGGAATAATTCTTGCTTTTAAGAATTACAAGGTCTATCCAAAGAATCCTACATTCTGGAACAATCTGACCCATTCTGAGTGGACGGGGATCAAAAATTTCAAATTCCTCTTTGCTACAACCGATTCATGGACTTACATACGAAACACCATCGGCTACAATGCCCTCTGGATAGTTTTGGGACTTGTGATAGCCGTGGCTTTCGCGATAATGCTCAATGAGATTACTCACAAATTCGTGGCGAAGACCTATCAGACGTTAATGTTTTTCCCCTACTTTTTAAGCTGGGTTGTTGCCAGTTACTTCCTTCTGGCATTTTTGGACCCCACCCGTGGATTGATCGATCACTTCCTTATAAATCACGGGATGAACAAGATCGACTGGTACAACACACCGAAGTACTGGCCGTTTATACTTACGATCTGTAACCTCTGGAAGAATATAGGTTATTCATCGATCCTGTATCTTGCAGCCATAACGGGTATAGATACTTCACAATATGAGGCGGCCGCAATAGACGGAGCTTCAAAGTGGCAGCAGATCTGGTATGTGACCATTCCGAATCTGAGACCGATGATATGTATCCTTCTTATCATGAACGTCGGCAAGATCTTCAATGCGGATTTCGGTCTTTTCTATACGGTGCCGCTTGATTCGGGATCACTGTATTCCGCGACGATGGTTATAGACACATATATTTATCAGGTTATGACAGCCACGAGCAATATAGGCATGAGTACAGCCGGAGGCCTTCTTCAGAATGCGGTCGGATTTGTATGTATCGTCATTGCAAATAAGATCGTAAAGAAGATAGACGAGGACAGTTCGCTGTTTTAAATACTTACCGGGAGGAAGATATGAAAAGAAAAAGAAAAATCAACTCAATATCGATTCCGGCAGAGATAGCCTGTCATATAGTGCTCATACTGTTCTGTCTTCTTTGCATAGTTCCTTTTATATTCGTTGTGATCATATCGATCACTTCGCAGGACAGCATAAGGGCTATAGGATATTCGTTCTTTCCCAAAGAAATATCCATGGAAGCATACAGTTATGTGTTAAAACTCGGCGACCAGCTCTGGAGATCGTACTTTAACAGTTTTCTCGTAACCGTGCTCGGAACGTTCCTTACAATGCTCATGACGATCCTTTATGCATATGCGTTGTACAGAAAAGATTTCAAATTCCGCGGATTTTTCACCTTCTGGGCATTCTTCACGATGCTTTTCGGAGGAGGTCTTGCACCGACATATGTCGTATGTAAGACGGTGCTCGGTTTATCGAACAGCTATGCGGCGATCATAGTGCCGATGCTTTTAAATCCTTTCAACATTATCGTAATGAGGACGTTTTTCCATAGTTCGATACCCGAGGAACTGATCGACGCGGCCGCGATCGACGGCGCCGGCGAATACAGAACTTTATTTAAGATAATAATCCCGATCTCCAAGCCCGGTATAGCCACGGTAGGACTTCTCTCCGCACTGGCTTACTGGAACGAATGGTTTATCCCGATGCTGTATGTGCGTGATGCAAAGTATTATCCGCTACAGTATCTTCTCATGCAGATGCAGACAAAAGTAGATTTCCTTGTGAAGAATTCTTCGATGATAGGAGCGGAGGCCAGCAATATCATCAGCACGCTTCCTTCCGACGCATTGAGGATGGCGCTCGTGGTACTGATCGTGGTACCGATAGCCTGTGCATATCCTTTCTTCCAGAGGTATATCGTATCGGGACTTACCATAGGCTCGGTAAAGGGATAAAAGTTATAAACCATACATTTAAAGGAGGATTAGTATGAAAAAGAAACTATTGTCATGCATTTTGGCGGCGGTTATGGCATTGTCAATGGTAGCCTGCGGCGGAGAAGCAGCTCCCGAGGCAGGCACAACTTCTCAGAGCACCGAGAAGACCGAGGTATCAAAGGAGGAAGCAGCTCCTGCAGCCGATGTTGCGGCAACGGATCTTGAGCCCGTAACGCTTAAGATGTATTTCCACGGCAGCAATGTAACAGATGACAGTGCAGTACTTGATGCTGTAAATGCTTATCTTAAGGATAAGATCAATGTCACTCTCGAACCCGTATGGGGTACATGGGGCGACTTCGATCAGAATGCCGTTCTTTCCCTTCAGGGCGGAGACGATATCGATATTTACTTTACATGTTCATGGAGTGCCGACGAATACAACAAGTTTGCAAGAGACGGTTACTGGGTAAGACTTGATAACCCCGACAATAACCTCATTGCACAGTACGGCAAAGAACTCTGGGATCTTCTTCCCGAAGTACTTATAAACGGTGCGACCGTTAACGGCGCAGACGGATACGGCGTATACGCTATTCCCGGTTACAAGGATATTGCAACCCAGAACTGCTGGGACGTTAATGTAACATTACTTGAGAAGTACGGATATACCGTTGATGATATCAAGAATACGGATTACTACGGATTCGAAGAGATCTTAAAGACAGTAAAAGAAGGCGAAGGCGCTGACTTCTATCCGCTTCTTGTTGAAGGTGCGGTTCTTGAAAGAATGGTAGACAATGTAACGATAGTTACAGGTGACAGCGGTACAGGAAACTTCATGTCCTACTACTTAAATCCCTCGGATCTTTCCAAGCCCGGCGCTTACGGCAACAAGATCGTCAATAAGTTTGCAACCGACGAATTCAAGAAATTCGTTGAGCAGACCAGAAAGTATTACGAAGAAGGCTTTATTGATCCCGCAATGGGCAACAAGACCCAGGCAAACGATACAAGAACAAACAAGCAGCTTTCGGGCCAGTACTTAATAGGTACACAGTCCTATTCACTCGGTTATGAACTTCAGGCTTCCCAGGAAAGAGGAATCCATGTAGAAATGGTTCCCTGCACGGACGCTTTTGTGGATACAACTTCTTCACAGGGTGCTATGATGGCTATTTCCACAGCTTCCAAGAATCCTGACAGAGCTATGATGTTCCTTAACCTCTTAAATACCGATCCCGCACTTATGACTCTTCTTAACTACGGTGTAGACGGTATCCACTACAACACAAACGCTGACGGTACCATTACATTTACCGATAAGAGAGCGGATTATCAGCCTTGGACAAACGGTATGGGTAATGTAACCATACTTCCTCCTACAGATGCACAGGGGGTTGACTTCTGGGATGGATTTAAGGCATACTATGGTACAGCCAAGGAAATTCCGATCCTCGGATTCGCTTATGACGGTTCCCAGACAGAAACCCAGATGGGTGCTGTAGCAAACGTAGTTTCCGAGTATATGCTTTCACTTTGCACAGGTACTGTAGATCCGGCTGAAAAGCTTCCTGAGTTCTTACAGAAACTTGAAGATAACGGTATCAATGATATAATCGCAGATGCCAACAGCCAGCTCGATGCTTTCATGGAGAGCAAAGGACAGTAAATAAAGATCATGATTCCGTCGGCTTAGGCCGGCGGAATTTTTTGTTGGAAGGAGCAGAAGATATGATAATTGAAAACGGATTGGTGTTTACGCCTTCTTTTGAATTTGAGAAGATGAACATCAAGATTACGGATGACCGTATCGAAAAACTTTCAAGATCCCGTATTGAGCCCGATGTAAACGAAGAAACGGTTAACGCCGAAGGAATGTTTGTAATACCAGGGCTGACCGATGTTCATTTCCACGGTGCGGTATCGTATGACTTTTGTGATGCAACGCCCGAGGCCATACATAAGATAGCCGTATATGAAAGAAGTGTCGGCGTGACACAGATATGTCCGGCCACCATGACTCTTCCCGAGGAAAGAGTAGAAAAGATATGCAAGGTTGCCTACGATTATAATAACGGTGTGGGAAAGATCGACGACGGTGCCAAGGAAGCGGATCTTGTAGGTATAAATCTTGAAGGACCGTATATCTCGCCCAATAAGGTGGGAGCACAGAATCCGGCATATGTTAAGGGCGCGGATAAGGATTTTCTTAAAAATCTGTTGGAAGAGACCGAATATCTTCCGAGACTGATCACCATCGCGCCAGAGGAAGCCGATAATCTTGATTGCATAGAAAAGATGCATGATAAGATCCGTTTTTCGGTAGGTCATACGGTTGCGGATTATAAGTGCTCAAGGGCCGCTTTTGAGGCGGGAGCCCGTCACATGACACATCTTTACAATGCGATGCCTTCACTTACTCACAGAGCTCCCGGACCGATAGCCGCAGGCTCGGAGAGAGACGATGTTACCGCAGAGCTTATCTGTGACGGCATCCATATAGCTTCGGGTGCGGTAAGAGCCGCATTTAAGCTTTTCGGAGCCGACAGGATGGTACTTATAAGCGACAGTGCAAGAGCGGTAGGTATGCCCGACGGCACCTATGAACTCGGAGGACAGCCTGTCTATAAGCATGACGGAGCGGCATGGCTTAATAAAGAGCCCGGCATAAAAGGAACGCTTGCCGGCAGTACCACCAATCTTTTTGACTGTATGCTAAAGGCGATAGAGTTTGATATAAAGCCCGAGGACGCCGTAAGAGCGGCCACATACAACCCCGCATATGCGATTGGTATCCTTAAGGACTACGGTACGATAGAAGAGGGCAAGAAAGCCAATATTCTGCTTCTTAACAAAGACTATTCACTCAACAGGGTCATATAAAAAATTCCCCGGATCATATCGATCCGGGGTCATTTTTTATATGTTATGCTGTTTTTCTTGCGCTTCTTTTATGTATTCCGTATACAGCTTGGGCTTTCCTAAGTAAAAACCCTGCATGAAATCGATATCCTGTTTTTTTAAGTATCTGTATTCCGCTTCGGTCTCTACACCTTCGGCGAGCACCAGAACGTTTCTTTCACGCATATCAAATATGATCTGCTGCAGTGTTTCCTGGTTGGAAAGCTCTGTATCTATATGAGAGATAATGGAACGGTCGACCTTGACAATGTCGGGTTTATAATAATCCACGCATTCATTGTCGATATTGCCGCCGGTTCCGAAATCATCGATGGCTATCAATGGATTTGCACCGTTATTTTCAAAGGCTGTACGCTTTACTCCGTATGCAAACCTGTCGGGAGTGGTGTATTCGAGTATTTCATATACAAGACGCCCGATCATATAGTCACCGCCCATCTGTTCGGTGGCTTTACTCATCTCAAGACTCATACAGGCTGCGGGAAGACTGTTTAAGAACAACATTCCCTCAAGCTTGGCTTCTTTAAAATATTTGATTCCGTAATAGTTGGTGATCTCTTCTACATGCTGAAGGCGGTCGAGCTTTGCCATTTCTTCGATAAAACGGAGGGGAGAATACGGTTCGGGCCTCATCAACGCCTCATAACCGTACAGTTTTTCCGTACGGGCATCAAAAATAGGCTGATAAGCAAACAATATCTTTGACGGCTTATTGGCAAGCGCTTTGATCGCAAGGACATCCATAAATACACTCCGTAAAGCATACCCCGTATGAAATTATAACGATATAGACATTCTCAATATCATTTTAACAGATAAATCGGTTTTTGGCTACAAAATGCGAAAAATCTGGCAATATGATAATGTTCCGTGTTAAAATATTATAATATTAAGAAAAAAAGAAATAAAGATATGGGGCGACATGAACAACAAAGAGCGATTATCGGGTGAGACCGCAAGAGATTATGCCTTCAGGGTGCTTAAAGACAATATCGTATCTCTTGAGTTAAAACCCGGCACATTAATATCGGAAAATGAAATTGCAATGGAACTCGGGCTTTCGAGGACACCTGTCAGGGAAGCCATAATAGACCTTTCGAAGGCATGGATAATAGAGATATATCCGCAAAGGGGTTCGTACGTGGCTTTGATCGATCCGAAGATGGTCGAGGAAGCGCGTTTTTTGAGAAGGATCTTAGACTGTGCGGTCATAGAAGTTGCCTGCGAACAGGGCGATCCCAATATTATATCGAGGATCGAAGAAAATCTTTCTCTTCAGGATTTTTATCTTATACGTGAGGATGCTGCGAAGATATTTGAACTCGACAATGAGTTTCACAGACTCATATATATGGCGGCGCACAAGGAGATCGTATATGATATGCGTTCATCGATCATGATCCACTTTGACAGAGTGCGTACCTTATCGATGGAATCGGTCAAGGATATGAAGATCGTGGCCGATCATCATGCGATGTATAATGCGATAATAGCGCACGATAAAGAAAATGCCGTTGAAATGGTTGAAAAGCATCTTGCGAGATACAGCGTGGACGAGTATAAGATCAGAGAGGTATTTCCGCAATACTTTGTACAATGATCTTTTCGGAAGCTTTAAAAGGGAATTTTGATGATAACGGTAATGCCCATGCTTGTCTGGGGATAAAGTGATTAAGTTGGGGAATTAAAGGGATGCATAAGAGTTTTTTTAAAAGTAAGATCTTTAAGATCATTGCTTGCATTGTTATTGCACTGATACTTGTCTATACGATCGGCGGCGGAAACTATCTGGTGACTTTTGCTTTAAAGAGTTCATATTCCACCGGCGATGTTGAGCCCGCGTCAACAGTGGGCGATTCCAACAAAGAGATCATAAAAGCAAATAAGGAAGAGATAAAAGCAAAGACCGCAGAGTGGATGGAAAGTGAAGCCGGAAACTTTAGCGACATATATGTCATGACGGATGACGGTCTTAAGCTTCAGGGTGAAGTATACCTTGCCGAAGAAAGATCCGATAAATGGGTGATCGCGGTGCACGGATATCGCGAAGAGGCAAAAAATGTATATAATCTCGGATATTTCTATGCCCAACAGGGATATAACGTTCTTTATCCCAACTTAAGAGGGTGCGGGTCCAGTCAGGGAAAGTATATAGGAATGGGATGGCTCGATAAAAAGGATATGCTTAAATGGATAGATTATATCCTTGATATGAACGCCGACGCGCAGATCGTGCTGCACGGTATATCCATGGGCGGAGCGACCGTTATGATGACCTCGGGAGAAGAACTTCCGGCTAACGTGAAGGCTATAGTCGAGGACTGCGGGTATACGACCGTATGGGATATATTCAGCGACGAGCTTGATTATCTTTTCGGATTGCCGGAATTTCCGATACTTCACTGCGCCTCGTTCTTTTCAAAGCTGAGAGCGGGCTACGGTTTTAAGGAAGCGTCAAGCATAGATATGCTTAAAAAGTGCGATACGCCGATGCTTTTTATTCACGGCTCGGAGGACAATTTTGTAAGGTCCGGAATGGTGGATGTTAATTTCGATGCCTGCTCCGCACCAAAGGAAAAACTGGTCGTGGAAGGCGCGGGACACGGAAATTCTTATTTAAGGGATCCGGATCTGTATTTTAAGACCGTTTTTGATTTCATAGGCAAATATGTCAAATAGGCTTTTTTTCGGTGCATGGCGTAAGTATCGGGCCTTAATTTCAAAAATCAGAAAAGCATATATTATAATTTGAGTGGTCTTTTTGGGGGCATTGGTGTTTAGAATATACTGATCTTTATGTGAGTATGCAAAGCATTTGATAAGGAGGAGAACAGATGGACACAGCGAAAATGCCCAAACTCGGTTTCGGACTCATGAGACTTCCCGAAAAAGACGGAAAGATCGATCTTGATCAGGTATGCAGGATGGCTGACGCTTATCTTGCGGCCGGAATGAACTATTTTGATACGGCTTACGTATATCACGGAGGCAATTCGGAGCGTGCCGTTAAAGAGGTCCTTGTAAAGCGCCATCCGAGAGAATCCTTTACCGTTGCCTCAAAGCTTCCGGCATGGGTCCTTAAAACCGAAGCCGACAGAGACAGAGTTTTTGAGGAACAGCTTGAAAGAACGGGACTTGAATACTTTGATTATTATTTATTGCACAGTATTGAAGACGGCAATAATTACGATACATACGAAAGCCTTGATTGTTTTAACTGGGGCATTCAGAAGAAAAAGGAAGGCAAGATAAAGAATTTCGGATTTTCTTTCCACGGGACTCCGGAACTTCTCATCAAGGTGCTTGATGAGCATCCCGAGATTGAGTTTGTGCAGATCCAGCTTAACTATGCGGACTGGAACAATAAAGTCGTTCATTCCGGAGAACTCTACGATATCCTTCATTCACGAAATATCCCCATGATCATTATGGAGCCTGTGAAGGGCGGTACTTTGGCCAATATGGCGCCCGAATTCGAGAAGATGTTTAAGGATGCAAGACCCGATAAGTCAGTGGCTTCCTGGGCACTTCGTTTTGTGGCAAGCCTTCCGGGTGTTGTGACGATCTTAAGCGGTATGTCCAATTGGGAACAAATGCAGGACAATATTGATACATTCAAAAATTTTGAGCCTCTTACGGATGACGACAGAAAGGTTGTGGATGCGGTAGTTACAAAGATGCTCGGTATGAAGCTTGTGCCGTGTACGAGCTGTCGCTACTGTACGGACGGATGCCCCATGGGAATACTCATTCCCGATATATTCAGAGCACTCAATACTTTAAGACAGTTTCCGAATGATAACCGCCCTCACTTCTTCTATAACGGTTTACTTGGGCGTTCGGGAAGGGCGTCAGACTGCATAGCCTGCGGTCAGTGTGAAGGAGTATGTCCTCAGCATCTTGAGATCATTGAACTTTTAAAAGAAGCTTCTGCTGTACTCGACTGAGTGCGATCACAGAAATCATAAGTTAAAGACCGGTCGGATATCCGATCGGTCTTTGGTTTTTCGGGTCAAGTGAATTTGGAATCGACAAAGATGTCAAAAGTGATATATTAGTAATATCAGATTTTTAATTGAAACGGAAAGATTATCATGTCGGATTTTCTGATCAGATTGTTTGTAAAAGATTATAAAAATGTAAAAGACCCCGCAGTAAGAAACAGATACGGTATGTTTGCCGGGATATTCGGGATCGTTTGTAACCTTACATTGTCTTTATTTAAGATCATAACGGGTCTCATCACCGGTACAATGTCCATTGTGGGCGATTCCGTCAACAACATGTCGGATATGTTTTCTTCGGTCATTACGCTTATCGGTTTTAAGATATCGGGTAAGGCGGCGGACAAGACTCACCCCTACGGACACGGCAGGATCGAGTATCTGACGGGTCTTACGGTAGCGGTTGCGGTTCTTGTAATAGCCTTGGGGCTCTTAAAAAGTTCCGTTGAAGCCATTATCACTCCGAGCCGAATGGATGTTGATATCATTACGATAATCATCCTTGTCGTATCGATCCTCATAAAGATCGGGATGTCGTTCTTTTACTATAATGTAGCCGGAAAGATCAATTCATCCGCAATGCGTGCGACAGCATCCGACAGCCGTTCGGACTGTCTTACGACAAGCGTTGCGCTTCTTGCGGTCATAGTTAAGATCGTGTGGGATGTAAATATTGACGGTTATGCGGGTGTCATAGTAGCCATCGTGGTGCTTAAAGCGGGATTCGACGCAGCCAAAGAAAACTTTGAACCGCTTTTGGGCTCGGGTCCGGATTCCGATGTCACCAAAAGGATAGAAGAGATTGCCCTTTCTCATAAAGAGATCGTGGGTGTGCACGATATAAGAGTGCATGATTACGGTCCCGCGAACAGTATCGCTTCCATGCATGTGGAGATTCCGGCTGAAGTGGGTCTTATCGGAGCCCATGAAGTTGTGGATATCATAGAAAGCGAGATAGAAGACGAGCTTCTGGTGGGAGAGATCACGATCCATGTGGATCCCGTTATCAAGGACGATCATGAACTTGATAAGCTTAAACTGTGGACGGAAGAAACTCTCAAAAAAATAGATCCCATAATCACAATGCACGATTTCAGGATCACGTCAAACGGGAAACGTGTGGCGTTTGAACTCGAAGTTCCTTATAATTTTCCTAAAAAGGATGAAGATATCAGAAAAGAGATAGACGCAAGATTTAAAGAAACATATCCCGACCTTAATGTGGTGGTCGTGGCGATCGATAAGGTGTAAACACAAAGAAATATCGCAAACCGGCAAAAAAATCCCCAAAACCGTTTGGCTTTGGGGATTTTGATCGTTTATTTCTTTTTGATAAGTCTTACTATGAAGATCAGGAGGCAGGCACCTGCAACACCGCAGATGATACTTCCTACAATGCCGTTAAAGTTGATGCCCAAAAAGTTAAATATTGCTCCGCCGATAACTCCGCCCACAATACCGAGGATGATGTTGATAAGCACTCCGTTGGCACTCTTCATGATGATCCCCGCGAGCCATCCGCATACGCCGCCGATCACAAGCGAAATGATAATGTTAACTAACATTTTTAAATTCTCCCTTCGATAGTTGATAGGTATTTAAATAATACCATAAAATTATAACAGAATTTTCTTGTTTTTACTAGCGAGAGTGCGGTAATTTCCATGGTTTTCGGCTCCGGAAAAAGAATGCTTTCAAAAAGTAAAAAAAGTGTTTGACAAGAACGAATGTGTCGTGTATATTATTACTTGCGTGTGAAACACGGCAACATATAATGCGCGAGTGGCTCAGCGGTGGAGCACAACCTTGCCAAGGTTGGGGTCGCGGGTTCGATCCCCGTCTCGCGCTCTGGTAAAACAAAAGGACATCCAAGCGGATGTCCTTTTTGTTTTAGAGCGTGAGACTATCTCACCCGCCAAGCTGCCGCTTTGCGGGTTCCCTCAAAGGTCCACCGGACCTTTGAGCGTCTCGCGCTCGCACGGAAAAGAGAATGTCGGAAAGATACACAACAGGGACAAAACGGGTAATTCTTTCCGGCTATACTTTTTTATTTCCAGGTCTTATGTTAGAATGAGTTTGTATTATTACAGTTTTATAGACTGTGACAAAGGGCTTGAGGTAGGATGATATGAAATGTGAACTGTTAGCAGAATCAAATCTTGCGTTGCTGTTGGACTTTATTGACGATGTGAACACAAAATACGATGAGATCGTGTTGAAATCGTTTTTGGATGAAAAGAACGCTTACGGTTATAT
>JAEEGL012665212.1_pt1 | contig 16194 bp, 11 predicted proteins | sample 9134231 | NCBI WGS metagenome assembly JAEEGL01 (sample SAMN16246548, study PRJNA631951) | gut metagenome | biome: gut microbiome; feature: rumen; material: fiber-attached | host: Bos | place: Iran: Karaj | collected 2018-10
GGAAGCTCCATTATGACGCTTTCGATCTCGAACGGTCCGATGCGGTAGCCGGAGGATTTGATCACGTCGTCAACGCGTCCCACGAAGTTGAAGAGACCATCCTCGTCCCTCCACGCAACGTCGCCGGTGTGGTACCAGCCGTCGTGCCATGCCTTTCTGGTGGCTTCCTCGTCCCTGTAGTAGCCCTTGAACAGGCCGCAGGGGACGCCATTCTGCGTATTGATGCAGATCTCGCCGGGTTCTCCTACGGGAGCCTCGTTTCCGTCGTGGTCCAGTATGTGGACGTCGTAGAGCGGGGTGGGCTTGCCCATGGATCCCAGCTTGTGGGTCCCGCCTATCAGGTTGCCTATCGTAAGCGTGGTCTCGGTCTGGCCGTAGCCCTCCATTATCTGCAGGCCTGTGGCCTTCTCAAAGAGCTTGTACACCTCCGGGTTGAGCGCTTCGCCCGCCGTGGTCATGTGGACTATGGAGGAGAGGTCGTACTTTGAGATGTCCTCTCTTATGAGCATCCTGAGCATGGTGGGAGGCGCGCAGAAGGTCTTTATGTTGTACTTCTTGAACATCGGCAGTATCTCTTCCGCCTTGAAGCGGTCGAAATCGTACACGAATACGGCGCATTCCTGCATCCACTGGCCGTAGAACTTGCCCCACAGGGACTTGCCCCAGCCGGTCTCGGATATGGTGAAGTGCAGACCGTCTTCATAGGCTCCGTGCCAGTACTTGGCGGTGTGGTAATGTCCCAGGGCGTACTTGTAGGAATGGTCCGCTATCTTGGGATAACCGGTGGTGCCGGAGCTGAAGAACATTACCATGGAATCATCACCGCAGGGGGTGTCCTCTGTCCTGTAGAAGTGCGCGCTGTAGAGCCCGTACTCCTCGTCGAAGTTCCTCCAGCCCTCGCGCTCTCCGCCTACGAGTATCTTGAGCTCAAGCTCGGGGCAGGTCTTCTGGGCTTCCTCGACGTGCTGAGGAACGTTGTCGTCCGCGGTGGCCACGATTGCCTTAACGCCGGCCTTCTGGAACCTGTACTCGAAGTCGTGAGGCTGCAGCTGGCTGGTGGCCGGGATGGCCACGGCGCCCAGCTTGTGAAGGGCCAACATGGAGAACCAGAACTGGTAGTGGCGCTTTAAGACCAGCATTACCTTGTCGCCCTTTTTGATGCCAAGGGACTTGAAGTAGTTGGCGCACTGGGCGGAGGCGCGCTTCATCTGGCGGAAGGTGAACTTCCTCTCAACGCCGTACTTGTCTATGTGGATCATGGCCAGCTTGTCTGCCTCGCGCTTGGAGATGGCGTCCACTATGTCGAAGGCGAAGTTGAACTTGTCCTCGTTCTTGAAGGTGATCTTCGTAAGCAGACCGTTCTCGTCGGTCTCGGTCTCCACGAAGTTGTCTATCGCAAGCTTTCTGCTCTGTATCTTGGAAGGGATAAGGGTGTCGCGGATGACGGTCTCCTTAACGTTGTTGCTGCCTGCGAGGATTATCGCTATGAACACGCAGTCGCGGCCGTCGACGGCTATCATGCCGTGGGGCAGGGAACTGTTGTAGAATATGCTGTCGCCCTCGGATAGGTACTCAACGTTGTCGCCTATCTGGATCTTGAGGCGCCCGCTCACTACGAAGTCGAACTCCTGGCCGGAGTGCTTGGTGGTGTGGATGGGCTTGTTCTGAAGCTCCTCGCTGTACTGGTAGGTGACGTAGTAGGGCTCCGCCAGCTTGTTGACGAACCAGGGCGCCATGTTCTGTATCATTATGCCGTCTTCCTTTGCAGTATCTACGCCGTGTCCCTTGCGGGTGACGGTGTACGTGGAGAGCTTGGCGCTGCGTCCTTCAAGAAGGTCCGCCATGCCTACGCCGTAGGCCAGGGCGCACTTGTGTATGAAGGTGAATGGGAGGTCCACCGTGCCGGATTCGTAGAGCAGGTACTGCTCTTCGGATACCTCAGACTTTTCTGCCATCTCCGCGGTGGAGAAGCCCATTATCTCGCGCATCTCCTTTATGCGCTGCGCTACCTCCATCAGGTTTCCTTCTGTCTGTGATGTCATTTCTGTTCTCCTTATAGATCATGGGCGATGCAGCGATGGTCCTGCAAAAAAACGCCCGTCCCAATATGATAAACACATTGAGACGAGCGTATAATACACCCGCGGTACCACTCAATTTGCCGCCTTTTTAAAGCGGCCGCTCAACGGGGTCCATCAACCCCTGTGCCTTAACGCAGCCTCACGGAAGGAGCCTAATAGGTGTCAGTCCTTTCGGTCCTCCGGCTCGGAGGTGATGGGCCGTTGGAGATCTTTTCGATGGCTTGCAGCTACCGCCAACTCTCTTTAGAAAAGGGTTCTCCGGCCGTCCTCGTCACAGCCTTTGATATTTGAGATTTTCCACAATATTAGCACCGGAAAAACTGTTTGTCAACAACAATTTTGCCGCAGCCTCTACTCGCTTCCGCCGTCACCTTCGGCATCGTCGCATTCACCGTCCTGGTCTCCCTCGAACTCCTCGGAAAGACCCTCGGTAAACTCCTCTTCGGCCTCTTCTACAGGGCCTTCGGGCAGCTGTGCCTGCTCTTCGGGAGCTTCTTCCGGCTGTTTGGTCAGGATGTGCGCTATCATGCCCCATACTATTACGGCGATACCTACGGTAACGATTATGTGACCGACCATGTCCTGGAGCTGTTCGCCGTTGCGTATCCTCTTGATCATATCGACGATCAGGAATATAAGCAGGGCGGCAAATACTATGGCTGCTATGCCTGCATCTCTTTTTGAAAGATTCTTGCCTCCGATCCCAAACGGAAACATGTTCTACCTCCTTCAGAAGAACTTCGTTACTTCTTCAAGTTCTTTTCTTGGCCGGGGAGAAGCGTCCCTGGCTCTTTTTCCTATTGCTATTACCGACATTATCTGTTCGTTCTCGGGGATGCCGAGCTTTTCCCTTATGGCTGAGCCGTCGCGTATGCCCATTATCAGTGTATCATAGCCGAGATCGCTTGCCGCAAGGATGAGGAAGGCATCGTGGAGACCCAGATCGTAGGCTCCCCAGCCGTTCCCGACCTCGTTTGCGGGGCCGTCGTCGTTGAAGCCTACAACTCCCTTTACGTAGGTGGTGACTATGAGTGCGGCGTTGGCGGCGTTCTTGGCGTTGAAGGGCGGAAGCACTGCTTCTCTGAAGCTTTCCAGCATTTCCGGGGACTCTATGGCGTAGCACCTGGATGTCTGCTGGTTCTTCCATGAAGGAGCGCGCTGAGCTGCCTTGAGCACGGCTTCAAGATCGTCGTGCGGTATGGCGGACTCATAAGAGCGTATGCTGTTTCTTTCGTAGATCAGCTTGCTGAATTCCATGTCGACCTCCTTTTCAGTCCTTAAGATCCTCATCGGATCCGTCTGTTATCTCTTCGGCTTCTTCCTTTTCCTCTTTGTCTTTTGAGATGGCTATGGTCAGCATTCCGCTCTCAAGGAATCCGGCGAATGCCAGCAGGATGATGTCGTTCTTAAGATCATCAAAGGGAAGCCCGGCAACAATGTCCTTTATCAGGTTTATCGCCAAAAAGACGATGGCGACACCGACTATCACCGAAGCGATCACGGCGTCTCTTTTCGTAAGAGGCCTGAATAAAGATCTCATTTAACTCTCCAATCCCAGTTTTTTTACGGCTTCTTCCCGCATCTTGAACTTCTGTATCTTGCCAGCGGCGTTCATGGGGAAGGAATCAACGAATTCTATGTATCTCGGCACCTTGTGCCTGGCGAGCCTTTCCACGCAGTACTGCCTTATCTCTTCCTCAGTGGCGCTTACGCCTTTTTTGAGGATTATGCAGGCCATGGCTTCCTCGCCGTACTTCTTGTCCGGAACGCCTATCACCTGTACGTCGGAGACGGCAGGGTGGGTGTATAGGAACTCCTCTATCTCCTTGGGATAGAGGTTCTCTCCGCCTCGGATTATCATGTCCTTAAGGCGTCCGGTTACGCGGTAGTTGCCGTCCTTGTCGCGGCAGCAGAGGTCTCCGGAGTGGAGCCATCCGTCCGCGTCCACGGTCTCGGCGGTGGCGTCGGGCATCTTGTAGTAGCCCTTCATGGTATTGTAGCCGCGGCTGCAGAACTCGCCGTTCACGCCGTCCGGGACCTCTTCTCCGGTATTGGGGTCTATGACCTTGCATTCCACGTGCGGGAAGGCGTAGCCGACAGTCTCGGTGCGCAGCATAAGATCGTCCGTCCAGGAGGACATGGTGCTTCCCGGGGAGCTCTCAGTCTGCCCGTAAACGCTGATTATTCCTGTCATGTTCATCTCGTCAGGCTGTGCTGCCCTGCGCATAAGCTCGGGCGGGCAGCCGGATCCTGCCATTATGCCTGTTCTCATGTGCGAGAAGTCCGTCTTGCGGTAGTTCGGGTGGTTGAACATCGCTATGAACATGGTCGGAACGCCGTTGAAGCAGGTGATCTTCTCCTGGTTTATGCAGGCAAGACTGGCCTTTGCGGAGAAGTAGGGCATTGGGCTCATGGTGGCTCCGTGGGTCATGGAGGACGTCATGGAGAGCACCATTCCGAAGCAGTGGAACATCGGGACCTGTATCATCATCCTGTCCGCGGTGGAAAGGCCCATGCGGTCTCCTATGCACTTGCCGTTGTTGACGACGTTGTAGTGCGTCAGCATAACGCCCTTGGGGAAGCCCGTCGTGCCGGAGGTGTACTGCATGTTGCACACGTCGTTAGGCCTTATATTGGCCGCCATGCGCAGTATCTCCGCCTTGGGGACGGACGGAGCGCGCTCCATGGCCTCCTCGAAGGTGAGGCAGCCCTTGTCCCTGTAGCCTACGGTTATGACGTTCCTCAGGAACGGCAGACGCTTGCAGTGCAGGGGCTCTCCGGGCTTGCTGGAAGCGATCTCGGGGCATATCTCGTTTATTATCTGCCTGTAGTCGGAGTCCAGGGCGGACTCTATCATTACTATCGTATGAGTGTCCGACTGCCTGAACAGGTACTCGGCCTCGTGGATCTTATAGGCGGTGTTTACGGTCACCAGCACGGCGCCTATCTTGGTGGTGGCCCAGAAGGTTATGTACCATGCCGGGACGTTGGTCGCCCAGATGGCCACCTTGCTTCCGGGGCGCACCCCGAGGGATACAAGGGCTCTTGCGAAGTTGTCCACGTCCTCCCTGAACTCGGAATAGGTCCTCGTGTAGTCCAGGGTGGTGTACTTGAAGGCGTACTGGTCCGGGAACTCCTCAGCAACGCGGTCAAGGACCTGAGGGAAGGTGAGGTCTATAAGCTCGTACTTCTCCCAGATGTACTCTCCGGTGCCGTCGTGGTTGGGGTAGAGCTTCCTGCGGTTCTTCCTGGTCTCGCCGAAACGGCTCATGTAGCTGATGAAGTGGGGGAATATTATGGTGTAGTCGTTGAATTCCTCCTCCCAGTCCGGCTTCCATTCCAGAGAAACGTAGCCCATGTAGTCTATGGAGGAGAGGGCGCGCATCATGTCCTCTATGGGGAGTATTCCTTCGCCTACTATGCAGTAGCGGCCGTCCTTGTCGGAATCCCTCAGATGGACGTGCTTTACGTAGCCGCCGAGGTTCCTGATGGTGGTGTCTGCGCTCTCGCAGTGGTCGCAGAAGGTATGGTGCATGTCCCAGAGCACGCCCAGCCTGTCGTCGGCAAAGCCGTCCAGCATAAGAGCAAGGCGCGCGGTGTCCGCGTATATCCCCTTGGTCTTGATTATTATGGATACTCCGCTTCCTTCGGAATACTTGAGGAGCTCCGCTATGAGCTCCTTTGCGGCGGGCTCGTCCTCGGTCATGGCCTCGGCGCTTACGTAGCGCACCTTAAGGCTCCTGGCCAGGTCTATGGTCCAGCGCATGGTATCCGCTGCGTCCTTTTGAGTAAGGTCGGCGGAAGTGTCAAGGCATACTATCCTTATCCCGCTGTCCCGAAGAGACCTTACAGTGGAGTTCTGGTTGTAGGAGTGCAGGGGAGCGCCTTTTTCGAAGAGCTCCGGATGCTTGTGGAGGTCGTAGAGCTCTATGCCGGAGAAACGCATCTCGGCAGCTGCCCCCAAAAGCTCTGAAGCCGGCAGGAAATACCAGCCTCTTGTGGAGTAGGAGAGCTTCATTCTTCTTCCTCCTCATAGGCTATCTTGTTGAGCGCGTTGATGTAGGCCCTGATGCTGGATCCTATGATGTCCGTGGATATTCCGCGGCCTGAGTACAGCTTGCCGTTGGATCTGAGCTTTACAAGGGCCTCGCCCATGGCCTCGCGGCCTTCGGTCACGGCCTGGATCTGGAAGTCGTCCAGCTCGTAGTGGCGGCCTGCTATCTGTTCTATCGCAAGGAAGGCGGCGTCAACTGGGCCGTCTCCTATGGCAACGCTCTCTTTAAGCTCACCGTTCTTCCTGAGACGTATGTGCCCCGTGGCGGAGATGGTGTTGCCGGAATTGATGATGTAGTCCTCTATCTTGTAGATCGGAGGGACCTGCATGGCAGAAGAGGCGACTATGGCGTCAAGCTCCCTGGAGCTTACCTTTTCCTTCTTTGCCGCTATGGTCTTAAACCTCTCGTATACCTTTACCTTGTCGTCCTCCGAGAGGTCGTAGCCCAGCATCTCGGTCTCCCGGATTATGGCCTCTATGTCGTCATCCTCGGTGTAGTATCTGCTCTCCTGAGCTTCCTTAACGCCGTTCTCGAAGGGAGATGTGCTGCTCTTTGTGGCGGTGAACATCCTTTCGGCCTGCGCGCATATCCTGCTTAGCTCTACTGTCCTTACACCGCTTGAAAGGCTGAGCTCGGCGCCTCTTGCGCTGAGTATGTTTACTATGTTCTTGAGCGAAGCGCAGCTGCTTCCGTAGACTGAGGCCTTTATCTCGCTTGCGCCGCTGCGAAGGGCCGCTATGCTGCAGGCGTCAGCCAGGGCCATCTCGTTGCTGCAGGAGATGCCGAGTATCACGCCGCTGGCAGCGGAGGTGTTGGCGTTCTCAAGTATGTCTTTGGTGAATTCCGCGAACTCGTCCGGAAGGAGAGTGCCCGCTGTGTCGCAGAGAGTTATGGCTGTGGCTCCGGCTTCGGCAGCCGCCTCTATCATCTGATACAGGAAGCCCTTGTCTGCGCGGGTTGCGTCCTCAGCAAGGAACTCCACGTCCTTGCAGAGGCTCTTTGCGTAGAATACGGTATCAGCAACGGTATCCACCATCTTTTCGGGGGAGCTGTGGTAGATGTACTCCATCTGCACAAGGCTCACCGGGGCGGCGATCTGTATCCTTGCGAAAGAAGCGTTCTTAAGAGCCTCCCAGGCTGTGTCCACGGAAGCCCTGTCAGGGGCGCACTGCACGGATATGGTGCTGTCCTTTACTATGTCGGCGACAGTCTTGATGTAGAGGCTGTCGGTCTTTTCGTTTACTATGGAAGGCAGTTCGATGACGTCGGTCTGCAGTCGGTCCAGGAGTCTCGCCATTTCCAGTTTTTCCTTGAACGTGAGGTTCTCCGAGCTCTTCTGCCGAAGCGTAATGTCGCTTATCCTGATGTTATCCATTTTCTGTCCGTCCTTTGTGCTTTTTCTTACTTGCCGCAGTTTTCGGCATATTAAAAGCAATATACTCCCGGGAAGGGAGCTTGTCAAGCGCTTTTGTTTTTGAACAATAGAATTATTTCAAAAAAATTGTTGCAGGATAACAAAAAGAAGCCCGCAGGGATCATTTCCTGCGGCTTCTTGTTATCAGTGTAATTATAAGCGCGGCGGCAACGACAATGCAGGCGGCAGATATTATGAGCCTGCGCCTCTTTGCGGCCTCCTCGCGGGCGCGCTGTTCCTCTTCCTGACGCTTCTTCTCTTCTTCCCGGCGCTTCCTTTCGGCCTCTTCCTCCTGACGTTTCCTCTCGGCCTCTTCCTCCTGGCGCTTCTTTTCGGCTTCTGCCTCGTCTATGCGCTGCTGGGCATAGGTGTAGACGTTCTCAAGGAAGTCTCCTCCCTTGACGTCGGGTCCTACGTTGGTGAAGTAAAGGCCGTACTTGCAGGGCGAGTACTTTCTTATCTGGGTCGCCTTGGTTATCGGGTTACTCCTTGTTCCGCAGAGCCAGTCCCAGAACCAGTAGATGGTCTGGGTCTCATGGCAGTCGAAGCCCTTCTGGGTCACCTGGAAGGGCGTAAGGCCTCCGAGGCTCTCATACGGGGTATCCCAGTCCATTACGATGGGGTTCTCCTTATACAGATGGATGTACAGCTTGTCCGGTACCCAGGTGCCGTATTCGGCGGCGCTCTCCGGGTACTGCGCGGGGTCTCCTACGAGCTCCATGGCCTTTGCCGTTACGTCCGCGTTGAGGATGTGCGCTGCATGTCCGTACTCCCCGTCGAAGTCGTGGGTGACTATTACGTGCGGCTTGAACTTCCTTATTGTGTCCACGACGAACTTCTGAAAATCATCCCTGGCGTATCCGTAGTACTTAAAGCTTGAGAGTATGTTGCTGATGGCGTTGCTTCGGGACGTTCCTTCCCCGTATACGTCTGGGAACTCCGACATGTAGGGGTAATTGCGTATTCCCACTGTCCACAGACCGTCAAGCTGTTCGTGCGGACGGACGTGATCGAACACCTTGTGTGCCTTGTGGAAGTGCTGCACGAAGTACACCACCTGCACGTCCACCTTGCGCTCTACCGCGTAGTAGGGCAGGATGCCGGCGAAGAACAGCTGCTCATCGTCCGCGTGGGTGGATATGAGCATTATGTCTGCGGTCTCGTGCATGGGCTCCCATTTCTGGACCCAGGACGGCTCCTCTCCGGAAAAGGCGTATACGTTTGAGATCTGCGTGCCTTCGGCAAAGCGGAGGACGACCTCGTTCGGATGCTCTCCGAGGAGCTCCGTAATGTCCGTGAAAACATGGAGATAGCCCTTGCTTTCGCATTCCGCGGTCTTTCCGGTGGCGGAGGAGGTGATGGTCCAGGTCTGGTCCGGTATCTGGTCGAATTCGATGTATACGGAGCTTAAGCCGTTCTCACAGCTTATGGTAACGGAATTGTCCTTGTCTGCCTTGGCCCAGGTCTTCCTGAGATCGTCCGCAAAGACCTTGTTGTTGGAAAAGCCTGATGCGGTGATGGTAACACCGGGCTCCTCGGCTCTTTCCTTTGCGAAGGCGAGGCTTGCGCATAGCAGCACTGCAAGCAGGGCGGTAAGTATGGTCCTTAATGATCTTTTTGCGATATTCTTATTATTTGCAGTCATCTTTCTCTCCGGGACGCAAAGGTGCGTCCGTTCAGGTATTATACCACATTTGCCGCGGATTAAAACAGAAGAATCTTGTATGTATGCAGCAGCAAGCCGTGTTATAATGGCGTAAACACAGGAGGAAACGAATGCAGACCATACTCACAGTTGAAGACGACAGGGCGATAACAGCTTCCCTGGAGGAGTTCTTAAGCGCCGAGGGATTCAGGGCAGTGAGCGCCTCGGGTGAGAGGCAGGCGCTCACCATACTCGCTTCGGAAAGGCCGGACCTGCTGCTGGTGGATCTGGGGCTTGCTGACGGCAGCGGTTTTTCCGTCTGCAGGGCAGCCAAAGCGCTTAAGCTGCCGGTTATCTTCCTTACCGCGCGCAGCGACGAGGACAGCGTGGTAAAGGGCCTGGACATGGGAGACGACTACATAGCAAAGCCTTTCAGACCGAGAGAGCTCCTCTCGCGCATCAGGAACGTCCTTAGGCACTACGAGACGGACAGCGCCGTGGTGTCCCTCGGCTTCGGCATCACCGTGGACACCGAAAAGGGAACTGTCGCAAGGAACGGATCGGAGATACAGCTCTCCGCCCTTGAGTACAGGCTTCTCCTTGTTTTCGTGGACAACCGCGGAAGGCTGCTTTCCAGGAACAAGCTCCTGGAGGACATCTGGGACATAGCCGGGGACTACGTCAACGACAATACTCTTACCGTTTATATAAAAAGGCTGAGGGAAAAGATAGAGGAGGATCCGCAGGACCCGAAGATCATAAAGACTGTCCGCGGCCTAGGTTACAGGATGGATTGACATGGAGCTCCTCAGGAACAGGGAGATAAGGCGTCAGCTTATAATAAGCGCCGCGGCGTGCCTTGCGGCTGCAGTGATCGGATACATCGCGTCCGGTCTTTTTGCCGCTGTCCTGGTCCTTGTCCTGGGCGCGGTCCTTATCGCGCTTAACCTGATATATTTAAAGAAAAGATACGACAGTCTGCGGGACCTGACCGAGAGCATAGACCTCATACTGCACGGGCAGGAAGAATTCCTTATATCGGGAAGCGACGAGGGCGAGCTTGCAATACTTACCAGCGAGATCCAGAAGATGACCGTAAAGCTGAGGGATCAGGCCGACATGCTCTCCTCGGAGAAGATAAGGCTTACCGATGCCATAGCCGACATGTTCCACCAGATGAGGACCCCGCTAACGTCCATGAAGCTCCAGCTCTCCCTGCTGGACGCGGAGGATCTCAGCTATGAAAGGCGCCTGGAGCTTGCAAGAGCGCTCAAAAAGCAGATGGAAAGGCTCCACTGGCTTACGGAGACCCTTCTTAAGATGTCCAAGATAGACGCGGGCACAGCAGGCTTCAGAAAAGACCGCGTAAGCGTAAAGACCCTCATAAACAAGGCTGCAGGGCCTTTCCTTATTCCTATGGAACTCAGGGACCAGAGGCTGATAACTCAGGCCGGTGACGAGAGCTTCGAAGGGGATCTGGCCTGGACCACCGAGGCTCTGGGAAACCTCATAAAGAACTGCATGGAGCATACCCCCGCAGGCGGAAGCGTCACCGTAAGCGCGCTTGAGACCGCGCTCTATACGCAGATAAGCGTCATTGACACCGGAAGCGGCTTTGACCCCGCGGACATCCCGCATCTCTTCGAGAGATTCTACCGCGGAAGCAACGCCACGGACGAGAGCATAGGCATAGGCCTTGCCTTAAGCCGCGCCATAATAGCAGGGCAGGGCGGGACCATCACTGCGGAGAACGCCCCGGAGGGCGGGGCCTGCTTCATAATAAGGTTCTACAAGAGCGTAGTTTAGCGAAAAAGCTACTGACTGCGGCGGCCGGAAAAGGCCGCATTTTTTTTATTTTCCCTGTCACGCTCGTGTCACTTTGCCCTGATAGACTGGAGATGCAAAAGGGATACAGGCGAAAAAGTCCACAGGAGATACATTGCAAATGGAGATACTCAGGATAGAAGATCTGACTAAAACTTACGGAGAGGGCAGCACTCAGGTGAACGCCCTGGACAAAGTGTCCTTTTCGGTGGAAAAGGGCGAATTCCTTGCGATAATCGGGCCTTCCGGCTCCGGCAAGTCAACGCTGCTGCACATCATAGGCGGTGTGGACAGGCCCACGTCCGGAAAGGTCTACATGGACGGTCAGGATGTCTACGCGCAGGACGAGGAAGCTCTGGCGGTGTTCCGCCGCAGGCAGGTAGGGCTGATATACCAGTTCTACAACCTCATACCTGTTTTGAATGTTGTAGAGAACATGAGCCTTCCGGTGCTCATGGACGGCAGGGAGGTCAACCAGGAACGGCTGGAAGAGCTGCTGGGAGTACTCGGGCTTAAAGAGCGCAGGAACAACCTCCCCAATCAACTTTCCGGAGGACAGCAGCAGAGGGTGTCCATCGGCCGCGCGCTGATGAACGCCCCTGCCGTGGTGCTTGCGGACGAGCCCACCGGAAATCTGGACTCCAGGAACAGCCAGGAGATAGTGGAGCTGCTGAAGCTCTCCAATAAAAAGTACGGGCAGACTCTGATAGTCATAACCCACGACGAGAACATAGCGCTTCAGGCGGACCGCATCATTGCAATAGAAGACGGCCGAATAGTAAGGGACGAACGCATAAGGGGCGGCAGGTCCTGATGCCGGACGGGGACAAGAGATGGATATCTTTAAAAAATACACCAGAAGGTGCCTTAAGACCAACCGGTCCAGGACGCTCGTCACGATAATAGGCATAGTCCTCTCCATGGCGCTGCTCACTGCCGTAATAGAAGGCGCGTACAGCGGCATACAGTTCCTGATAAGGAGCGAGGAGAAGCGCTCGGGAAAGTACGAGATATACTTTTCCGATCTCAGCCCCGAGCAGTACGTCGGGCTCTCCCGTGACGGGGAGATAAAGAGCTTCACTTCCTGGAAAGAAGTAGGCTGGGCAAGGGTCGAAACAGACAACGATCTTAAGACCTACCTGCATATAGAGTCCGTTCCGGCGGATGTCACGGACTTTCTGTCTGTCAACGTTACGCTGGGCAGACTTGCCGAAGGTCCGGATGAAATAGTGATACCAAACCACCTTGCGGCCAACGGAGGTCTGCAGTACAAGCTTGGTGACATAATAAAACTTTCTGTCGGACAGCGTTCAGATGCATTCGGCAAAAGGATAAACGACTCGACGGCCTACATGGGATCGGATGAACAGATAACGGACGCCGTCACTAAGACCTATACTGTGGTCGGATTCTACGAAAGGCCCGATTATAACGTGGAAGCCAGGATGAGCCCCGGCTATACAGCGCTCACCGCAGGCTATGAAGGCGCCGGATACAGCGGCATCTTTGCGACGCTGAAGCACCCTTCGAAAGTTTACAGCTATGCTGCTGAGCTCGGATCCAACTACGAGATCCACGTCCACAGGGATCTCATGACCTACAAGGGCACTGTAAGCAACGGCGGCATACAGGCAGTGATCTACGGTTTTATGGTGATCCTTGTCGTGATGATAGCCTTCGGCTCGGTATCCCTCATCTACAATTCGTTCTCGATCTCCCTGTCGGAGAGGACGAGGCAGTTCGGCATACTTAAATCCGTGGGGGCCACAAAAAAGCAGCTGCGCGGCGCAGCGCTGTACGAGGCTATGATCCTGAGCTGCATCGGCATCCCCATAGGCCTTGTTGTCGGCTGCCTGGGAATAGGCATAACGCTCTACTGCTTAAGGGATAACTTCAACAGTTTTACCGGCGTGAGCGGCGTTCAGATGTCTTTGGTGCTGAGCCCTGCTGCGCTTATTGCTTCTGCCGTCATATGTCTTCTGGTGATACTCATATCTGCCTGGATACCTGCGGGACGTGCCGTAAGGATCCCGGCCATCGATTCGATTCGTCAGAGCCGCGATACAAAGATAAGCGACAGGGAGGTAAAGACTTCGAAACTCACTCAGAAGCTGTTCGGTTTCGAAGGCACCATGGCCGCAAAGAACTTCAAGCGCAACAGAAAGCGCTACCGCATAACTGTTGTCTCGCTGTTCATGAGCATAGTGCTGTTCATATCCGCATCCAGCTTCTGCAGCTATCTGACTGACGCAGTCGGCGGAGTCGCCTCAGACGGAAACGAGATGGATCTGTACTATTACAGCTATACGGATCCGGACGCGGTCTTAAAGGCTTACGACCTGACAAAGGATATGAAGGGGATCGACAGATCATCTTATGCAGCGTATGTTTCCGCGCAGATGTGGACCGAGGCAGGGAACCTCTCCGCGGCAAACAGAAAGTTCTACATTGAGAATGCCGGCATGGATGCTGATCTTCCTGACTCTGAGCCTGTGCCGCTGAATCTCTCCGCTGCGTTCATAATGGACGAAGAGTTTGATGAGATAATAAACAGATCAAAGCTCAACAGGGCAGATTATTACGATAAGAGCTCTCCGAAGGGCGTCATTTACAACCATATCGTAGAGCAGGGCTACGGAAAGAAGGGCACAAAATGGTTCAGCATGGATCTTCTGGATCCGTCGTGCTTCCCTGTAAACATCAGCGGCAGATCTTTAAAACAGTTCGACGGATACGTCGATTATCCGCTCAACGGCGCGGACGGCGTCACGACTGAGTACTGGTACTTCCCGACAGAGTACCTGGAGGAGTACTGGAAAGACCATGATGATACCGATCATCTTGACCGCAGCAGGGGATTCATGCTCAGCGAGGAAGAGGCTTATGTATCCGAGGACTTTTACGTAAACGCGGCGGTCTCATCCAACAGTTTCGTGCTTTCGGTCATCAGGCCCTGCATACTGTATCCGTACAGCATGATGGGAAACGTACTTGCAGGCGGGGAAGAAAGGGATGCGATGCTCAATTCCGCGTATCTGGGCATAGGAGCAAGGGACTACAGTAAGGTGTACGAAGAGATGAAGGAGGTCTTTCTTTCCAACGGTCTGAACACCGAGAACCTTCGAAATCTCGCGGAATCCAGAAATTCCAGCAGGATGATGGTCACCATAGTCAACGTGTTCAGTTACGGATTCATAATACTGATCTCACTGATAGCTCTGGCCAATGTGTTCAACACCATCTCCACAAGCATAATGCTCAGGCGCAGGGAGTTCGCGATGCTGAAGTCTATAGGACTTTCCGGCAGGGGCTTCTCCAGGATGATGAACTACGAGAGCATGATCTACGGCCTGCGCAGTCTGATGTTCGGCATACCGGCCGCGATACTTATGACTGTATGGATATGGAGGGTGACCGGAAACGCGTTCGATTCCGGCTTCTATATCCCGTGGCACGGCGTGGTGATAGCCGTTGCGAGCGTGTTCATAGTGGTATTCGCCACCATGCTCTACTCCACGCACAGGATAAGGAAGGACAACCCCATAGACGCGCTCAGGAACGAGAACCTCTGATTATCGTTTATTGTGGAATCATCAAAAATGCTGTGCTATAATACGATTTAGCACAGCATTTTATTTGGAGGCTTTTATGGACAGGATCAGGATGAATCCCATCGTCGAGATGGACGGCGATGAAATGACCAGAGTACTCTGGCAGATGATAAAAGACGAGCTTATCTTACCCTTCGTGGAGCTTAATACGGAGTATTACGACCTCAGCCTAAGGCACAGGGACGACACGGACGACATGGTAACGGTCGACGCCGCGGAAGCCACCAAGAGGCTGAAAGTTGCTGTAAAGTGCGCCACCATTACCCCCAACGCGCAGAGACAGAAGGAATACGAGCTCAAGAAGCTCTGGAAGAGCCCCAACGCCACCATAAGGGCGGCTCTTGACGGCACCGTCTTCCGCGCACCCATAATGACGAGACGCGTAAAGCCCTACGTCAGGACATGGAAGGCTCCTATAACCATAGCACGCCACGCCTTCGGAGACGTCTACAAGGCCTGCGAATACAAGGTGCCCGGCAAGGGAAGGGCAGAACTGGTGTTTACAGGAAAGGACGGCGAGATCTTCACCGGCCTTATCAACAACTTCGACGGTCCCGGAGTCCTTCAGGGGCAGTTCAACAGGGACGATTCCATAGAGGCCTTCGCTCGTTCCTGCTTCGAGTACGCGCTGTCGCTTAAGCAGGACCTCTGGTTCTCCTCAAAAGACACCATATCCAAGCAGTACGACGGCACATTCAAGCAGATATTCCAGAAGATATACGAGGAAGAGTATCAGGCACGTTTCAAGACGCTCGGCATAGAGTATTTCTATACCCTCATAGACGATGCTGTCGCCCGCGCCATACGCTCCAGGGGCGGCTTCGTCTGGGCTCTTAAGAACTATGACGGAGACGTCATGAGCGACATGGTGTCTACCGCCTTCGGAAGTCTTGCCATGATGACCTCCGTGCTCGTTTCCCCGCACGGATACTTCGAGTACGAGGCCGCTCACGGCACCGTCACCCGTCATTATTATAGGTATCTTAAGGGCGAGCAGACTTCCACGAACCCCGTTGCCACGATATTCGCGTGGACAGGCGCTCTGAACAAACGAGGCGAGCTGGACGGGAACGCCGGGCTCTGCGCTTTCGCAAAAAGACTGGAAAAGGCCTGCCTGGACACGATAGAGGCAGGGGAGATGACAGGAGATCTTGCCGTGCTGGCGGAGGGCGAGGACATAAGGAGCCTCACGTCCGCCGAGTTCATCGCGGCCATTAGATCCCGCCTGTGACATAGGGGACGGTCCTCTGTATCATTATAATTTCATGCCGCATCATGCGGTCTCAGTAAGTGACAGACGCTCCGAGAGGCTCCTCGGGGCGTTTTTATCGTAGTAGAGATTGTAGTATCTGAAGACTCTGCAGGAGAAGAGCATCCTGTGCTGCACCTTGCCGTCGGTAAGGTCAGTGTCGCTTAGGATCTCGCGTATCTGGGCCATCCTTGCGGAGAAGGTGTTCCTGTGCATGAAAGCTTCCTTTGCAGCGGCGGAAATGTTCCCGTTGTTCTTGCAATAGTAATAGAGCACTGTCTGCAGATCCGTCCCGTTGTGGTAGTCGTAGCGGTA
>JAEEGL010030588.1_pt1 | contig 16193 bp, 17 predicted proteins | sample 9134231 | NCBI WGS metagenome assembly JAEEGL01 (sample SAMN16246548, study PRJNA631951) | gut metagenome | biome: gut microbiome; feature: rumen; material: fiber-attached | host: Bos | place: Iran: Karaj | collected 2018-10
AAGGCGCTTATGTCTTTGAAGAGGGCATGAAGATGTATTGCAAACACCTGAAGATGGAATACGGCGGAATGCTCTGCGAGCGCGACCTCGGTTATTACAAGGTCTTTATGGACAATGAAAAAGCGCAGCATGCTGCGCTTTTTGCCGAAAAGGTTATTAACTGCTGATTAAGTCTTACTGTTCAAAGTAGAATGTGCTGTCTTCGTCGAGGATCTGCAGGCTCAGGTAGATCGGAGCTCCATCTTCGGTATCTATCAGGTCGGCGTCGTAATAAAGGCTTCCGAAACCGAACTCGTCTTCGCTGCCGTCCTTGTAGATAGAGTAGGTATAGTCCTCACTGTTGAGTTCCCAGTTAAACTTCAGATCCTCGTCGTAATAGCCGGAGAGGGTGCCTGTGCCGTCTTCGTTGAACGACATCGTCATGTCGTAGAAATACCATGTGCTGCCGTTCATGACAGTGCTGTCGAGCGGAAGGGGAGTCAGGTTAAGGCCTTCCTCGCCCGGATCGATGTCCGGATACACAGTCGGTTCCATAACTTCGCAGTCAATTAGGTCCACATCCTCAAACGCGACCGAATTGCTCTCTTCCTGTCCGAACTTGCAGCGGCTGAAGCTTATGTCCGCGTCCTCGCTTTCTCCGATATAGACTCCCCAGCCGTTGTCCTTAAACTCGCTGTTTACGAAATCCAGGAGGCCTGTGCAGCCGTAGATCTCCAGCGCGTCGCTTTCGCAGTCGTGGATATTTACCTGTGACGCGGTGACGGTATCGCAGTAATCGAAGGTGATGCCGGTCATTCCGCAGCCGTAGATGTCGAGGTCTTCGAGGTCGATGCCGCTGCACATGAGGAAGTACAGCACGCCCGCTGTGCAGCTGGCGCCGTCGCTGTGGCCGAGCGTGAGCCCGCTGAGATTCAGCCCGTTGCAGCTCTCAAACGAAAGTACGTTGGCGTAGCGCGGACTTACGGTCAAATGCGTGTTCTCGTGACCCGCTCCGCGAATGGTGACATCGCCCAGCCCAGAGAAGCAAATTCCGTTGCCGTCGTAATACTCCTGAATGACGGCGTGGGTGTGGGTGCTGTTCCATTGGTCCATGTCCTCACTGTCCGCGAATTTGCTTATGTCGTAGTTTCCTGGCTGAAGCTCTATGACCTGTGCGGTCTCAATGGCTTCCATCAGCTCTTTTACTGTGCTGACCCTGGTCACGCCGTCATCGGCCGGAGTCTCGACAGGTTCCGGCTCCACGGGCTCGGGAGCTGCCGCCGGTTCTTCTTTTTTGCCGCAGCCGGCAAGAAGACCCAGCACCAGCACTAATGCAAGAAAGATCGAAAGATGTTTTTTCATTTGGATTTCCCCCTTTGATTTAGTTTTATTCCCCTGAGATATCTATTTAGCTATAAAGTAAATGTCGGATTCGGCGTCGTACAGCGAGAGGCAGAGCTGGTAGGGGCCGTCTTCCTCCATTTTAAAGAAGGAGAGGACTCCTGCAGAATAGGTACTGCCGTCCCAGTAAATCTCCGCGTAGTCGCCGTATTCGGACATTGCCCAGCTGAACTTTTTCGGGTCGCCGACGCCTTTCAGCGTGCCGTTCCGGCCGTCGCTGAAGCTGATACTGAACCTGGAATCGTCCCTTCCGACCCATTCCTTGTTATTTTGGATCGCCTCTTCGTCAAAAGCGACAAATCCGGTCCCATCGTATCCGGGATCGACGTCCGGCATTACATCCGGGTACTGAGTGGGCTCCATAAACTCGTTGTCGCTTCCGCCGTACCAGTCTTCGAACCAGAGATCGTTGCTCTCGTTCTGGCCGAATCTGCAGCGGGTGAAGGTGACGTCTATGGCGTCGTAGTCGTCCGAGAAGGTCCCCCAGCCGTTATCCGTAAACGTGCAGTCGGTAAAGTCGAATTTTCCTTCGCACTGGTTAAACTGAAGAGCGTCGTATTCGCAGTCGTGGACGGAGCTGTTCGTAACCTCGAATCTGCTGCATTCCTCCATGACGATGCCGTTGACGCCGCATCCGAAGAGGTCCAGGTCGTCGAATTTTACATCGTGGCAGGACTTGAGATACAGCACGTCGCCCTCGCAGGATCCTCCTTCGCTGTGGCCTATGGTGAGGCCGCTGAGGGTCAGGTCATCGACATATTTAAAGCATAGAACGTCAGCGTAGCGCGGCATGCAGGTGATCTTCGTCGTCTTGCTGCCTTCGCCGCGGATGGTCAGATTCTCCAGGTTGAAGATCCTGAGCTGGACGCCGTCGAAGCAGTTGTCCAGGAAGACGTAATCGTGGGAGTCGTTCCATGCGTTCGAGTTCTGCTTTTCCAGGTATTCGCTCAGGTCGTATTCTCCGGCTTTGATAAGGATGTTGGCATCCGGCTTTATGGCGTTTATCAGCTCTTCGACGGAACTGACTACCGTGGCGTTGTCTTCGGGGCCTTCGACCGTTGCCGGCAGTGTGGGCCCGAGAGCCGAAGGATCTTCCTTTACCGGTTCGCCCGCAGGCACTGCCTGGGACGGATCCGGGGCGACCGGAGCGTCTGGCGACTTAACAGGCTCTTCTTTCTTTCCGCCGCAGCCGGCAAGAAGACCCAGAATAAGTGCTAACGCAAGAAAAATACTCAGTATTCTAACGTTTTTCTTCATGACTGTCCTCCTGAACTATTCCGCCGGTTCTATTATTATGTAGTTTTCCAGCAGATCGATCTTCTTGACTTTTCCGCGAACGCTCGTCGGAATGCCGAGAATATTGGTCATAGTGATGGTATCGCCGTCGAGCTTGAGGTCGGCGATATTTTTAAACATAAGGTTGTTGTCAGAAAGCTCGCTTCTGTAAACATTCGAAAGGCACATTTTATTCCTCCGAAAGCAGCCTAAGGGCTTCCTCGATCTTTGCGTTGCTCCTCTTTATATCCTCTACAGCTTCGTGCAGAAGTTCTGCCGCGGAATTTTCACAGCCGTGGGCGAGCTCGTGGAGCTCCTCCGCGTGGTGGGCGTTATGGTTGAGCATATATTTGAGCAGCGCGAGCAGCTCTTCTCTTGATACGGAAGCGTTTCCGTGGGTATGCGGATGATCGTGGTCGTGCATAGTATTATCCTCCTGTTCCTATTGTAAACTTTCTTTAATACCGCGTCAATTTTGAATGGGATAAATTGACACGTAACCATTCATACGATACAATAACTCTATAGAAAACTAATTATGTTTTTTTAGTGCCCAAACAACATTTTAATACCGATCCGGACAAGCCATCCGGTCTGCTCAGTTAATTAAAGAAAGGGAGATGAGTGGATGCGTGACTTAAAACACCTGATCTATTTTGAGGACCTTCTGCAGGAGGCCCATAACGAACTTGTGCGTAAGGCCAAGGACGAAGGAAAGCTCGCCCTGGGCTATACGTGCTATTTTATGCCTGAGGTGCTTCTTGACCTCCCCGGCTGCTTCAGCGTCCGTCTTCGCGCTCCGAAGTGCACTTCCCCCGACATGGCTACATACTATATGTCCGGCCGTACCTGTCACTACGGAAGATCGCTTTTCGAAAGAGCTCTCGAAGGCGGTTTTAATTTCCTTGACGCGCAGCTGGCAACGGAGACCTGCACGGTGACCTGCCGCTTCCAGGAGCATCTGGAGCGCATGCCGGAAGTTATCAACAATATGGGCTTTAAGGTCGAATTCACCGATGTTCCCTTCAAGAAAAACGAGAACAGCATCGACCATTACGAAAAGCAGCTTAAAAAGCACGTCCTGGAATTCCTTAACGAAAACTACGGCGTGGATGTCTCAGATGAGGCGCTGCTAAAGGCCATAGAGGCTCACAATGAGGTCTGCCGTATCATCCAGGCCATAGGGGATTTCCGAAAGCTCGACCAGCCGACCATCACCGGTTACGAATTCGCGGTCATCAACCTCGTTTCCATGGCCTGCCCCAAATACCTCATAATCGACAAGCTGAAGGAGACCCTGGAAGAACTCAAGACCCGCGAACCGGACCTTAAGCCGCAGTACCGCTGCAAGGTAGTCCTGGCCGGTTCCGAGAACGACGACCCGGAATTCACAAAGCTCATCGAAAGCTGCGGAGCGCTCGTCGTGTGCGACCGTTACTGCTACGGCGCGGTCGAGGCGAGAGTCCCCATCGAGATAAAAGAAGGGGAGACGCCGCTCAGGGCGATATCACGCCATTATCTGCTTACAAGCCAGTGCTGCAGGTTTATGGAGCAGGAGGAGATGCGCCACCGCAAGAAGTTCATCGCGGATCTGGCAAAGGAATACAAGGCGGACGGCATAATAATCGCGTCCAACAAGTTCTGCGAATACTGGAGCTACGAGCGCATGATCGACACCATAGTGATCCCGAGAGACTACGGATATCCGGTATGCTCCATCGAGAAGGAATACATCAACTCCGCGTCCGGACAGCTGAGGACAAGGTTCCAGGCGTTCGTCGAGAGCGTTGAGATCAAGAAATTACAGCAGGAGGCCGCCAAATGAAGATGCCCGACCTTAACAAGATAAAAGAGAAGATCAAAAATACTGATTTCAGCAAGATCAAGAGAGATTTTCTCTACGGTAAGCCCCACGGCGAAAGACGCCTGGGCGACCTGTACATCCCCAAGTCCCACCTCTATAAGCACAGGGAGTGGCGCGGACTTAAGGACACAATGTATTACTTCAATAATATATGGCTCTACAACTACGGCATGATGGTCTACGACATCATGCGCTACGGCGGGCTTATCACCTTTGCGAAGGGCGTATGGCGCTACCGCTGGGTGGGACAGAGCTATCTGCCGGTAATGCACTGGTTCGACCGCGGCCTTGAAGGCGTGCGCGGCGAGGCATTAAGAGCCTCCGCGTGGCACTACAGGGCAATGGTAAGCCAGACCATCGAACAGTTTATGCGCATGTTCTCCGCGGACCAGTACACGGGAGGAAGCAAGGCCCTTTATAACAGGACTCTCGCTCATGACGAGACTGTCTGGGGCGGCGTGTTCTATCCGTACAGAGACCAGCTGGACGACATACCTCTCCAGATGATCCCTTATTTCGTAACCTGCCACGTAAACAACCACACAGTCCTGAATTATATAGACGCGGCTCAGGGGCTCGGGCTTCCGGGCGATCCGTGCCCGATGTGCCAGGCTGAATGCGGCCTTATGATACTGGACGACGTTCCGGATTACTACCCGGCGTTCATCACTACCAACGAAGCCTGCGACGGCTCCGTCGCCACGTCAGTCATCCAGGACTGGATGATAAACAAGCCTCTCTACGCGATGCCTCAGCCGATGCAGTTCGACGATCCTCTGGTCCAGGAGCACTGCGCAAAAGAGATCGAGGGCGCGTTCAGGTTTATCGAGGAACAGACCGGCGCGGAATTCCACTGGTCCGAGCTTGTTAAGCATATCGAAGAGCAGAACGAGCTTCAGCGCTTCGAGTGGGAGAAGTGGGATGTAGCCGCAAACACCAGCTACTATCCCATAACCGGCACCGCGCAGGCGCTCTACCGCATATACCAGAGCCAGCGCGGCAACAGGGAGATCTGGCATCAGACAGACAGAAGAGTCCGCAAGATCCTCGAAAAATGCGTGGAGCAGAAGATCGACACCTTCCCGATGACCCGCCACAGAGTCATCGCGTGGTCCTGCGCTCCGCTTTATTATTCCCACTGGTGCACATGGGCGTACAACTGCTGGGGCCTCAACTGCGTCATCAATATGGACTCCCTTATGTTCGACATGACGATCCGCACCGACAGCTACGAAAACTGCCTCATGGACATGGCCCGCTACCACGAGTGGGCTCCGATGCGCCGCATGGCGGTAGGCGGAATGAAGCATATCTTCGAGCTCTGGGAGAACATGGAGAAGTTCCACTGCGACATGGTCATGATGTACGACCAGCTGCAGTGCAAGGGCATGCAGGGCGTTCACGGCCTCTTCGAGGACGAGTTCCGCGCCCGCGATATCCACGCTATCTGGATGCCGCACGCGCTGCCCGACAAGCGCACGGTCTCCCGCGAGGAGATACGCCGGATAATAAACGATTACATGATCACCGTAATGCAGGAGGAACCTCTGGATCCCTCGCTGCTTGAGTTCGATGATTCTGACAGCTGGTAAACAGGGGGCGAAAGCAAGATGAATAAAGCACTTAAGGTTTTATGCAGAACGGCAGGCATTGCGGCGCTCGCTTACGCGGGGCTGTTCGCCGTGTTCTATTTTGACCTTGACGGCAAGGCGCTCTACAAGTTCGTGGAGCCGACGCTCGTCAAACATTACGATAACATGGAAAGAAGGGATCCGATGACCAGGCCTTACGGCGCTGCACCGACCAACGACTAATGGGTAAAAAACAATTCAAAGCGGAATCGAGAAGACTGCTCGACCTGATGGTCAACTCGATCTATACAAATAAGGAGATATTTTTAAGAGAGATCATATCCAACGCGTCCGACGCCATCGACAAGCTCTGCTACATGGCTCTGACCGACAGCACTGTAGGTCTTAAGAGGGACGATTTTCAGATAAAGATCTCCATCGACAAGGAAAACCGCACTCTTACCGTTTCCGACAACGGCATCGGCATGAACGCGGAGGAACTTGAACACAACCTCGGTACGATAGCATTCAGCGGAAGCTCCGAATTCAAGGAAAAGCTCGGGGCGGAGAAGCCGGAAGACGCGCAGGCTGACGCCGCTGTCGATACCGACATCATAGGACAGTTCGGCGTAGGCTTTTATTCCGCCTTTATGGTGGCGGACCACATCGACGTGGTCAGCCGCCGTTTCGGCGAAGAAACAGCCCACAAATGGAGCTCCGACGGCGCGGACGGATTTACCGTAACGGAAGCCGAGCGCGCTGAGCAGGGCACGGATGTCATTATGCACATCCGCCCCGACGGAGAGGAAAAGGACGAGTTCAGCCAGTATGTAAGGGAATACCCCATTTACAAACTGGTAAAGAAGTATTCAGACTATGTGAGATTCCCCATACGCATGCTGCTCCCGAGGCCTCATGAGCTGCCGGACAGCACGCCGGAGGAACCGAAGTTCGACGAGGTATTCGAACTCGAGACCCTCAACTCCATGGTGCCCATCTGGAAGCGCAGAAAGAGCGAGGTCACAAAGGAGGAGTACGACCGCTTCTACAGCGAGACCTACTCCGACCCCGAGGCTCCGCAGAGCTGCCTTCCGGTATCCGTGGACGGAAACATCAGTTACGACGCGCTGGTCTATATTCCTTCGAAGGCTCCGGCTGACTACTTTACGGACGATTTCCGCCCCGGCCTTCAGCTCTACAGCTCCGGGATACTGATCATGGACCGCTGCGAGGACCTGCTGCCGGACTACTTCAACTTTGTCCGCGGCGTCGTGGATTCGCCGGACCTTTCGCTCAATATCTCGCGCGAGCTTCTGCAGCACGACAGGCAGCTCAAGCTTATCGGAAGCCATCTGGAGAAGAAGGTCCGCGCCGAGCTGGAGCGCATGCTGAAGGACGACAGGGAAGGCTACGAAAAGTTCTTTAAGAACTTCGGCCGCCAGCTCAAGCTCTGCGCCCTGGAGGAATACGGAGCAAAGAAGGACGAGCTTCAGGATCTCCTGATGTTCTGGTCCAGCACCGAAAAGAAACAGGTCCTTCTTGAGGAATATTTCTCCCGCATGAAGGAGGACCAGAAATATATCTACTATGCCACCGGCGAGACCATAGAGGCCGTCGACAGGCTGCCGCAGAACGAAGTCCTTAAGGACGGCGGCTATGAGATCCTCTACCTTACGGACAAGATGGACGAATTCGTCCTCGACATGTTCCGCAATTACAAGGACAAACCGTTCCGCTCCGCCCAGGACGGGGACCTCGGCATCGAGACCGGAAAGAAGGACGGAGCCGAGCTTGCCCAAGGCGCGCTGGACTTCATAAAGAAGAGCCTCGGAGACAGGGTCGACGAGGTCGTCGCGTCCACAAAGCTTAAGTCGCACCCTGTATTCCTTTCCAGCGGTGACGGCATAAGCTTTGAGATGGAGCGCTATTTTAAGGCTGTGGGGCAGGAGATGCCGATCAAGGCAAAGCGCATACTTGAGATCAACACTGACCATCAGGCCTTCCGCAAGATCGACAGCCTCATGACTACCGATCCGGACAAGGCCGCAAAGTACGCGGAAGTCCTCTACAACCAGGCGCTGCTCATAGCGGGCATGCCCATAGACGACCCGTCCGGCTACACGGATCTGGTCTGCAGCCTTTTCTAAAAGGAAGGAGCGGTAATGTCAGATAAAAATACAAAGATAATAGCTGTTTCCGGCAAGGGCGGCGTGGGCAAAACGTCCATATCCGCCGCGTTCGTCCGCCTGCTGGCCGAGCGAAAGCCCGGAGCCCGCATACTGGCGATAGACGCGGACCCGGCCATCGGCCTTTCCACCGCTCTCGGCGTGGAGGTAAAGGCAACGCTCGACGACATACGCAAGGGCATTGTCACCAGCGTCGAAAACGACCGCCCCAGGGAAGCCATAGAGATGCTCTCCGAAGCGCGCTACCGCATAATCGATTCCCTTATCGAGGAACGCAGCTTCTCTTTCCTTGCCATCGGACGACCGGAAGGCGCCGGCTGCTACTGCAAGGTCAACGCCTACCTTAAAGAGGTCATAAGCCTTCTTGCGGGAGAGTTCGACTACGTGGTCATCGACGGCGAGGCCGGCATCGAGCAGATCAGCCGCCGCGTAATGGAAAAGGTGAGCCATCTGGTGCTCATCACCGACCCGAGCCGCAAGGGGACGCAGGTCGTCGAGACCATTAAGCGCGTCGCGGACGAGATGGTGATGTACGAGCGCTGCGGCGCGATAGTAAACAGGGTGAGCGACCCCGGCATCCTGCAGTACATACATATCGAGGGCGTGCCTATCCTCGCCACGATCAGCGACGACAGGGCTCACGCAAACAACGATATAAGGGGACTGAGCGTGTTCGATCTTCCTGAGGACGCCCCTGTGATGAAGGGCGCCGAGGAAGCTCTGATAAAACTTGATATTTTATAACCGAGGAGGGAGGTTTCGCATTTGAAAGATCTGAAGCATCTGATCTACTTTGAAAACCTGCTCGAGAACGCCGATAACGAACTTGTGGAACAGGCGAAGGCCGAGGGAGGCCTCGCGATAGGTTACACATGTTATCACATCCCCGAGGTGCTTCTCAATGTGGGTAACTGCTTCTCCGTACGTCTTAGGGCTCCGAGGACCGGGTCCATCGACATCGCGACCTACTATATGTCAAACTACACCTGCGAGTTTGCCCGCGCGCTGGTGGAAAGAGGTATAGAGGGAGGCTTCAATTTCCTTGACGGCCTTGCCGGTGTCGACGCCTGCTCGATGATGAACCGATTCTACGAGCACTTCGAGATCCTCAAGATGAACGAGAAGCCGAACTTTTTCGTAACGCATACGGATATGCCGTATAAGATCGAGGACTATACGGTTCGTTCGTACATCAAGCAGATGCAGATACGCCTTCTCGACGTTATGCATAAAGCTTACGGAGTGGATGTCTCCGACGCGTCCATCAGGGCTGCTGTCGAGGAACACAACGAGGTCTGCCGCATAATCTCCGAGATCGGCCAGATGCGCAAGGCGGACAACCCGGTCATCACGGGTTACGAGTTCCACATCCTGAACCTCGTAAGCTACACCTGCCCCAAGAAGCTCATCCTGCCGTATCTGAGGGAGACGCTCGAGGAACTGAAGACCCGCGAGCCGGACGCCAAACCGGCATTCCGCGCGAGGGTCGCCATCGTGGGTTCCGAGATCGACGACCCGGGCTTTACCAAGCTCATTGAGGAGTGCGGCGCGCGCGTCGTTTCCGACCGTTTCTGCTTCGGCTCCACGCCGGGCAGGGAAGTTCTGGAGCTTAATGACGATGAGCCCGCTCTCGACCAGATCTGCCGCAGGTACATGGAACTCTCCGAGTGCGCGAGGTACATCTCCGACGAGAAGGTCGCCCAGCGCAGGGAGACCGCGGACCGTCTGGCAAGGGAATTCAAGGCGGACGGCATAATCTACGAACAGATGAAGTTCTGCGACTTCTGGGGCTTTGAGAGAGCTCTTGTAAGCCACATTATGAGCGAAGAGAAGGGCTGGCCGGTGCTTTCCATCGACAGGCCTTACAACGCGAAGTCCTCCGGACAGCTGCGCACCAGATTCCAGGCGTTTGTGGAATCGCTCGAGATCAAACGCATACACAGGGAAGGAGGAGTAAAGTAAAATGGATGTAAAAGGCATGGCAAAAGACCTTGTTAATTTCCTCCCTCTGCACAAGCTTCCGAATATTGATCTTCCAGAGATCAAGGTCCCGAAAGCCATAAGCGATCTCGGATTCCCGAAACCGCAGCTTCCGAAGGTGGAACTTCCCGAAGTTGATCTTAAGAAATTCGATCTTAAGAAGTTCGCTCCCTTAAAGGACGGTTTCCCCAAATTCGAGAAGACCCCCAAATATCCGGATCCGTCGTTCTTCAAGGCCAAGGACAACTTCGACTGGAAGAAGCAGGGCGAGAACCTTGCAGAGGTCGGAGGAATAATCCTGGAACTCTTTAAAGAAGCCGACTGGAAAGACTTCCTGCTCCGCCAGAAGGACGGTTTCGTGGCTGACGCGAACCGCGTGGCGGAAGAGATAAAGGCGCTCGCCGCGATGACTCCGGAAGAGCGTAAGGACATCCTTCTCAACGGCGAAAAGCGCCTCGGAAAGCTCTACCGCAGCGGCTGCATGGCGACTGTAAGAAGAGAGTGGCGCGGCGTCAAGGACACCGCCTATGACTTCTACGAGTGGCTGCATATGTGGGGAATGCTTCTGATGACCTTCTCCAAGGACCTCATCCCGGCGCTCAACGCGACTTTCCATTACAGATGGATGATCAGCTACATGTGCTGCGTAGGCTTCATGGATAAGAACACTCTCGGCCAGAGAGGCAGCGCTCTCAGGATGAGCCACCTGATGATCTACGACATCTTCCGCTATGTTGCCGAGAACCTAGTCTTCCTGGCGAAGTGCGACGAAAAGAACGGCAACAGCGCGGAGCTCAACAAGAAGGTAGTGCTCTTCGACGAGATGACCATGGGCCAGCTCATGGCGGGCTTCCCGGATCTTATGGGCATCCCGTACCAGCTGATGCCGGTATTCCTCGTCTCCGAGATCGACCAGCTGACCTGCGTTCCCTACATCGACGCTGTGGAATCCTTCGGACTTCCGGCGGATACCTGCCCGGTTCCGTCGTCCGAGTGCGGCGCGCTGGTGCTTGACGCTCTGCCCCATATGGGAGCCTGCTTCATCTCCAGCTCGATGCCCTGCGACGGTTCCGTCATGGCTTCGTCCTATATGTCCAGGCGCTTCCCGGATCTGCCCGTATTCCACCTTACCTTCCCGGTACGCTACGAATACGAGGAGACTGTCGCCGACGCGGCGGAAGACATCAAGGCCTGCATAAAGTTCGTCGAAGAGAAGACCGGCGCCAAGTGGAACTGGGACGCTTACTTCAGAAATATGAAGCGCTTCAACGAAGAGACAAAGTACGAACTGGAAAAGTGGGAGGTCAACAAGACCAGATATCCGCAGATAATCGGCCCGGCTTACGAGCTCTTCCGCAAGTGGAACTACGAGATGGACGGCGGAAGCGATCCGCGCGTTCCGAAGACCTTCCGCAAGGTAGACCGCATAATGAAGAAGGCCTACGAGCGCAGGGAAGAAGCGTGGCCCGGCAAGATGAAGTACCGCGGCATCGTGTGGTCCTGCCCGGCTCACTACTACGCGAACTTCAGCAACTGGATCGCCAACTGCTGGGGCGTAGACATCCTGGTCGAGATGGAGAGCCTGAACTTCACCAAGCCTCTTGAGACCGAGGACAAGGAACTGGCTCTTCAGGACCTCGCAAGGCTCTACGAGCGCATGGTAATGAGGCGCCACACCAACGGCGGCTACCAGAACGTCGTAGACGAGCTCTGGCGCCAGTGCGAGGCGTGGAACGTCGAGATCATCATCATGTACCAGAACGTCGCCTGCAAGAACATGTCGACCCTCCAGGGCATCCTGGACGAACAGGCGCGCGACAAGGGCTACCACATGATCTGGATCGAGCACGACCTCATGGACCCAAGAACGGTATCCCGCAAGGCGATGCGCGCAAAGGTCAACGAATATATGAGAACTGTTATGAAGGCCGAGCCGGTAGATCCGTCTCTCGTCGAATTCGACGACGAAAACGCAATGTAACTTACCGACTTTCAGCTATATAAATCTTTATAGGAAAAGGAGAAAGAACACATGAAATACTTTGGCGGATGCGATGTAGGCTCGACTTATACTAAGGCTATCATCCTCGACGAAAACGGAAAGATCCTTGCGGATACCACCATCAAGAGCAAGATCAACGCGGAAGCTTCCGCAAAGCTCGCTATGGAAGAGGTCCTCGGCAAGGTAGGTCTCAAGTCCTCCCAGGAACTTGAGTATCTGATCGGAACCGGCTACGGCCGCAACAAGGTCCCGTTTGCTGACGAGAACATTTCCGAGATATCCTGCCACGCAATGGGCGTGCACGTCACCGACCCCAGCGTAAAGGCCATCATCGACATCGGCGGACAGGACGTTAAGGGCATCAGCGTCGACACCGACGGAACCGTAAAGAACTTCGCGATGAACGACAAGTGCGCTGCCGGTACCGGACGTTTCTACGAGGCTATGGCAAGAGGCTTTGAAATGAGCCTTCCCGAATTCTCCAACCTGAGCCTTACCGCTAAAAACGTTATCCCCATCACCGCACAGTGCACCGTATTTGCCGAGTCCGAGGTGATCACCCTCGTAGGCGAAGGCAAGCCGATGGACGAGATCGCTGCAGGCATTCAGATGGCTGTCGCAAAGAGGTGCTTCGTAATGGCCAAGAAGGCCGGCGCTACCGACAGCATCACCCTTACCGGCGGATGCGCTAAGAACGCTGGACTCAAGCAGGCTATCGAGCATGTTCTCAAGCTGAAGGTAATCGACCTCAAGACCGACCCGCAGCTGATGGGCGCTCTTGGCGCTGCTGAATACGCGCGCCAGAAAGGACTCGCAAAAGCATAGTAACAGTAAAGGAGCATTCCTATGACATTACTTGAAAGAAGAGCTCTTAAAAAAGCTAAGGAAAAAAAGCGCGCCCGCAGAAGGGCGGCCCTTAAAGGGCTCGGCGCGGTGCTGAAGATCCTTCTTGCCGCTTCGGGGCTGCTGTTTGTAGTGTATTTCTGGAATCTGGACCAGAAGCTTCTGGGCTGGTCCTACATCCAGGTAAATAAGATCTTCGACCGCAAGAAGGCCGACATTAAGTTCTGATATGCAGCTGTACGATCAGATAATTAAAGACGCCTTCGAACGCCTGGCTCCGCGGCCATCCAGAAGTTACGCCTTCTCGGCCGCAAAGGCCTGGAAGGACAACGGCGAAAGCGAGCTTGTAATGCTGCGCGACGCTGCCTTTGAGCTTGGCGGAGACAATAAACCTGCCGTAAACTTTTCCTGCGTCACATCGGACACTTCCTTTGTGACGCAGGACGAGATAGTCGTCATGGGCAGGGACCTGCCGGAGATCGGTTCTTCGGTTCCGTTCGCGCGGCTGGCGTTCTGCCTCATAGACGACATCGACGTCGTCGACGGCGACACAGAGCCTCTGTTCCGGGCGATCCAGGACATAGACTTTGTAAAGTACCATGTTTATCCGGAAGGGTACATGGTCCGCACGTCGTCAGAGAACAACCGCGAGCAGGTGCGCATAAGCAAGCAGGCAAAGGCCGGCGGCATAAGCTTCGAGAAGATCGGATGCGACTATATAAAGCAGTACCACAAGAATCCGAACATCAAGGCTGTTAAGCTGATATTCATAACGGATCCCGAAGTGGATTACAAAGCGCTCGCCGCGGACGCCAAGACCGTTCACGACATTACGCTCACGCTCTCCAAGATACTCGAGGGCATGTCCACCGACTGCGGAAGCTGCAAGCTCAAGCCGATCTGCGACGAGGTCGAAGGCATGAAGGAGCTGCATTTCGGAAAGAACAAAGCGGAATTCAGCGGGATGTAAAAACAAACATCGATAATTACGCAAAACGGAGTCAAATGACTCCGTTTTGTTTATATTATATGGTAGAATCAAAGTGATGTACCATATAACCATGCTTGGCTTCACCTACATGGGACCTGCAGACGACGGCACAAAGGAGCTCACCATAGAGGCCAGACCCGAGAACCTGGAGGCGGTCACAGCCTTCATTGACGAACAGCTGGATACCGCAGACTGCTTGATGAAGGCAAGGATGCAGATAGAGGTCGCTGTTGAGGAACTGTTTGTAAACATAGCGCACTATGCGTACAGTCCAGAGGTCGGAAACGCGACCATAGGCGTAAAAGTTCAGGATGGCCAGAACATACTGACCATAAAGAAAAACCTAGAATGAAGCGGATCCTGAAGGATCATCAGGATCGGAAGGAGAAAAATCATCAAACACGCTGCCGGAAGGAGCATCTGTGCGTATAAAAGATCAAAAGACAAAACACATCTGAAAGGAGAAAGGAAGATGGAAAAGGATAAAATGAAGGATCAGGCCATGCCTTCCGGCGAGGAAGCATTTGAACTGCCGGATGATACCATGGACGAAGTTGTCGGAGGATTAGACACCGGTTCTTTCAGAGACCGCCCAAAGGACGGTCCTGTTGTCTACTATGTTTGCGGCGAAAAGATCACGGAAAGATGATCCCCGGAAGGCGGCAGTATCATAGCCCATTCGAAAGAAATAGGTGAGCCGTTTGAAAAAAGCAAAGTATCCGATAAACCGTGAGTTTTTTCCGTTCAATAAATTCACTCCGCCTGTCAGCAGGCCGTTTGTTCGCCTGGCGCAAAAGGGGATGAGAACTCCGGGCTTTATTTTCAGGGACCCGGCTGTTGAGACGCGGCTGCTTAAAATACCTGCTTATCAAAACGGGCAGATCGAATTATATATTTTTACACCCAGGGAGATCAGAAAGCCCGCGCCGTGTTTTGTAAATATTCACGGCGGCGGGTTTGTTTTCGAGGGTACCGGCAGCCACTTCCGTCATGCGCTGGCATACGCAAAAGGAGCGGAATGCGTAGTCATTTATGTGCGTTACCGTCTTGCGCCTGACTATCCTTTCCCTTATCCGCAGGAAGACAGTTACGCGGCGCTGTGCTGGGTGTACGGCCATGCCGATGAGCTTGGGATAGACCCTCATCGCATCGGGATCGGCGGAGACAGCGCCGGCGGAACGCTTACCGTCACATCCTGTATGATGGCGAGAGACCGGTCAAGCGGAATAAAGCCGCTGTTCCAGCTCCTGATCTATCCCTGGCTGGATGACAGAAATGTCAGTGAGTCTTATCATAAATACACGGATACACCGATGTGGAACTCCTCGCTTTCGAAGAAAGTCGGGCCTGTCATAAATCCCGATCCGTCCGCGACGCCGCTGGCGTACCGCTCTCCGGTAGAAGCAGGGAACTTTGCAGACCTGCCGAACGCATATATAGAGACAGCCGAATTTGACCCGCTGCACGATGACGGCAAGTATTACGCCAGCCTGTTGACGTCCGCCGGGATCTCCGTGGAACTGCGCGAGACAAAAGGGACGATGCACGGATTTGACACAAAGGTGAACGCGCCGACTACCCGGCAAATGATAAAAACGCGCATAGAATACATGCGAAAAATGTTTGGCTGACAAAGACCCGCAAACGTTGATGGTTGCGGGGGAAGGATTTCACCCTTCGGGTATCTGAAACTCAATCTGCTCAGCTTCGTCCTTCGGACTCGCTTCGCAGTGAGTTTCAGAGTCCAACAAGTTGGTTCAAATCTTCGTAATAGTGTAAATTAAAGAGGAGTCTGACGACTCCTCTTTAATTTACATGGTTGCGGGGGAAGGATTTGAACCAACGACCTCCGGGTTATGAGCCCGACGAGCTACCAGCTGCTCTACCCCGCGATGTTAAGTTGTGGTGCCGAGAACCGGGGTCGAACCGGTACGATGTTGCCATCGGCAGATTTTAAGTCTGCTGCGTCTGCCTATTCCGCCATCCCGGCACAATTCCGGCACTTATAAAAACTGGCTCCGGGGGAGGGGCTCGAACCCTCAACCTCGCGGTTAACAGCCGCTTGCTCCGCCATTGAGCTACCCCGGAATATCTTCATCGC
>JAEEGL015757729.1_pt1 | contig 16193 bp, 14 predicted proteins | sample 9134231 | NCBI WGS metagenome assembly JAEEGL01 (sample SAMN16246548, study PRJNA631951) | gut metagenome | biome: gut microbiome; feature: rumen; material: fiber-attached | host: Bos | place: Iran: Karaj | collected 2018-10
AAGTTGCGTACTGTAGGTGACCGCTGGAGTTATTTGCAGCGCAGCAAGTTCGGAGCGAATGCTCAGCCTTTCTACGTGCTTGTAGATAACGACGGACACCCTCTGAATCGTTCCTACTCCTACGACGAAGACATCCCCGCTTACCTCAACTTCCTTAATGAGGGTCTGCGCAGATACAAGCAATAATTGCCCTTTTGAATACTGCAAATTCGCTTTCCTGTAATCGCATTTCTCGCGGATTTCTTATGTCTTTGCGGTCGTTGTGAAACCTAGAAACGTTAAAAAGTTGTAAAATGAAGATATTTGGCATAGGAATGAACTACCCTGCACACAATAAAGAATTGCATGGTACGTTATTAAATACAGAAGAGCCCGTGGTTTTCACGAAGGCCGACTCGGCATTGCTGACGGGCGGAAAGCCCTTCTTCTTGCCCGACTTTACCGAGCGCTGCGACTACGAGACCGAACTGGTGGTGCGCATCAATCATTTGGGGCGCAGCATTCCCGAGCGCTTCGCCCATCGTTATTACGATGAGGTGACCGTTGGGGTTGACTTCACAGCACGTGATGTGCAACAGCGGCTGCGACAGAATGGCTTGCCCTGGGATCTGTCGAAAGGCTTCGACGGCAGTGCAGCTGTGGGTCAATGGATACCGATTGAGGAGTTGCCTGCGGTTCAGAACCTGCACTTTCATTTAGACGTGAATGGGCAGACAGTACAGCAGGGGGATACGGCCGAGATGACGTTTGGTGTGGACCGACTGGTGGCTTTCATAAGCCAGTATTTCACTCTTAAGACGGGTGATCTCATTTTTACAGGTACGCCAGCGGGCGTGGGACCTGTGCAAATAGATGATCATCTGACAGGATATTTGGAAGGACAGAAAGTGCTTGAGTTTAATGTGAAGTGAATGAACAACAAACAACGAATGAATACCGTTGGACAATGTATATAAGACTTTAAAACTTTGAAAAAAACGATTCTATATTTGTGCTGTATAATAGTCTGCCTTTCTTCCATGGGGCAGGGTAGAGGTGGCTTTACAACATTGGATTGGCAGGTGATGCGCATAGACAGCGGCTTACCTGTCTATTCGGAAGTGGTCCCTTTGGAGACGGATTATAGGCAGAATACGTATGCTGTTAAGCTTGAATATCCCGAATACGGACCGCTGAGTAAAAGCGAAATGGACGTATTGCAGCGTTACGACAGCCTGATAGGGGATTGTATAGAGGTGCAGACCAGTGTGGGAGTTCAGCGCAAACAGGGTATGCTTGATCTCTCTTTCGTACCTATTATACGTCGCGATGGGACGTATCGGAAACTGCTCAGTGCCCGCATCGTGATTGAGCCTACGCCCTTGCGGCGTGCTGTGCGTGCAACAGCCGAAGCGGGGCAGCGTTATGCTGCACATTCGGTGCTGGCCGAGGGACGGTGGGTGAAGATTGGCATTGAGACTGACGGCATCTACCGCCTAACACGTCAGGCCCTTCAGCGCATGGGATTCCAACGGCCTGAGAACGTGCGTCTGTTCGGCTACGGAGGTCACAGGCAAAGTGAACTGATAGATCCCGACACAGATTTCGATGATTTGGAGGAGGTCCCCCTCTATTATAGCAGCGGTCAGGATGCTTGGCTCTTTTGGGGTAACGGGTTGCTCTATTGGAGCGGGAATACGCGAGTGAAGAATCATTACGCCCGAACTGCCTGCTATTTCCTGACAGAGGGGAACGAACCCGGTCAAATGCTTAAAGAACGATGTGAGACCGAATCGAAGACCACCTATACCGACTTCACCGATCATGTGCTCTACGAGAAGGACGAGTATGCTTGGCTCAGCGAGGGGCGAGAACTCTACGAGGGTGTGAACTATGCGAATTCGAACACGCATACCTACAAACTCTCTACACCCGGCTTGCTTGAGGCGGAGACTCTTACGGTGGTCTTCTCGAACGGCGCCGCAACCGAAACAACCCTGAAGACGAATGTAAACGGGACGGATATGGGTGAGGCTACTCTGCCTGCCATTAGCAAGTATATCATGGCCACCTCGGTGACCCGTAACTATAGCCTGCGCAACCAAGAGGCCTCAGAGACATGGAACGTGAGGCTGACCAGTACTCAGGGTAATGATGCGAGATTGGATTACCTGGCCATGCACTACAGGCGTCAGCTGAAACCTGAAGAGGGATTTGTGGCCTTCTCGCAAACGGTTCCTGGATCGGCTCGCTTTGAGATAACGGGCAGCGGAGTGCAGGTGATACGCATCGGCAGAAAGGGCCAGCCGGACTGCCTGATGGCTGGGGAACAGGAGGGAGATACATACAAGGTGAACGTGGACGATGCCAGCCGCCGCTATGTGGCCTTTGATCCAAACTATACCTTTCCACAACCCACGGTTATTGGCTCACTGGAAAACCAGGACCTACACGCATTGGACAGCCTGGATATGGTCTATATCATTCCCGCTAGTGGAAAGTTGAGGAATCAAGCAGAGCGCCTGGCACGAGCACATGCTCAATATGACGGACTGCGCACAGCCGTAGTTCGTGCTGACCAAGTCTATAACGAGTTTTCGAGCGGAACTCCCGATGCAACCGCCTATCGACGATTGATGAAGATGCTTTACGACCGTGCCCAGACAGACAGCGAGGCACCCCGCTATCTGCTACTTTTCGGAGACGCTGCCTGGGATAACCGCATGTTCACATCTACCTGGCGGCAGGCAAGTCCAGATGACTATCTGCTTTGCTACGAAAGTGAGAACAGCCTGAGCAAAACGACCTCATACGTATTGGAGGACTACTTCGGACTGCTTGATGATGGAGAAGGGGCCAATTTGCTTAAGAACAAGACCGACCTTGGTATTGGACGTTTTCCGGTAACAACGGAAGCTCAGGCCCGCGTGATGGTGGACAAGGCTATTGCACACCTGACTGGGCAGAACGCCGGAGCTTGGCGGAACGTGGTTTGCATGATGGGAGATGATGGCGACGAGAATGAGCATATGGCCTATGCTAACCAGGTTGCTGACCAGATAAGGACACGCAACCCGCAGATTGAGGTTCGCAAGGTGATGTGGGATACCTTTACTAGGGTAAGTACCACGAAGAGCAATACTTATCCTGAAGTGGTGACTCTGCTGAAGAAACAGATGCAGGATGGTGCACTGGTGATGAACTATACCGGGCACGGCAATGAGATAGCGATGAGTCATGAGTACGTGTTTAACCTCGATGATTTCAGGCAGCCCATTGGTAACAGGCTTCCTCTGTGGGTAACGGCAGCCTGCGACATAGCGCCCTTTGACGGCAGTGTTGAGAATATTGGCGAGGTAGCCGTGCTGAATCCCAGTGGAGGTGCACTTGCATTCCTTGGCACGACGAGAACCGTATATGGCAATCAGAATATTCAAATGAACCGGTACTTCATGCAGTACTTGTTTGACAAGGACAATGAAGGGCGGCGTTACCGTGCAGGTGATGCTGTCAGACTGGCTAAATGTGCCATCATTGCCGATGGACGCGATGCGGGATACCAGGAAAATAAGGCCCATTTCGTTCTGCTGGGTGATCCGGCTCTGACCTTTGGAGCCCCATTACAGCATGTGGTATTGGACAGCATAAATGGACAGTTTATGGACGAATCTGCCATTGTAAAGCTGAAGGCTGGCTGCCGTGTTGAGATGACTGGCCATATCGAACAGGCCGACGGGCAGACTGCAAGCGACTTTCAAGGGGTGCTCTCGGCCCGACTTTTCGACAGCGAACAGACGGTTACCTGCAAGAACAACGCAGGAGCTAAAAAGGTTTTTACCTACAAAGATCGATCGAGTGTGTTGTATAATACCCAGGATAGTGTGCGCAACGGACGTTTCAGGTTCTCTTTTGTGCTACCGGTAGATGTCAACTATAGCGAAGACTCCCGCCGTGTAGTTTTCTATGCCTTTGACGTCAACCAGAATAGCGAAGCCAACGGATACTCAGAGCAGTTCATATTGAACGGCATAAGCGACGAAGTAAGTGCCGATTCGTTGGGTCCCGCCATCTATGCTTACTTGAACGATGAGGACTTCCAAAATGGAAGTGTTGTAAACAGCGAACCCTTTTTCGTAGCACTGCTTGAGGACGAAAGTGGCGTAAACGTGAGTGGAAACGGCCTGGGGCATGATCTCCAACTATGCATAGACGGGCGCTCGGAACTGACGTTCAATCTAAACGATTACTATACTGGTGAATTCGGCGATTTTACAAGAGGTAGTGTGTCTTATAGCCTGCCTGTACTGGAGGCAGGGGCCCATAGCCTAACGTTTCGAGCCTGGGATGTATTCAACAACACGAGCATAAGCACATTAGATTTTGTGGTGGATCCGGCCCTGCAACCTCAGGTATTCCTCATTTCGGCCAGCCAGAATCCCGCCTCTACGGCCACGAACTTCCTGATATCCTATAGCCTGCCCGGGGCAGAATGTACCTTTACTATAGATGTCTATGATTTTATGGGAAGGCGGTTATGGACCCAGACCGAAACAGGAAGAAGTAACTCGGCTGTCTATAGCATCCCATGGAATCTGTCCACTTCGTCAGGGGGGCGGCTAGGGTCCGGTATTTACCTTTATCGCTGTACCGTTCAGAGTGGAGAGAGCCGTAAAGTATCCAAAGCACAAAAAATCATCATCCTGAACAATAAATAATACCCTTTCGGCGTTATATAAGAGTATGCAAACAAAACGTCTATATAGAGCCCTTTGGCTCGTCCTCGTCCTCGCGGCTGTTTCGGCAACCGTAAAAGCGCAGGACAAGAAGAATATGTTCAATCCGGTGAACACTAGTGTGACGTCGCTCTCCATCGCTCCAGATGCTCGTGCAGGTGCAATGGGCGATGTGGGTGCCGCAACCGAAGCAGATGTTCATTCTCAGTACTGGAATCCGGCCAAGTATCCCTTCAATATTGCTCGGGCTGGCGTGGCCGCCAGTTATACACCTTGGCTTCGAAAGTTGGTAAATGACATTAATTTGGCTAATTTGGTAGGCTTTTATCGTATTGGTGATTATTCGGCCGTGCATAGCTCTCTCCGTTTCTTTAGTTTGGGCGAGGTATTATTGAGTGATATGGATGACATGACCATCAGCCCTTACGAGTTCGCCCTCGATGCAGGTTACAGCCGTATGCTGAGCGAGCGTTTTTCCATGGCTGTTAACATGCGCTTCATATATAGCGATATTAAATATGACTATACGGCTGAGAGTAGCGCAGGAAAGGCTTTTGCCGCCGACATTGCCATGTATCGGCTTGGCTATTTTATGATGGGGAGCCGCGAGTGTAGTTTGGGATGGGGACTTAATATCAACAACATCGGCAGCAAAATTTCATACGGCGGCGATGACAATGCTGAGTTTATTCCCACAAACCTACGACTGGGACTTAACTTGACTATACCCTTTAATGAATACAACAAGTTTAGCGTTGCGACTGATGTAAACAAACTGCTTGTGCCCACTTACCCTAAACAGCGCGAAGGGGAAGCAGACAACGACTATACAGACCGTGTACAGAAGGAATATTACGATATCTCACCTATCTCGGGCATTTTCAAGAGTTTCCACGATGCTCCTAACGGATTCAAGGAAGAAATGCAGGAGATACAATGGAGCATGGGTTGCGAATACACTTATAACGACCGATTTATGCTGCGCGGTGGTTATCACCACGAAGCCGCCAACAAAGGTAACCGTAAATACTTTACCGTGGGTGCTGGTTTCCATATGAGCATCTTTACCGTAGATGCAGCTTATGTCTTCAGCACAAGCCAGACAAACCCCTTGGATCAGACGATGCGCTTCTCCCTTGGCTTCGACCTGGACGGCATACGGGATCTCTTCGGAAGAAAAAGGTAGGTAAAAGGTATAACACGGGCAGGGAGTTGTATTTAGGGAATGGGCACCACTAGAGACATCAAGTTTGAAGAGGGCAACGCTTCCATGCCAAAGGAAGAAAGGAGGGATGATACTGTCAGAACCCTAGAAAAACATGGTGTTAAAGCCACAGCGATGCGGTTGCTTATTTTTAGGGAACTGGAGCGGGCACGCCATCCTATATCATTGAAAGACCTAGAGGAAAGAATGGTGACAGCCGAACGAAGTACGATATTTCGCACTCTGGCTCTGTTGCACAAAAAACATGTTATTCACGCCATAGAAGATGGTAGCGGCGCTACGAAGTATGAGCTATGCCACAGCTCAGGCCGATGTGAAGAGGATGACGACCAGCACCCTCATTTTTATTGCGAACAATGCCATCGTACATTCTGCCTTCACGATGCACCACTTCCGCGCATCTATCTGCCTGAAGGATTCCAGGCTACAGCTGCAAATCTTCTGATTAAAGGGCTTTGTGCTGAATGTAGAGGCGGGTTCCGCAATCGTCGCTAAGTCTGTCTGAGCGGGTAATGATGACGTTCTTTACGCCGCGATGGAGAGCCTGGAAGGCATTCTCGAGCTTAGGTATCATACCTCCCGAAACGATTCCATCATTGATAAGCTTCCGGAATTGATTCTCATCGATTTCGGGTATGATGCTACTTTCGTCTTCTGCATCGCGCAGGACACCACTTTTCTCAAAACAATATGTGAGCGTAACGTCGTATCCTTCTCCGGCTATTGCACAAGCCACCTCGCTAGCCATCGTATCGGCATTGGTGTTGAGAAGGTAACCTTGCCCGTCGTGTGTTAAAGGGGCTACAACAGGTACAATACCTTGTTCTAAGAAAGTGTTCAGGATATGGCCGTCCACACGATCCACATCTCCAACATAACCGTAGTCCACCATTTCGTGTGCTCCATCGGGAAGAACGACTTCCTTGGGAGGACGACGATGGCTGAGAATAAGATTCACGTCCGCTCCTGTCAAACCTAATGCATTTATGCCTCTGGCCTGCAAACGACAAACCAGGTTCTTGTTGATAAGCCCTCCATAGACCATGGTAACAATTCGCAACGTCTCAGCATCTGTTATGCGACGGCCATTTACCATACGGCTTTCTATGCCTAAGCGAGCAGACAAACGAGTTGCACTACGTCCTCCGCCATGGATTAGAATCTTGCTTCCCTGAAGAGCAGTGAACCGCTCAAGAAGGTCATTCAGAAGGGACTCGTCTTCGACAACAGCTCCGCCAACCTTAATCACATTAATTGATTTCATTCTACTCCAGGTATGTGTATCCGTACAGACCTGCACGGTAGTTGCTGATGAATTCCTTGCCCTCCGACTCGGTTATCTTTCCGTCCTTGATGGCCTTGCTGACCCATATCTCTAACCGGCGAACAAGCCGTTTGGGGTCATATTGCACATACTCGAGTACGTCTGCTACTGTCTCTCCGTCTATGACTTGGTCTATCGTATATCCGTCTCCGTCCACGCTGATATGAACGGCATTCGTATCGCCAAAGAGATTGTGCATGTTGCCTAGGATTTCCTGATATGCACCAACCAGGAAAACGCCGATATAATAGTGCTCTCCAGACTGAATAGGGTGAAGAGGCAGATAACTCGTTTGCTGTCCTCCGTTAACGTAGGCCGTAATCTTGCCGTCGGAATCGCAGGTGATGTCCTGCAAGGTTGCGCTACGTGTGGGCTGTTCGTTCAGCCTTGCTATCGGCATGATAGGGAACAATTGGTCTATGCCCCAGCAATCTGGCATACTCTGGAAAAGGCTGAAGTTGCAGAAATACTTGTCGGCCATCTGCTTGTCCAACTTGCGCAACTCGTCGGGAACATGCTTTTGGTGGTGCGCCAATTCAGCCACTTCGTGACTGATAGCCCAGTAGAGAGATTCTATCTGAGCTCTTGTCTTCAGATCTATGATGCCGTGGCGGAAAAGGTCGAGTGCTTCCTCGCGAATATCTTCTGCATCGTGCCAGTCTTCGAGCATCGAACGGCTGCTCAGATGGTCCCAAATATCCGTCAGGTCATGAACAAGCTTGTGGTCATCAGGACCCGGCTGGAAATCCTCAGGCATCTGTGGTGCCGACACACTTTCCATAACATCTACCACCAGCACACTATGGTGAGCCGTAAGAGAGCGTCCTCCCTCGGTTATGATGTTTGGATGAGGTATCCCGTTGCGATTAGCAGCCTCAGCAAAAGTATAGACGCAGTCGTTGACATACTCCTGAATGCTGTAGTTCACGCTACTCTCACTATTGCTGCTTCTGGTGCCATCGTAGTCAACGCCCAGTCCGCCGCCGCAGTCCACGAACTCGATGCCGAACCCCATGGCATGAAGCTGAACATAGAACTGGGCTGCTTCGCGCAAGGCGGTACTGATATGGCGAATTTTGGTGATTTGGCTGCCGATATGGAAATGGATAAGGCGCAAGCAATCGCTCATGCCCATTACGTCGAGTGTCTGCAAAGCCAGCAGGAGCTCAGACGAATTTAATCCAAATTTGCTGGCATCACCGCCGCTCTCCTGCCATTTACCTGTGCCGCTACTTGCTAACTTGATACGGATGCCCAGATTGGGGCGTACGCCTAATTTGGCTGCTGTATCAGCTATGATTTTTAGCTCTGGCAATTTCTCGATGACAAGGAACACACGTTTGCCCATCTTCTGAGCCAGTAGGGCCAGTTCGATGAAGTTCTGATCCTTGTGGCCGTTGCAGATAATGAGGCTGTCGCTATCCATATTCGTAGCCAGGACGGCATGCAATTCAGGCTTGGAACCAGCCTCTAGTCCGAGGTTGTATCGTTTGCCGTGACTGATAATTTCCTCCACAACCGGCCGCATCTGATTCACCTTGATGGGAAAGATGATAAAGTGTTCGCCTTCATATTCGTATTCTTTTTCTGCTTTTAGGAAACACTCGTCTGTCTTCTCGATACGATTGTCCAAAATATCAGGAAATCGCAACAGCAGGGGGGCTGTGACATGGCGCGTTGCCAGATGGTCAACCAGTTCTTTCAGGTCCACCTGAACACTATTCTTCTTTGGTGTTACATATACATTTCCTTTGTCGTTAATTCCAAAGTAGTTGACGCCCCATCCCTTAATGTTGTACAACTCTTCAGAGTCCTCAATTCGCCACTTTTTCATAAAGAATAATGTTGCTAAGTTTGAATAATAAACGTCTGTCCTATGGTGTTACAAACCTAATTCATCGCGCAATAGTTGAACGCTGGTCTTTATCTTCTCGTAGTTGTCCAGCAGGCTTACATCCAGTGTGTGCTTAGCTTGCAGGTAGTAATCCTCTCTGGACTTCAGAGATTCGCGTATGTAACAAAGTAGTTCTTCATCCGATTTGCCCTTGATTAGTGGACGTACGACTTTTCCCATCTTCAGGTGCATGGCCAGTACCTCGGGAGTCGCTTTAAGATAGACCGTCTCGGCCAAACTGTTCATGTAGGCCATATTGTCGAAAAAACAAGGGGTGCCCCCTCCGCAGGAGAGAACGACATTCTCGAACTCTGCTGCTTCATGGAGCATGTTGCGTTCAAGCTCACGGAAACCATTCTCACCGCGTTCTGTAAAGAGCTGATCTACCGTTCGGTGATAGCGCATCTCTATATACCAATCCAGATCGTAAAAAGAAATACCCAAGGCCATAGCCAACTGGCGCCCTACGGTTGTCTTTCCAGACCCCATATACCCAATCAGGATTACTCGCGTCATGATTCCTTTTTTCTTTAGAGATGAACAGGTTCAGGCCTTGTGCCTGAAGTAACGTCGTTTCTTGGGTGCTGTGCCATCTTCGGCCGCATCTTTTTCCTTCTGCCCTTCGATGAACTTCAGACATTCCTCCAAAGTGAGTTCCTTGGCTCTGTCATGCATTGCCTTCGGTAATTTGTAATTAGTGCCTTTGTAGCTGAGATACGGGCCATACTTGCCGTTCAGCACCTCCAGTTCTGGTTCCTCCTCAAAAGTCTTCAAGTGGCGTTCGTTCTCTTCCATATATTTCCGATGAATCATGATGACACTTTCCTCAAAAGTCATCGTCAGCGGATCCTTGCCCTTGGGGATAGAGACATAAGTGCCGTTGTGAGAAACATAGGGACCAAAGCGTCCGGCACCGATTATTACTGGTTTACCTTCATATTCGCCCATTACCCGAGGCAAACGGAATAGTTCCAACGCGTCCTCCAGGGTAAGGCTTTCCATCGTCTGGCCGCTTTTCAGTTGGGCGAACCGAGGCTTGTGGCGCCCATCGGCACTGCCGATCTGAACGACAGGTCCGAAGCGACCTATCTTAACTGTTACAGCTTCTCCCGTCTCGGGGCTATTGCCTAAGAAACGTTCTCCGACCTTATGCTCTGAACGCATGTTGATGGATTTTTCTACGTTAGGCTCAAATTCTTTATAGAAAAGGCGGATGGAATCTATCCAGTCGGCCTTTCCTTCGGCAATGTCATCGAAGCGTTTCTCCACTTCGGCAGTGAAGTTGTAGTCCATGATGTCTGGGAAGTTCTCCTGCAGGAAATCATTGACAACAATACCAATATCGGTAGGCAGTAATTTGCCTCTCTCAACACCCAGCAGGATGGTATGGCTTTCCTGTTTGATTTCGCCGTTCTCCATCGTCAGGGTTTGGTAAGTGCACTCTTCGCCGGGCTTGTCTCCCTTTGAGATGTAGTCGCGTTGCTGGATGGTCGTAATTGTGGTAGCATAGGTGCTGGGACGTCCGATACCCAGTTCTTCGAGCTTGCGCACCAAACTGGCCTCGTTGTATCTGAGCGGGCGTTGTGCGAAGCGCTGTGTGGCCACAACCGATTCGCAATCCATAGTCTCCCCCTTGTTTACCGGGGGCAGGATGCTGTTTCCCTCCTCTACGCCATTTTCTTCGTCCTGAGACGTTTCGCGATAGACTCGCAGGAAACCATCGAATTTTACGACCTCACCAAAAGCTATGAAAGCATCTTCTATACCGCTGATATTAATGGTAATCTGTGTCTTCTCTATCTCGGCATCGGCCATTTGGCTTGCCAGCGTCCTCTTCCAGATAAGGTCATAAAGTTTACGCTCCTGAGCAGTCCCTTCTATCTTTGTCTGGTCCATATAGGTGGGGCGGATGGCTTCATGAGCTTCCTGGGCACCCTTGGAATGAGTTTGATACTGACGAGTCTTCACGTATTCCTTCCCCATTTGTTCAGTAATCACCTTCTTGCTGGCGCCGAGGCATAATGTACTCAGGTTCACGCTGTCTGTACGCATATACGTGATGCGTCCGCTCTCGTAGAGGTGCTGGGCAATCATCATGGTTTGTGCTACTGTAAAGCCTAGCTTATGAGCCGCCTCCTGTTGCAAGGTGCTGGTAGTGAATGGCGGGGCCGGTACCCGCTTGAGGGGCTTCGTGCTGACGTCCTGAATAGTGAACTTAGCCGTAGCACACTTTTTCAGGAACTCCTCAGCCTGTGCCAAAGAGGAAAAACGTTTGTTCAGTTCGGCCTTGACCACACTTCCGTCAGCCGAAGTGAAATTGGCCGTCACCCGATAGCTGTCCTCGCTTTTGAAGTTTTGTATCTCGCGTTCGCGTTCTACGATGAGTTTCACGGCAACGCTCTGAACACGTCCGGCACTCAGGGCGGGTTTTACTTTGCGCCATAGCACAGGGCTTATTTTGAATCCCACAATGCGGTCCAGGACTCTACGTGCCTGCTGGGCATTAACCAGGTTCATGTCGATACTGCGTGGATGCTCTATGGCCTCCAGGATTGCCGGCTTGGTGATTTCGTGGAATACGATTCGGCGCGTATGAGTCGGATCAAGTTTCAAAACCTCGTAGAGGTGCCAGCTGATAGCTTCTCCCTCGCGGTCTTCATCGGAAGCCAGCCATACAACTTCTGCATCTTCGGCCTGCTTTTTCAGAAGAGTTACCACTTTTACCTTGTCGGCGGGCACTTCGTATTGGGGCTGGAAGGTGTCCAAATCTATGCTGAAGGTCTTTTTCTTCAAGTCACGGATGTGACCATAACTGGAAAGCACCTTGTAGTCGTCGCCTAAGAATTTCTCTATAGTCTTGGCCTTCGCAGGGCTCTCCACAATAACCAGATTTTGCTTCATTTTTCCTTTTATGAACGATTTTGGGCGCAAAGGTAATGCAATTTTTGCGTTTACACCTTATTTGTTAACGTTTTTTTTGTTTAAAATCCGAATCACGCCCTTCCGGATGGAGTTTAAGCCGAATGATTCGGGCCTTATCTGGTCCATTGGCAGCCACATAACTTCGCCTGCATCGTCCATTGCATGTGCATTTTCAATGGACTCGACGCTGCAGAGGAAGAATAAATCGGTCGTGTGAACGTCGAAACCGCTATAGGGATACACATTGGGCAGGGAGAACAGGAACTCGCTACTGCATACTCGTAATCCGGTCTCCTCGAAGACTTCCCGGGCTACACCCTGTTCGGCCGTCTCGCCGCAGTCGCAAAAACCGCCGGGCAAGTCTAATGTGCCCAGGGCCGGTTCCCTGGACCGCCGGACCACCAGCAATTCGTTGCGCCCGTTGATGATGACGGCAACCGTTGATGTGCTAGGGTTCATGAAATACTCGAAGCCGCATACCCAGCATCGCTTACTTTTCCCGCTGCTGATTTCGAAGCGCGAAGCGCCGCAGACGGGGCAAAAAAAGAACTTTTCAAGTGGATGTTTTGTTTCCATACAGCAAAAATACAAAATATAGCATGCTTTTTTGCATAAATTAAGGAGTTTTTTGCGGCTAATGTCGAAAAAAGAACTAACTTTGCTTCGCTATAAGGTCGAAACGGGAGCATTATGCCCTCTATCGGCACATAGTTTCCGCGAAATACGTATAACACAAATTGAAGTAAAATATGAACGCATTTATTTCCTGGTTCGAGGGCATGGAGCCCTCCCTTCGTGCCTATTGGGTTGTAGCCTTGCTGGCTTCCCTGGTATTCCTTATTCAGATGGTGCTCACGCTCGTGGGTATCGGCGACACAGACAGCGACGTGGATTTCGACGGTTCCAGCGATGCCGATCTCGGAGACGGCAGCGGGGACACGATGGATACGGGCGGAGCCATACAGCTCTTCACAATCCGCAACATGGTCAACTTCCTGCTCGGCATCGGCTGGGGCGGAGTCTGCTTCTGGAACGTCGTCCCGAATCGTTTCCTGCTGGCTGTTGTGGCTCTGATCTGCGGCTGCATCTTGGTCGCAGCCTTCCTTTTTATGTACCGCAAGCTGATGAAGCTGGAGTCGAACGGTGCTTTTGATATCCGTGAAGCCGTAGGGCAGGTCGCTACCGTCTATATGCGCATCCCGGCCAGTCGAAGCGGGCAGGGCAAGGTGCAGGTCAGCTTCGGAGGTTCCGTCCAGGAGTTGCCGGCCGCTACTGCCGGCGTGGCTATTCCCAGCGGAGCGCAAGTGCGGGTGACTGAGCTTATAGGCAACAAAGTGCTGCTGGTCGAAGCTATCTGACGAGCGGCACATCTTCCAGCTAATGAAACCAGACTGATGAAATATTATAAACCTATTAAACCTCATATCTTATGGAAGCTCTTTATTTCGGAGTAATCGGAGTCATTGTACTCGTATTCCTTTTCATGGCGTTAATTAACCGCTACCGCCGTTGCCCCAGCGACAAGATCCTGGTCATCTACGGCAGTAAGTCGTCCACTCGTTCTGCCAAGTGCGTGCATGGCGGCGGCGCATTCGTATGGCCCATCATCGAGGACTATGCCTACCTGTCCCTGACGCCCATAGGCATCGATGCCAACCTGACCAATGCGCTGAGCCGTCAGAACATACGCGTCGATGTGCCCTGCCGTTTCACGGTGGGAATCAGCACCGAACCCGAGAGCATGCTGGCTGCCGCCGAGCGCTTGCTGGGGCAGACCGCACAGCAGATACAGGAGCTGGCTCGCGATATCCTCTTCGGACAGCTCCGTCTCGTCATCGCCACGATGAGCATCGAGGAGCTGAACAGCGACCGCGACAAGTTCCTGGAGGCCATTACGGCAAACGTGGAGGTCGAGCTCAAGAAGATCGGACTCCGGCTCATCAACGTGAACGTGACGGACATCAAGGACGAGAGCGGGTACATCGAGGCCCTGGGCCAGGAAGCCGCTGCGAAGGCCATCAACGAGGCCAAGGTGCGCGTGGCCGAGCAGGAGAAGATCGGTGAGATCGGAAAGGCCGAGGCTGTGCGGGAGACGCGCATACGGACCGCCGAGGCAAATGCCGCCGCAGTGAAGGGTGAGAACGAGGCGAAGGTGGAGATCGCCAACTCGGATGCCCTCCGCCGCGAGAAGGAGGCCGAGGCACAGAGAAAGGCCGTAGCGGCCGAGAAGGTGGCGCAGGCTCAGGCACTCGAAGAGGCATACGCCGCCGAGCAGAAGGCCGAGGAGGCACGCGCCGACCGCGAGCGCAGCACCCAGACGGCCAACGTGCTGGTGGCACAGGAGATAGAGAAGAAGAGACTGGTGATAGCCGCCGAGGCCGAGGCCGAGCAGAAGCGCGTGAACGCCAAGGGTGAGGCCGATGCCATCTTCGCCAAGATGGAGGCCGAGGCAAAGGGTCTCTACCAGGTGCTGACCAAGCAGGCCGAGGGTTACGACAAGATGATTCAGGCCGCCGGCGGAGACACCAAGGGCGCATACACCCTGCTCCTGCTCGAGAAGCTTCCCGAACTCGTCAAGACGCAGGTGGAGGCCATCAAGGGCATACAGATCGACAAGGTTACCGTTTGGGACAACGGCGCAAACGGCGGCGACGGGCAGACCAGCACGGCAGGCTTCCTGTCCGGACTCGTGAAGAGCATCCCCCCGCTGAACGACCTCCTCGACCAGGCCGGACTCTCGCTGCCCGAGTACCTGGCCCGCAAGAAGGAGCAGGAAGACGCTCCGGAGACGCCCGCTGAATAACTTCCGCCCTATACATTATTATATATATATATACGTAAGTTTAACAGTTTAACAAAAATCACTATGACAAGAAGATCCCTTTTGAACAAAGCCCTCTGCATGCTGGTAGCAGTAGCGGGCATGGCCCTGGGCCTGAGCTCATGCGGCGACGACGAAGAAATCACCCCGAACACCGTCAAGTACAGTGTGGCTGCAGACCCCGCCACTGTGGCCGACCCCGATGAACTGGCGGAGGTGCTGGCGGCCTTCAACGAGGCGATAGGAAACACGGGCGGCAAAGTCAGAGCCTATTCTCAGAGTCTGGACGAACAAGTCAAAGCCGCCTGCGAGGCCGTCTGGAAGCGCTATGCCGACGTCGTCAAGAGCTCCTACATCAAGATTGGGCTCCACAAGAGTTCATACGGCGGGGCGGGCGAATCCTTCAACCTCCAGCTCCTCGGCTTCTACGAGATGGGCCAGTCACTCAGACAGCCATCAATCAAGTAGTACGACATCATCAGCAGCACAGACGAGGCTGAGGCTATGTGAAAAGGCATTCAGGACCTGTATGCAGAGGCCTACCAGATACTCTCTACGGTATCCAGGCCGAGGCCCTCAATCTTGGTCTCGCGGCCCCAGAAGCGTAGGCCGTCGCGGTTGTCGCCGGGGCGGCGCTCCATCGAGTAGCTGAACAGGCCTCCGTCCACGAAGACCTCCACGCTCGTGCGGTCGATGAAGAGCTCCAGGTCCAGGCAGAGGCTGCCCGGCTCGAGGGGAGAGTAGAAGCGTCCGTTGATGGTGTTCTGGTTGAGGTCGTAGTCCACGATGTTCTGTCCGTCCAGGCTCAGCCCGGCGCTCGTGGCGTAGGTCAGTCGCAGTCGGGCCTTCAGGTGGATCCCCTTCCCGTCCGGCAGCTCACGCAGTTGTCTGTTCGCCTCCTCCTCGGTCAGCTCTCCCTTGGTCTCGGACAGGGGATGCAGAAGGCTTCTCACCTCCCGTACGGGCTGGCTCACCAGGCGGGGGCCGTCGGGCGTGGAACGCAGGGTGAGCTCCGTCGGCAGCAGCATCATCCCGTTGAACGGCATGCCGGGGTGCGCAATCCGGCCCCATCCTATCTGAATTCGCCGTCCGTCCGGCATGTCCGAGATCGTCTGCGCGGCGTAGATGCTGCCGGTCGTGTAGCGGTACTTGCCGCGGCGGGGCGTGAAGCGCCGGCCGCCGAAGTCACCCAGCATCTAGGTGCCCGGTGCGCCGTACCTCACCCACATCGTCTGGCTCTCAGCGCCGTCGAGGGGCAGGGGAAACAGGTCCGGGCATTCCCAGAATCCCGTCGT
>JAEEGL017201962.1_pt1 | contig 16193 bp, 9 predicted proteins | sample 9134231 | NCBI WGS metagenome assembly JAEEGL01 (sample SAMN16246548, study PRJNA631951) | gut metagenome | biome: gut microbiome; feature: rumen; material: fiber-attached | host: Bos | place: Iran: Karaj | collected 2018-10
AACCAGCTTATCAAGAACATCCAACGCAGTCAGTTGGGCAACTTCTTCACCATACCTACCGACTGTCCTCAGCGTAACGAGCGCATGGGATGGACAGGCGATGCACAGGCCTATACCCGTACCGCTACCTACAACAGCGACGTGCAGAACTTCTTCCGTCAGTGGATGGTGGCCCTTCGTGCAGACCAAGGCGTGGGCAGCGACAAGGATGCTCCTGGCGGCATAGGCAGTACTGTACCTACCTATAACCAGCAAGACGATACCTCGTTTGCTGACGGTACCACATGGGCAGCAGCCGTGTGCATGGTGCCTTGGCAGCTCTATATCCAGTATGGCAACACGCAGGTTATACGTGAGAACATGGAGGCGATGATGGCATGGCTTAACGGTATGGATTTCTACGATTTCAGCGAGCAATATCCGCATCTCTCCGCAAAGGCAAGCGGTCTGGCAGACTGGCTGGCTATGGACAACAACACACCATCCGATTTGGTAAACAATGCCATCTATATCTATATGATGGAGGTAACGGCATATATGGCAGATGTGATAGGCGAGAGCGACTATGCGCAGACCTTGCGTGAGCGTCGTGAGGCAGCCCTGAAGGAATGGAACGAGGCATATGTCGATCCTGCAACAGGCAAGACACGCAGTGCCGACGGCAAGAAGATCATCCACTCCCAGGCATCCTATGCCACCCCGTTGAACTTCAACTGCTTCAACGATCAGAACAGGGCTAAGGCCATCGAATACCTCGCAGCTTTGGCCGCCAATCCTTCTGCCAGTGGCGACGGCTCTATGAAGTTCCCTGCCTATACCATCACCACAGGCTTCTCAGGCACGCCTAACATTCTGCCTGCATTAAGCCGTAACGGCAAGGCAGCAGAGGCCTTCCGCATGTTCACCTGCACCGACTTCACCTCATGGCTCTATCCTGTCACCAAGGGAGCCACCTCCGTATGGGAGCGTTGGAACGGTTTGGAAGTGGCGTTTGGCAAGAACAACCAGAACAACATGAACTCCTTCAACCACTTCGCTTTAGGTGCAGTAGGACAGTGGATGTATGAGTACCAGTTGGGTATCACTTCTGATCATGTGCATGGCAATGGAGGCTATCAGCACTTCATCTTGCAGCCCTCTGCAGGAGCCAACTACACCTCACTTGAAGGCAGCTACCGCAGCAACTACGGTGATGTCAAGAGTTCCTGGAAGGCTGACGGCAAGGGCAAGATGACCGCCTACACCGCCACCGTTCCTGCCAATACATCAGCCACACTTTACCTGCCTCTAGCCGCTTCGTCATACGACAATGCAGCAGGTGTGCGCTATGTAGGCAAGGTGCAGCACAATGGTGTTGAATGTGCACAGTATGAGCTCACCTCTGGCACCTTCAGCTTCGAGTTGCAAGGCAACAAGGTAGTGGTGAAATAAGTGATAAGGAGAGGAAAAATGCCCCCTTTTCATTCCAGGCATTTCTACGGGTTGTCGCAGTATCTGCTATGGGGCGTTGCAGTATCTGTTATCACTCATCGCAGTATCTCCTATGGGGGTATGGCAGATACTGCGTCGGGTGATAGGAAGCTTTGCAACGAATGGTAGCAAGCTTTGGAACAATAGTTAGCAAGTATCGCTTCGATAGATAGGAGGCTATGCTATTAATAAAATAGGCAGGACTTCACGCCCCGCCTATCGTATTCTCAATAACAAGAAGGATGTTACTCGGTTTCGTACTCAACCTTGTTTTTCTCTTCACATTCATGCTTCTCGCGTACTACCTTTTCGCCTGGCTTCAGCTTGCGGGCCTCGTACTTGAAGTCCTGGAAACTCTTGATGAGGTCGGCCTCGGATATCTTGTCGGCATCGTACTTCACGGTAACGGCCTGAGCTACCAGACTGGTGGTGATGCCTTCAACGCCTTTCACCTTGATGAGGTTGGTCTTTACGCGGTTCTCACAGTTGACACAATGCATCTGGGGGGTAGTGGTTACAACTACGGTCTTGATGTTTTTTGCATAACCTACTGCTGCCAAAAGGCACAAACTAATCGCTAAAATGCTTTTCTTCATAATTCTCAACGTTTTAAGTTAATAACACTCAGTAATCATCGTTACTGTAACCACTTTTTACTTTTTCGGATGCAATTTTACAAATTCTTTGGCGATTATCCAAAAATGTTTACTCATTATTTTCTAAAATGTTGTATATTTGTGTCCGATATGAGGAAGTTTGCTTATTTATTGATGTTGCTGTGCGTGAGTGTTGGTATGCGGGCACAGGACAAAGTGGAGGTGGATCTGGGGGCTGATATTGTGAACCAGTTCATCTGGCGTGGTATGGACAGTGGCCATGCAAGTATACAGCCATTCATGGGAGTGAACTGGAAAGGACTGTCGGTGTCTGCATGGGGTAGTGTGGGTATTATGGACTCTGACGATGCCAAGGAACTTGACCTGACTGTTTCATATACTGCAGGCCCTCTGACGGTGGGCATCACTGACTATTGGTTTGATACGCCTAATCCGAACTATTTCGTGTATAAGGCTCATGAAACCAGTCATGTGTTCGAGGGTTCCTTGAGCTATGACTTCAACGTGTTGTCGCTGTCATGGCAGACGATATTCGCAGGGAATGACGGCTGTAACAATGACGGCAAGAGGGCTTACTCGTCGTATGTAGAGGCTGCGGTGCCTTTCGTGCTTGGTGGACTTGACTGGGAGGGCAATGTAGGTCTGGTGCCTTATGCTACGTCGTTCTACGGAACGGACGGCATTGCCTTGACTAACCTCAGTCTGAAGGCCACGAAGGCGATTCCTATTACGGAAAAGTTCTCATTACCAATATATGGACAACTGATTGCCAATCCCTATCATAAGAAGGCGTATTTCGTGTTTGGCCTAACACTGGGGATTTGATATTATAAAACTACTATAGATGAAAGTATTTGACTTGAGACACTGGAAATGGCTGGCCATGATACTGGTGACAGTTGTCGTGGTGGCCTGCTCGGATGAATTTGATTATGGACCAGTTCCTGCTAATAAGAAGATTCCTGCACTGAGACCTGATGCGCCTGTAGCACGACATACGCAGGCTGTGAGGAACTTGATGAGAATTTGCAACGAGAACCATGAGGTGAGGCACCTGCTGGAAAAGGCCATAGCACAGGCTGCCAGCATCAATCCTGACAAGAAATATAACCCTGCACAGACGTTAGATGAGTTCTACGACTTTATAGACTGGAACATACGCGCGCTGCCTTGGGATGTGATGACGGGCGTGAAAACTGATGGGGCGAGCCTGTATGCGCGCATTGACCAAGGTGTGGGCTATTTTTGGTTTGTGGTGGATCAACCATTGGAAGAACTCAAGGATCGTGGGTTCTTCTATCCTACTGTGGAATTTGTGGAGCCTTTTGCTTCCTGGCTTACTACTTACGCCAGTTCTTGGGGTGAATGGTTGGATTCTCCACAGAGCTGGAACGGCACTTATTATGATATGGTGGCCAATGATTCTGACTTCGGCATTGATAAGGGCTGGTATGAGGACGGCAGTAATTGGAACTCATTCAATGACTTCTTCTCACGTCGTTTGGCAAGTCCCGACAAACGCCCTATAGATGATGCTGATGTAGTGGCTCCTGTAGATTCATGGCCAAAGGCTACGTGGGAGATTGACGATAACAATCAGTTGCTGTATCACGATGCTTTGAACATTAAGACGGCTATGTTTTCTGATATAGCAGACCTGATAGGACAGGATAGCAAGTACAAGGATGCATTTGCCGGCGGTACGCTCACGCATACCTTGTTGGATGTAAATGACTATCATCACTATCACTGCCCTGTTGCTGGACGTCTGGTGGAGTTGCGTATCATACCTGGTGTGGATGCGGGTGGCGGTTATACATTATGGGATGATAAGGCTAAGAGGTATTATTACATTAATGATATGGGTTTCCAGATGGTGGAAACACGTGCTTGTGCCATTATCGAAACGGAGGACTATGGACTGGTGGCGGTGCTGCCTGTGGGTATGTCACAGATTTGCAGCGTCAACTGGCTTGACAGTCTGAAGGCAGGGCAGTGGTTGGACAAAGGCGAAGAAATGGGCTATTTCCTTTTCGGAGGTTCGGATGTTATCATGATATTCCAGAGAGACGTGGAGGTGCAGCTGCTTACCACTCCTGACGGAAAAGGTGGCTACGAACATATCCTGATGGGGGAACCCTATGCTAAATTAGTTGTAAAATAAACAGGAGAATCATGAAATACTTTGGACAAATCTATAAGTCAGTAGCGATGCGTACTACCGTGATGGTGGTGCTGATGGTACTGCTTATCATGGGCATTGGCAGCTTGTGGCAGATGCAGCACGTGAGGAGTGTTGTGGGGGCTGAAGCGCAGAGACAGGCAAGCAAGTCAATGGAGAGTGCCATCAAGGTGATTGACAACCGTGTATCGAACGTGGAGACGGCTGTGAGTACGGCTGCTGCGTATGCCGACATGCTGGCGCCTCACGAATCGCTCTATGGTACGCTGCTAGAAAGGCTGATAGCAGAGAATAACGACATTGCAGCGGTGACGTTGTTGTATAAAGAGAATTATTTCCCTGAATATGGCAGGTATTATGCGCCTACCATCTCACGTGATCCTTTGACGGGGGAACTGGTGGAGGACGAGATAGGTGGTCCTGAAAATGACTTCGCCTATTTGGAAACTGACAGCAACTGGGTATATACCAACATACTGGACCGTGGCTACTGGTGTCTGCCGTATGTGGATTCCATGTCCACGAAAAGGGCGATGGTGACTTATTCTGTGCCGTTGCATGACAAGAATGACAAGATATACGCCGTGCTCTGTGCCGATGTGGACTTGCGTTGGGTACAGCAGATTGTAGAGGAGGCCAAGCCTTTTGATTTCTCTAAGGTGAGTGTGTTGAGCCGTGACGGACAGTTTATCTGCCACTCTGATTCTGCAAATATCCTTTCTGTCAATACTTTGACGATGGAGAAGATTGCCATACACAACAAAGAAGAGGTGGAACTGCTGCAGCGCATGCTGAGAGGTGAAAAGGGTAGCGACTCGCTGATGTCGATGGCGCGTTTCTTGGATTCTTCTTCTAATGGGCATGATGACGGTGCGTCTATCATATACTACGCTCCTGTTGACAGGGTGCAGTGGTCAGTTAGTTTCAGTATTCCTGAAGATAAGATCATGGAGCAGGCTAACCAGCTGCGAAAGAACATGATATTTATCCTGGTATTGCTGCTGCTGCTCATATCGTTTGGCATGTTCTATGTCATTCGAGCGCAGCTGTTGCCGCTGAAGGCGTTGGCGAAATCTACGGAGAACGTGGCAAACGGTAATTTCTTTACGGAGTTGCCTGAGCTCCACATGAAAGATGAGGTAGGCTCTTTGCGTGACTCTTTCGTGGAAATGCAACATTCGCTTGCCAATTATGTGGCAGAGCTGAAGAAAACAACTGCCAGCAAGGCGAGTTTGCTTAGCGAACTGCGCATTGCCAGTGATATACAGATGTCCATGTTGCCTAAGAAAGCTGCTGCGTATACTGAGCGCGAGGATATCGACGTGTACGGCTTCCTGAAGTCTGCCAAGGAGGTAGGCGGCGACCTTTACGATTACTTTATCCGTGATGAGAAGCTGTTCTTCTGCATTGGCGACGTAAGCGGCAAGGGTGTGCCTGCATCTTTGTTTATGGCAACGACAAAGGCACTGTTCCGCATGGCTTCTGCTCATGTTGATAAACCCGCAGAGATAGTGAACAGCATCAATGGCATCCTGGAAGGGCAGAATGAGTATAACATGTTTGTTACCATGTTTGTGGGCGTGCTGGATCTGGCTACTGGCGAATTGAACTACTGCAACGCAGGACATGACGCTCCTATGCTGGTAAGCGCTGAAGGCATCAAGATGCTGGAAGCCGATGCCAACTTGCCTGTTGGTGTAATGGGAGACATGGAATATACAGAACAGCATACATTCATCCAGCCTCATACGACTATCTTTATGTACACTGACGGACTGACGGAAGCTGAGGATGTGGACTTTAGCCAGTTTGGCGACAAGCGCATGAGAATGGTGGCAGAGCAGATGGTAGCGGAAGGCGATGAATGGCAACAGCCTGGTGCCCTAGTGAAGAAAATGGAAAAGACTGTGACTGCTTTTGTTGGCAGGGCAGAGCAGAGTGATGACCTCACGATGCTGGCTGTCAGCTATTTGAAGAGTTCATAATTCATATATGTAAAAGGGTTGGTATGTCTGGATTGAATAGCTCAGATAATAAGAAAGGGGGATGATATCGTCCCCCTTTCTTTGAATATGCATTATTGCTGCTTACTTCAAAGACGCCTGATGGAGTACATGGTTTCAGCAACAGTACTTTAGTATATTATACTCTGTACAGCAAACCATTCCTGAGGTCGTCAAGGGCTGTTTCCTTGATCTTGACATGCAGTTTCTTGCCTGTGGCATTGAAAGGTATCTGTGCCACGAAGCGATAGAAGCGTGGGCGTTTGAAGTTGGCGATGTTTGGACTTTCCTTGCAATATTCATCCAACTCTTCTGGTGTAAGCGCCATGTCGTCGCGTACGATATAGGCAGTAACCATCTGTCCGCGCATCTTGTCAGGCACTGAGGTAACGATGCAGTCCTTTACCTTTGGGTGCATGTTCAAGACGGCTTCTACTTCAGTAGGATAGATGTTCTCGCCTGAAGAAATAATCATATCATCCTTACGTCCTACAATAGTGATAAACTGGTGCTTATCCCAAGTTGCTAAATCGTTGGTATAAATGAAACCATGAGCATATTTGCGGTCGGTTTCCCCCACATTGTTGGCATATTTGTAAGGTGACTTGGCAGGAGAACTGATGATAACTTCGCCTACCTCGTTGCCATCCATAGCTGCCAAATTATCAGGCATAGCACGATGGTCTTCGTAGATTTTCACTACGCGCACATCGTCATCGACGCAGGAGGCGCCTGCCGTGCCTGCATTCTCTGGCAAATCAAATGGACGCAGGAAGGTGTTCCAGAAAGTCTCAGTAGTGCCGTAACCGTTGAATATGTTAGGGGTAAGCACGTGCTGATAGCGGATACATGCTGAACGTTCCAATGGACTTCCCATGGTGACGATACCCTTCAGGGTACTGATGTTGTAGCCTTTGCGCTCCTGGTTGTCTGCCAGTTCCTCCAATACGGTAGGCACACCGATAATAAAAGAAATCTTATAGTGGTCAACGTATTTCAGTGTGAGTTCAGCATTGAACTTGCCCATTACCACAATAGTGGCGCCTGCATAGAAAGCAGGGCAGGGACCAGCGCAGTGCAAACCGCCACGATGGAACCAGGGAGTAGTGTTCATTGTCACATCCTTGTAGCTCATGGGGAAATGTATCATCACGTCATGAGCAGACAATACCTCATTGATGCTGGTCAATGGCACTGCCTTGGGAAATCCTGTGGTGCCAGAGGTGTAGAGGCGTGTGGTCTCATCGTAGATATTGTAGTCATAATCAAACACGGGCTCTGCATCAGAAGCATTGCGGGTATAATCCTCGTAAGACACTACCTGGCTGTCAGTTGCTCCTCCCACCACAATCAGCTTCTTAGGCTGGTGTTTGGTAATCTTCAGCGCTTCAAGCACATCTGCCTTGTTAACTTCGTTGAAGATGATGACCATTGGCTTTGAATCGTCAATGTTGAATGCCAATTCGCCAGGTTTGAGGCGGAAGTTTACAGGACAGCATACAGCATGGCTCTTGTGAGCAGCAAGGTATCCGAAAGCAAACTCCGGACAGTTAATAAGCTGCAGCATGATGACATCGGCTTTCTGCAAGCCGTCGGCAATCAGTGCATTGGAAAGTCTGTTGCATTCCTTATTCATTTCGGTGTAGGTCCATTGGCGGTTGTCTTCAGGGTTGATCATCGCCAATTTCTCTCCATAACGTCTGACATTACGCATAAATCCTTCAATCCATGTATAACGGCTCTCAAAAATGCTTCTAAAATCTGTCATTATTCAAATATATTTTAAGTATTTCGATGCAAAGGTAGCAAAAAATGCTTATATTTGCATTATTATTCTAAAAATGTAGCATTAAGTATGGCTGTTAAGATTTTAAGTGTTGACGATGAGAATGATCTCGAGTTACTATTGACACAATATTTTAGAAGAAAGATCCGCAAGGGCGAGTATGAGTTTTATTTCGCACATAATGGCATTGAGGCACTTAGGATGTTGCTGGAACAACCAGACATCAACATCATACTGAGTGACATCAATATGCCTGAAATGGACGGACTTACCTTGCTGACAAAGATAAACGAGTTGAGGAACCCGGCTTTGAAATGCATCATGGTATCGGCTTATGGCGATATGGGCAACATTCGTACAGCCATGAACAACGGTGCTTTCGACTTTGCTACGAAACCTATTGATTTGGACGATTTGAGCGTGACCATTGAGAAAGCCATCGAGCAGATTGAGTTTGTGAAGAAGTCGCAGATGGAACATTCACAGTTGGAGATGATCAAGACGGATTTGGCTGTAGCTGCTGAGATTCAGCAAGCTATTTTGCCTAAGCAACTGCCTGTGTTCAAGAATTTGGAGGCTAAATTCGATTTGGCACAGGTGATGATTCCTGCTAAGGATATTGGCGGTGATTTCTATGATTTCTTCGAGATAGATGATGAACGTCTGGGTATGGTGATGGCAGATGTCAGCGGCAAGGGTATTCCTGCTGCCATCTTCATGGCTGTTAGCCGTACGATGATACATATCAGTGGTTTGCAACGTGACTATACAGCAGCAGATTGCCTGAGAGTTAGCAATCAGATGCTCTGCAAGGAAAGTGCCGACAATATGTTCGTGACTGTGTTCTATGCCATCTATAACGTCAAGACTGGCGAAATCAACTATTGCAATGCAGGGCATAATCCTCCCTATATCTTGCGCAAGGACGGCAAACTGGAAAAGTTGCCAAACAGCGACAGTGGCATGTTGGGCGTGTTTGACTTTCTCGATTTTACTGATGAATATGCGCAGTTAGGGGAAGGGGATATGCTGATGATGTACACGGATGGCGTTGACGAGGCTTGCAATGTCAATAATGAGGTATTTGGCGATGAACGTCTGGAAAAAGTGCTGCGGGAAAGTGTGGGACTGTCATGCCAGGCTTCCATTGACAAGATGCTTGAAAATGTCAGGGCATTCACAGCAGGAGCTCCTCAGAGCGATGACATTACGATGATGGCATTGAAGAGGGGATAATCCCTTAGAAGGCAATGAAAAAACTCAATAAACTCTGGCTGTTTTCGTTGCTGGCTATTTTAATAGCTGGAGGTTTGGCTTATTGGGCTGGATATGCTGTCAACAAGGCGCAAAAGGAAGAGCTGCAGGCGCAGTTGAAAGACCTGACGGAGAAAGAAAAACGCAGTGTCATAGAGCGAAGAATCAGTGCGCAGATGGAGGAAATAGCTGTTGAACAGAAGAAGATATCTGATCAGCAGCGTGAGGAGGCTGTGCAGCAGACACGCATTGCTGATCAGATGCGACAGCGTGCAGAGGTAGAGCGTCGTAATGCTGTCGAGGCAGAGGAAAACGCTTTGGCGTCGGAGAGACGAGCTGTGGATGCCTCCAGATTGGCAGAAAGCCAGCGTATATTGGCAGAGCAACAACGTGAAGAGGCGGAGCATTCTAAAAGTATAGCTGACACTTTGAGCTATCTTTCATTGGCCCGTTCTCTGGCTTCTGTTGCTACCGTGCAAGATAATACAGGCAACCATGAACTGGCACTATTATTGGCATATACTTCCTACCTTTTTACGGACCGTTATCAAGGCAATTTATACAATCCTGTATTCTATCAGGCGTTGTCACAAATCAGCAGAAAAAACCAATCGTGGAAAGTACACAACGGTTCTATCATGAAACAAACTTGGTATAATGACAGTAATTCAAAGTTCATTACTATAAGCACTTATGGAGAAGTGTTAGAGCATGAGTTTAATGACAACAAACTTAATTCCCGTGTGCTTTTCAGTGACAATACCTATGATATGCGCGACGTGATACTGTTCCCTAATGGCATCATTTATGTCATCAGCAGAACGGGGCATATCATTTTGATCAGGCCTAACGGCACTTTTGTTGTGCAACCTATTACGGGGGCTGTTCATCCATTCCGTGTGTTTGAACTGGACAACATGAATTTGCTGGTGGTGGCGGAAAACGGACTCTTTGTCATTGCACAGGGTAATCTGCAACTTACGAAAACAGTGCATTTGGAAAAGCCGGTAAGTATTGCAGGAGGTAGCATGAATGACAGAGTGTTATTGTTCAACGATACAAACACAATGACTGTAGTAAAAGGAACTGAACTGAATATCAGCTATGAAACCTTGCCATTCAGGGAAAAGGTGTTCTCTTACGCTTATATGCCAGCAAAAAATAAACGTATCTATGGTACTACTGATGGTGTAGTGATTGTAATTGACGGGACTGGCAAAGTAACCCGATTGATAGGGCATCGCTCCAGGGTGTCGAGGGTGTCGCCTTTCACGCGTCTGACGAGAAATATGAATAACGCGAGTAATTTGTTTTTCACTACCAGCTATGACGGTACGGTGAAAGCGTGGGATTTGAGCAATGACAAGATAGAGCCTATGGATGTGATAAATTCTGACAGTTGGCTGATGAGCACATCGTTAGACAGATCTGGCAATTATCTGTGGACAGGTGATCAGAACGGCTATTTGACACGCACGTTGATTACGGTGTCTGAAATGGCCAAGTACATCAAGGAGTCATTGACAAGAAACCTTACACAAGAGGAATGGGCCTATTATATTGGTAATAACATACCATACGAATCATTTATTGGCAAGTAATACGATGAAAAGGTTGAAATACATAGTAGTCTGCTGCGCGTTACTGATAGGTGTTCTGCCTCTCAAGGCGCAAGGCTTGCCTTTCATGCGTAATTATCAGCCAAGCGAATATAACGCCCATAATCAGAATTTCGATATACTGGTGGACAGGGAAGAAGGGGTGATTTATGTGGCAAACTTTGAAGGCCTGCTGTATTTCGACAATGCAGAATGGGACATTGTGCATACGCCTGGCATTTCTCGTGTTACCACACTCTTCCAAGATAGTACGGGAAAGATATGGACTGGCGGCTATAACTTTATAGGATATCTGGAATACAACGAGATAAGTGATGCTAATTTGCATCCGCTGGAAAACTTGACAGATATCAGGGGAGAAGTGAGTGAGATATGGGAAGAGAATGGCACTATCTACTTCTATATGGTGGATGGTAACACTTATCGCGTGAATAACGACTCCTGGGAACTGATAGCGACCAATAACGGCAAGTTGCCTGTTTATTCTAAAACCAACGGACATTCCTATCCGGAAGGTGATGCGCAAGTGCTGCCCATTGCTGATAATTTTATAGTGACGTCTAAAGACGGACAGGGCGTTATTGTTACTGATGGTCAGGGAAATGAATATTTCTCGCTAAACGAGAGTAATGGCTTGATGAATAACGACGTGACGCGCTTGTGTTACAACGGCAACGGCATTGTATGGGGAGCTACTCGAAATGGCGTATTCTCTTTGATGATGCCATCTACCTACAGACAATATACTACCACAGAAGGCATTGCGATGGTGTTGTCTATGTTTGTGTTGAACAATCAGTTCTATGTGGGAACAAGAGACGGTCTGCTCGTCAAGAAAGGGAATGTCTTCGAGCGTGTTGAAGGCGTGGATTTCGCATGCTGGGACCTTGATAGAATAGGAGATAACTTGTTGGCAGCTACTGCTGATGGAGTGTTCCGTATAAGAAATGGGAAGGTGGAGCATCTTACTACTGCAGGAACTACTGCCATTTTGCCTATGGAAAACGGTTTCTATAGTGGTGAGTTTGACGGTGTGTATTTCAATGCATCTGGCGGCAAGCATATTAAAATGCTGGACATGGAGAATGTTACCAACATGCAGATAGATAACGATGGGGTGTTCTGGTTGCGTAACTTGTATGGACAAGTGGGCAGCATCTCCCTGAAAGAAATGAATGAAGGCAAGAAGGATTTGACCTTAAGTAAAGACCTTGCTACCTTTATCAATTACAAGGGCAAGGTGATGGTGATGAACGCTACAGACCTGGAGCCTTTCCCGTATTCTGATTTCTCATATGTTGATGATAATGGCGTTCTGTGGCTTACTGACAACGAGGGCAAGAACCTGTATGCATACAAGGATGACAAACGCATGGTTGAAATAGATCATATTCTGGCGCCATTGAAGAACTATGCCGTGCGTAGCCTGACAATGAGCGATGGATTGTTGTGGATAGGCGGTACTTTTGGTATTGTGGCTGTAGACTTGAATCAGCCTGATCCATTGTTGACAGCAGAGAATGGCTTGGATATCTGTGCATTCAGATTAGGTAACGACAGTATTATCTATGGCGGATATGAGGATGCTCCAGAAGCGTTGTTGAACCTGTCAAGCAATGACCGTCATTTGCGTATCAGTTATGCGCTTCACTTCGAGTCATTAGTAGGACAGACACTTTATAGATACCGTTTGAACAACAACAGTTGGACTGCATGGTCTGAAGATCATATGACGGAGTTTGCAAACTTGTCGTACGGCAGATATAAGTTTGTAGTGCAGGGAATGGATGCTGCAGGTAGAATATGGGAAGCAGAACCGCTGAATTTCCGCATCAGATACCCGTTCTATCTGTCTTGGTATATGAACATACTGTATGCTTTACTGTTTGTAGGACTGGCATTCCTCGTGGCACGTTGGCGTACACACCGTTTGGAAAAGGAAAAACTGCACCTAGAAGGTGTTGTGCAAGAGCGTACTGCTGAATTGAAGCGAGCACAGAAACAGTTGATTCGTCAGGAAAAGATGGCTACAGCTGGTAAGTTGACGCAAGGCTTGATTGACCGTATTCTCAATCCTATGAACTATATCAACAACTTCTCAAAGTTGTCAAGTGGCTTGATAAAGGATTTGAAAGCCAATATCAAGGACGAAGAAGAGAACATGGGCAAGGAGAATTATGAGGATACGATGGACGTGCTAGATATGTTGTCGCAGAACTTGGAGAAGGTGGAGAAACACGGTCTGAACGCCACGCATACGCTGAAAGCAATGGAGGAAATCCTGAGAGACCGTTCTGGCGGTATTCAGCCTATGAACCTGGTTGATTTGCTGCGTGCCAACAAAGAATCAGTAGATACCTATTATGCTAAGGATATAGCAGAACACCATATTGACGTGCAGTTGGATTGTCCTTATCAGTCGCTGATGATCAACGGTAACGTAGAACATCTGAGCAAATCGTTTATGAGCATCATAGGAAACAGCATTTATGCACTGGTAAAGAAAGCACAACGAGAAACTACTTTCCAGCCAGCGTTGCTCTTGAAGGCAAGGACAGAAGGGGATAAGGTGCTGGTGACTGTGCATGACAATGGTGTGGGTATTGAAAAGGCAATTATCGATAAGGTATTTGATCCATTCTTTACTACCAAGACTACTGGCGAGGCTGCTGGCGTGGGCTTGTATCTGTGCCATGAGATTATACAGAGTCATGGGGGCGAGATTTCTGTGGAATCTGAGAAATATGTATTTACTGAGTTTAAGATTGAACTTCCTTTGTTAAAAAACAATTGACGATATGGAAACACCAAACCTAGAATTGGAAACGCTGAAGCAGCTGTTAAAGCAGCAAGAGAAACTGGCTTCACTTGGATTGCTGAGTGCAGGAATTGCTCACGAGATACAGAACCCTCTGAATTTCGTCATCAATTTCAGCAAGATGTCATACAAACTGCTGAAAGACCTTTATGAAGTACTTGAAGACAATAAAGATAAGATTGGCGAAGCCGACCGTGAGGAGATTGATGATATTGTGGCTGATCTTCGAGAAAATATGAATAAAATTGTGGAGCATGGCGAACGTGCCATCAATACCATTCAGGGCATCTTGCTTATTTCAAGAGGAAAGGAAGGAGAACTCATTCCTTCTGACATCTGCGCCATTGTCAAGGAATATGTAAGGCTTGCCTATCATGCCATGAGAGCCAAGCACAAGAACTTCAACATCAGCATTCATGAGGATTGTCAGCTCAATATCCCTCAGCTGATGATTGTTCCGCAGGATTTCAGCCGCGCCATACTGAATATTATGAATAATGCCTGCTATTCTGTTTGGGAAAAATCACAAATTGTTAATTCCGAAAGCTATAGTCCGACAATAGAGATTAGCGTGAAGTATGATGGTCAGAACATCACGGTTGCTATTAAAGATAATGGCATGGGAATGAGTGAAGAAGTGAAAAAACATATTTATGAGAATTTCTTTACAACGAAGCCAATAGGCGAAGGAACTGGATTGGGTATGGCCATTACGCATGATATTATCGTCAACAGACTTCATGGTGAGATACACATAGACTCTAAAGTAGGAGAATACGCTTGTTTTACTCTTATCATACCTGCTAAACTGAAATGAAAAGACTGATTACATATATTTATGTGGTATGTCTGAGCCTGATGGCATGGTCGCAGGAGCAAGATAATGGACGTTCTTTCTATATAGAAGCAGAAACAGCTTATAGTATAGGGCGTCTTGAAAGGGTGGTGGAGTTGCTCGATCCCAATATTGGCTTTATAAAGGGTACGTTGAAACAGAGTGCCTATCGCTTGCTTGCCCTTGCCAAATTGGGCCTTGATGAGGATGAAGCTGCTGAACAATATGTGAGTTTATTGTTGGGAGAAAATCCTTATTACAGTACGATACCTGAAGATCCTCAGCGATTTATCGACATGGTGGAGGATATCAGGGGAGGTATGGGAGGTACCATTACTACAGCATCAAGTCAGGCAGAAAGTCTTGCAGAGGTACCAGTGCCTACTACTTTGATTACAGAGGAGATGATTCGTAACAGCGGAGCGCGCAACTTACAGGAAGTGCTGGCAGCATATGTGCCTGGGATGAATCTCATAGATTGTGACGATGATATCAATATTGCCATGCGTGGCATCTATAGCAATACACAAGAGAAAATACTGATAATGCTCAATGGCCACCGTTTAAACAGCTATACTACGAATACCGCAGCTCCAGATTTCAGTTTGAGCTTGGAGAAGGTGAAACAGATAGAGGTGTTGCGAGGTCCTGCATCGTCGCTTTATGGTGGTGTGGCATTGACGGCAGTAGTGAATATCATCACATGGAACGGTGCAGATGTTGATGGCGTAAAGATGAAGGCGGGTATAGGTAATTATGGTCAAGTGCGTGGCGATTTGCTGTTTGGCAAGCGCTATTTCGACCTTGATCTGTTGGTGTGGGGTAGTATCTATACCAGCAAAGGAGAACGAATGAACGTTCCTGAGGATCGAATGGATAAAACCATATATGATATGCCGGTTGACAAAATCAGCATAGGGCGTGTCGGAAAACGTCCGTCGTACGATTTTGGCATCCAGCTGGTATGGAAAGGATGGCAGTTCCTCTACGACAGTCATTCTTCGCAAGTAGTGGCACCTTATTCTCTGAGCACGCTGGCTCTTTCTTACGATCACGACCATTATCGTACCTTTAATGGTATTGGTCCCAGTTTTGCTACTATGTCGAACCATGCTGACTTGAGCTATTCGCACAACCTGGGCAATCTTCATTTGAAATATGCCGTTACTTACGACAAGTCTGATCTTACGCGTTATCAAGTAATTAACGACGAACCTATGCCAGAATTGGCAAAAGTATTGGGACTACCAGAAGAAGTGTCGACCTTCTTTGAGAATTACGGAGGTATCTCACGTTATGTTAACGGACAAGAACAAGATTATGGTTTCCAACTGAAAGGTGACTACTCATATAACATAGGAAAAGATCACAAAGGGACTATTGGCTTCGGAGCAGAGTACAACCATTTCCAGTTAGATGACCTCCGCTATCAGATAGGCTATGATTTTGTCTATACAATACCAGAGAATACAGTTTTACGAGAAGCAGGTAAAGGTAAGGAAAATACTGCGAATGTATATTTGCAGTTGAAACATCAATGGAAGTCTTTCATTGTCAATGCGGGTTTGCGATATGACTACAAGTTGCGCTATAATCATTCAAAAGCCAA
>JAEEGL011032144.1_pt1 | contig 16191 bp, 11 predicted proteins | sample 9134231 | NCBI WGS metagenome assembly JAEEGL01 (sample SAMN16246548, study PRJNA631951) | gut metagenome | biome: gut microbiome; feature: rumen; material: fiber-attached | host: Bos | place: Iran: Karaj | collected 2018-10
ACGATCCTGTTCACGTCGCTCGGCCGGACGATGATCTACGAGGGGCAGGAGTTCCTGCGCTCGAAGTGGGGCATCAACAACACCTACAACCGGGGCGATGCGGTGAACGCGATCCGCTGGACCGACCGCGACCGCCCGCTGGCTGCGGAAGCGCTCGGCTACTATTCGGGGCTGATGCATCTGCGCATGTCCGAGGAGGGGGCGGCCTTCCGCGTGGCCTCGCGGCCGCCGTCGGGCTACTACCAGTGGCTCATGCCCGCCAATCCGAAGCTGCTTGGCTACGTCGTCAACGTGCCCGAGCTGCACGCCGGACGCGGTTTCGTCGTCCTGCTCAACGCGGATGACCGCCCGCAGACCTTTTCGCTGCGCTTCCCCGGAAATTCGGCGTGGAAGCTGATTGCAAACGGCTCCCGCGTGAACCTCGCCGGCGTGCCTCCCGTCGGGGCTGCGACCGGGACGAAGCCGCCGACCTGGACCGCCGGAACCCAGGCCCAGCTCGTCGTCCCCGCCAAGAGCTCGATGATCCTGATGAACGGGTTCTGAGGAAAGCCAGCCGATATGACGCGGACGAATTGGATTGCAGGGGTGTTGTTGACCATCGTGTTGATGTCGTCGGCAGGCTGCCTGATTGTCCCATATCCCCACGTAAGGCAGGACATACGCGCGCGAAATGGGAGGGTTGTAGATGCCGACACTGGTTCACCTCTGGCCGGGGCGGTCGTGACATCACTGACAAACGGAAGCGAATGCGTCACCGACGCCGAAGGACGATTCACCCTGCCAGAGGTGAGAGGCTGGCACTTTGGGCGGTTGATCACCCCGCCGCTTTCATATGACATCTGGCCATTTCTCGATATTGCGCCGTCTCATCAGGTCCGTATTGTGGCCGTTGGATTCGCTCCCTTTGACGAACACAATGGCTCAAGGCCTACCCAGCGTGGCCGGGAAGAGATGCTGATGATGGAACGCCTGGTCCGGTAGGGCTTCCCTCGCGCGCCCAGAGAGCCCTTTTTGGGGGAGACGCGGCGTGCCTTGCCCCCCCTCCGCGAGGAGGGATGTCGCCCCCCGGGCGACAGGGGGGAGTCCGCGCGCTCCCCTCGATTGCAATTGAATGCCGCCGATTGCAATCGATTGCAATCGAAAAGAAAAACCGGAGGGCCGTGCTTGTCGCGGCCGTTTTACTACTGCCGCGCGGTGAGCTGGATCCCGACGGGGAGGTGGTCGGAGAAGCCGCCGCGATAGCGGCCTTCGCCCTGGAAGGTGGGGATGGGAACGCCGCGCCGCCAGCCGTGGCGTTCGAGCATGAAGGGGGGGCGGATGATCTCGAAGGAGTCCGGGACGTAGGAAATCGGGGCCGTGGGGCGTAGGAGCGGGGCGCTGGCGATGATCTGGTCGAGCATCTGCCATTCCTTGCGGCCCCGGGCGCAGTAGGCGTGGGTGCCTTGTCCGGTGCGGGCGAGGGGGAGGGCGAGGTTGTAGAGGGTGTCGGCCTTGGCGGATTTGGCCGTCGGGGCCTCCGCGGGCGGGGGAAGGGCCTGGACGGTCTCGGCGATGGAGGCGTCGTCGGGCGTGTCGTTGAAGTCGCCGAAGGCGAGGATGGCGGCAGAGGGCTCGCGGCGGCGGATGACTTCGATCTGCCGGCGGAGGACGCGCGCGGCCGCCTGGCGCTGGGGAATGCTCTCCTGGACACCGATTCCGCGCGAGGGCCAGTGGTTGACGAAGCAGTGCAGGCGCGCGCCGCTCCGGGTGGCGAGGGTCACGCGCAGGATGTCGCGGGTGAGCGGCGCAGGGCGGGGGACGCGGTAGCGTTCGGAGCCGACGAAGGCGAACCGGCGCTTGTCGTAGAGAAGGGCGACGTCGATGCCGCGGCGGTCGGGGGATTCGCCATAGACGTAGGCGTAGTCGCGGCCCCGCAGGCGCTGGATGAGGTCTTCGACGAGCGCGGGCGTTTCGATCTCGACCAGGCCGAGGATGTCCGGCCCCTGCGCGTCGTTCATGAAGCGGATGACTTGCGCGATGTGGGCGAGCTTCTGCTCCAGCCGCTCGTCGGTCCAGCGGGTGGTCGGGTCGTTGGCGAGGAATTCGTTGTCGCCGGGCTTGCGGGGGTCGTCGCGGTTGTCGAACAGGTTTTCGACGTTCCAGGAGGCGACGTAGAAGGTGGGGGACGCGGCAGCTTCGCGGCTGATCTTGCCGACCTTCGGCGGGGTGGAATCAGCGGTCGCGGGTGTGTCGGTGCGGGGGCTGGGGCGATCGGGGACAGACCCCGAAGTGGTGGCGGCCTGCTCTTCGTCCTCGTCGTCGTCGACCTCGGTCCAGTTGTCGGGGACGGTGTCATCGCCGAAGTTGTCGGGGTAGAAGAGGGCGATCAGGTCTTCGAGCGCGGCGGTGACGACGTTGACGGTTCCGGTGCGGGCCCCGGTCTTCGCGTCCGCGCCGAAAAGCGCCGCCACGATGACGACCAGCGCGGTGAGCACCGACTTCCAGGAGCGTAGCTTGGGCGGGAGTCGGAGACGGCGGTTGCGGCGGGACGAGGACATGGGCGACGGCGGCGGGCAGTTGCGAAAGACGCGCTATTGCACGAAAAGGACGGGCGAGGACGAGGCCGCGAGGATGCGCGCGGCGGTGGAGCCGATGAGGCGTTCGTAGATCCAGCCGTGGCCGTAGGTGCCCATGATGATGAGCGGAGAGGTCGTCTGGGCGGAGATTTCGAGGATGCGGGGCGCGGGCGCGCCGTCGGCGACCAGCGTGGCGGCCGCGCATTGGTGGGCGCGCACCAGGGAGTGGGCCTCGGTCGCGAGCTCCTCGGCGTGGGAGCGGTCGGACGGGGATTCGGCCACCGCGACGATGACGAGCGGCCGCTCCAGGCTGTTGGCGATGACGGCGGAGATCTGGAGCGCGCGGAAGGCGTGCGGCGAGCCGTCGACCGGGACGACGATGCGGTCGGGCAGCTCGGCGGGCCCCGGGACGACGAGGACCGGGCGGCAGGCGCGGCGGACGAAGCGGTCGGTGGTGGACCCGGTCATGCCCGAGGACTGCTGGGCGTTGTCGCCCTGGCGGCTGAGGACGACCATTTCGAAATGCGCCTGGATCTCGGAGAGGATCTGCGACGGATTCCCGATGTGGAGGGCGGTGGTGGCGGTGACCTCCTCGGCCTCGCAGCGGGCGGCGGCCTCGTCCAGGATTTTCCGTCCGCGCTCGATGAGGATGTTGCGGAGCGACGGAGCCGTCGCGGACACCAGCGGCACGGCCCCCGGCACGGAAGTCGGCATGAGGAAGGCCAGGTCGAACATCCGGGCGTCGACCACATGGACCAGGTGAAGCTGGGCATGGACCCGGCGGGCGATGCGCACCGCATAGTTGCGGGCGTCATCGGAGTGGGAGGAGCCGTCGATGGCGACGAGGATGTTCTTGATCATATCGTACCTCTTGTTGTTCCCACCCTACAACTTGCGCCCGTCTTACGGAAGCAAAAAAGAACCGCAGCCGCCGAAAAGGAGGCCAGAGCAGGAGCCGGGGCCGCCCAACGTCCGTTCGGCAAGACTCGGATGGAGGGGGGGACGGATTATGAATGATCGAAGGAGCGGGCACGGAAGTCAATAACCAGTTGCTGTCCTTTTGTTGTCACTTGTTGTCTGCTCTGGAATGGCAGGAGCTTCGCAAGCCAATCCCGCGGCCGCCCTGCTGGATTTTGACCATCATTCTTCTGTCGGCATCTTGGTTGGGGGGGCGTGGACTAGGGTTTCCACTGTCGCCAAGCCGAGAGTGTTGACGTTTTCAAGAAAGGCATCTGTATTGGACAATGGATGGCCATCTCGGCAATCCGGAGTCACTAGAATGCCCCGCACGGATTGTCCGAGGCAAATAGGCAGAAGACATCCCGCGTGAATGCGTTTTCCGATGAGCAACAATTCGAATGACTGGAAGAAGAGCGAATCGTCTTGCGCCAAGGAGTTCAAATCAACGACATGCGGGTTACATCCGAGAAAGTGTCGCAGATATGGACTCATCCGAAATGAATCGGCACCTCCGCTGTTCCATCCGTTTTTCAGAATCAATTCAAAGGAATCTGCTGATGATCGCACGAAAAAGGCATATCGTTCCACTCCCAATTCCCCTAGACGCGAAAAGATTTCGTCTCGGATGTCAACGGGGTCTGTCTGATCAAAAACATTTTCCAAGGTCTGATTGATTCCTGACTCCACGCGGACGAGGTTTCGGACGGAAAGCCGTCTGGAAATCTTTCCGAGCAAATTCCATAGTGGGCGCATTACGAGAACAATCACGGCAATAGTGACAATGTGCTCTCCGCGTTCCGATTGAAGAAACGAGCCTTCGAATATCTTGCCTACCAGCGGATTGACAATTTCGGCGAGAACAGGCACGGAGAGTGAAAACATGGCAAATGTGATGCCGTCGGCCGTCAGAACGGAAAGAAAATTTCGTTTCAGGCAAAGGCGTAGGAACAAAATGCACCCCATGGCTGCCATGGTTACGGCAATTACCCCGGCTAGGGAGGTGTTCCCCAAAATGTGGGAGATGGGCTCCAGCCAAGAATTCGGCACAAATGAATTCATTTCAGCTTCCATGGGGAATTGTGCTAGCTCTAACAACAACCATGAGGCAAAGAACATCCAGCCTAATTCCGGAGCTTCCGTGTCGAAACGGCGTTTGCGGCGCAACCAAGCCCCAAAAATGCCAAGCACGATGATGGCGGCGATTCGAGGGACAATGATGGGAGAGATCTCCATTTTGGTTATCCATTCCCACACAATTCCTACAATGATGCCGGTTGTAGCTCCGACACCAAACGCCAAGACGACTTTTCCTGAAAAGGAAAGGAAACGTAGCCATCGGCTTTTGCGTGCCGTCGCTGGTCGGGGCCAACAGAGAAGCACAAAAAGCACGCTTTGCGCAAAAAGGGCCAATGGCGCGAGAAAATATCCGAATGTTCTTAGAACATCCACCCCTCCCGCAATCAAGCTACCTACGGGCGATTCCGTCGCCCACCGCCAAAGCGGGTATTGCAACATCTTGCCGAAATCGCCTCCCTCAATTCCGATAGAGTCCAATAACAGAAGCACGTTTATGACCAGTGCGATTCCCATCCAAAAACCGACGGGAGAATCCGTTCCACGTTTCCAAAGCAGTAGCCCACCAAGCACTAGCCAGATAAGACAGGGGATGACAAGTGCTCCAATATTCACCACCATTCTTCTTGCTTTGTCCTGCGTAAGACTCCAAACTTCAATGTTGACTTGTGCGTGATGTAACTTAGCGTCCGCCCCTGAACTGTATGTTTCTCGGTTGTCCACTTCATTCAAATAGAAAAAGAGACTGTCCGATTTGCCCAGGTGCAATTCGCTCGAATCCTGTCCCTTCGGGACGGCTGCTCGGTAAGGAGCCAATGTTGTCCGAAGGTCGGCAAATGTTGCGGCATTTGTAGCGTCAAGCTGGACGCTTGCGATTTTCCGGCAAAGGTCTTCTCCAAAGTAGCCCAATACGGGATTGACATCCCCTTGCAGGGAAGCTTCCCATGCCTTATGGCCGTCTTCACTCCCCAAAAAAGCCGATATGGCCGCATCGTCTGTCGGGTCAATTCCATTGTTCACACAAAAACGGTATTTGTGGCTATGCTTCCAAATATCAGATCGAATGCTTTCAATAGCTTCCAAATTGACATCTTGGGTGGGGTCGACGCAGTACTCCTCGTTCTTTGCCACTGCGTCACCGTTTTCCAGGGATGCTTCGGTCACCGCCAACAAGACAGAGAACGGCACTCGATATATCAATTCTGTTTCAAAATCGGATTTTTGCAGATACCTTCCTCGATCGGTCCAATACCATGCCTGCGGAGCTTCTCCGTCCTCTGTTGACACGACAAGTTCGTCGCGCATCTGCCAAATGACCCGTTCACCGAGCCCCAAGGCACACAACAGATACAATAGAGGGGTGCCTACGGCCAAAATGGTGAGCGCATGGGCAAGCCACCTCCGCCACATTCTCCAAGCAGCCTGTTCCGAGACAAAGGCTATATCCAACTCGTTTTCGGCCCACTTTCGGGGTGCAAAACGTCCCCAAATCGGAAATAGTCCGGCCATGGCAAGCAATGGCAGATAGAAGACGGGATTGAGAGGCGTTTTTTCTCCCGATAGTGACTTCGCAAGGAATGACAATGCACATTCCATCCCGACGCATAACAATAACAGTAAAAAACGACAAACGAAATGGGACCGCCGTTCGGAAAACAGGCATCCGGCCCCCGCATCGAATCCCCAACCGAAGAGGTAGAGGATTGGAAGCAGGAAAAGTATTGTCGTTCCAACGCCACCAGAGCCAAAATATTCCACCCATGATTGAGAAGGAGGGGCCTGCAAAAGGTCTAAAACGTTCAAAAGGGCGAAAACCCGTCCTGCACATCGGATGCGGTAGCGGACGGTCAATACCAACGTGAAAAGCAAGGAAAGATAAGAAATAGCACATCGGCAAATCTCGGCGGGAAGGAACCAATGGCGCGCTTCCAAGCCCCATGCCGCTAACATGAGAGCAATCAAACCCAACAGGCAGCCGACAAGTGCCCGATGCCCCGAACGATGCAACCGCTCGGCCGTTTCAGCTTCTATCGGGGAAATGAACGGGGCCAGTTTTTCCAGAATCTTGCGGTATCCTCGCCAACCTGACTGCGCATCGCGGCGGGCGCTTGCGGCCACGGCGGCTACTCCGTCGGGAGTGTCCGCCAGGTTTTCTCCGGCAGCCGCCACTGGCTGAATCCGAACACGGACAGAACCGATTTCCAGTTCGTCCCCGATTTCAAACGCCCGGCGCCCATCCAGCGGAGAGCCGTTGAGCTTTACAGTTTCCGCATCTTGGAGATTTACGGCGAATGTTCCTGACTGGTCGGTGGAAAACACGACGTGCCGGGCGGCGATACCATCGGCTTGGATGCCGTATTCGCACGAGGGATCGCTTCCCAGCGTGGATTGGCCTTCGAGAAACGGATAAATGTCTTCCCGGCCGTCAGCATACTGCAGAAAAAGGCTTCGTTTCATGGTTTTTCTCTTTCACACTCTTCGGATTGCACCAGACGCTTTTTGCACCTCATCAGGGGACCCAGAGAGGGAGGAGCCGTCGATGGCGACGAGGATGTTCTTGATCATGTCGTACCTCTTGTTGTTCCCACCCTACAACTTGCGCCGCTCTTACGAAAGAAAAAAACGAGTTCAGCTTGGCAGAATCCGGGTTCGCCTCTTCTTCGAGGTCTGTCCCTCTTTGAGCGGATGCATAGTGGAAGAGCCGTTTCGAAAATGAGTTTTCATGCAGATTTGCGGACTCCGAGGGGGGAGATGAGGCCCAGGGCGAGGAAGGCGTCGGGTTTGGGTGCCCGCCAGTGGTGTGTCCGGGGAGGGAGGAGAGTGGAAAGCCTGCCCAGAAATTCGGGGGTACCCAATGCGCCGCCACGCGAAAAGTCTGGACAACGTTTTCGCAGGAGAGCCTTCAGTGGCAGGGGATCGGCGGGGATGGATGACGGAGGCTTTGCAGGAAGAGCTGCCGCTGGGCTTTCGATTCTGCCTTCGATGGCGTTGAGACAGGCTTTTCGGGCATGTTCCCACAATCTTGTTCCGAACAGGCGCGCGGCAAGGGCGACCAAGCCAGCCCGAGCCGTGGCGTCACCTCGACAGGCCGCGCCGAATCCCGTCCATGGCGAATTGTCGGGTGAGGAGACGATGCCTGCGCGAATGGGATTCATGTGGATGTATGCCGCGACGGACATCAGCACGCCGTCTGAGCCTTCCAGCAGGACACTTTGGAAGCGGCTCCCCCAGATTGTTCCAGCCCCGGCGATGTCGTGGCGTCGGTTATAGGACTGTGTGTAACGTTGCTTGAATGTCTTGCAAAACTGTGACAGGTCATGCATTCTTGCCTTCAGACGCATCTTTCCCGCATCTGCTCGCTCACTGCGGCCGGAACGTGCCCACAAGGCCCAGATGGCGAACTGCGCATCCGTTCGCGCCTTCCCATAGAGGGCGTTCATCCGTTGACGCAATTCATCGTCGTCCACCACGCGTTTTGCGGGAACGCGGATCAACAGGTGAAAATGGTTGTCCATGAGGGCGTAGGTGTAAATCTCCACTCCGCAGAACGTTGCCGCACATCGGATGGATTCGAGCAGGATCATTTTCTCCTTGTCGTCGAGCCAGAACTCTCTCCGTACAATCCGGCTCATCACGTGGTAGCACCCATCGCCGTCCAATTTGATTCTCGCATGTCGCATCTCCGTGTCTCCTCTCCTGTCCCGCAATGGTCCTCAAAGCGGGTCTGTCCCTGATTGGGGCTGGGAGAAGCTTATATGTGAACATTTGTTCAGTCAAGAGGCAAATGAGGCAAAAAGACAAAAAGAGGGACAGACCTGGGCCTGGTGGGGGCTCGGAAATCCTCGTTTTCAAGGGTTCTGCTTCCGTGTTATTCCATGGAGCGGGCGAAATAGCGTTCGAATCCGGGCAAACACGGCGTGTTCCCATCTCAGCTCCGTCCCTGGCGGGCGCGGTGCTGCCCCATAGGTCCTGAGCACTCCCATCAGGTCCGCACGCGCCCACGGTGCCGCCCGCACCACCCCGAGAACCGCGTCCAGATGCGCCCCTCACAAAATGGGGCAATTGCGATTGCGCGACCACAGTCCGAATGGTAGGCTAGAGGCCGTCCACTCGGAACTGGGCGGGCGTCTTTCTACAACCACCATAACGGAGAAACACTGCACCATGAAGAAATCCTGCATCCTTGCGGCCGCCTGCGCCGTTGCCATCTTGTCGGCGGGCTGCATCAGCGCACCCTTCAAGCCGCCCATGGGGCTTTACTCGGAGATATCCGCCCCGCTTTCCACCGAAGGTGCGATTGACGTCGGCTCGAAGAAGGGCGAAGCCACGGCGAAAACCATCCTCGGACTCGTCGCCACAGGAGACTGCTCGATTGCCGCAGCCGCCAAGAACGGAGGGCTCAGGACGGTCAAGCACATCGACTACAAGTACAAGAACATTCTCGGCATCGTCCAGGAAACCACCGTCATCGTCTACGGAGACTGATATGCACAGGATTCTTCTGTGCGTGCCGCTCCTCGCGGTGCTGTGCTGCGGCTGTGTCTCCGTCTCCAGCACGGAGACAGTCGTTCCCCCACCGGGCTTGTTTGCGGACTTCTCGGCCCCGCTCACGCCCATTACCGAGCCAATTCCCTGCGCGGATCTAAAAACTGGAACGGCCACCAAAAACCTCTACGTTTGGGCGTGGCCGCTCTTGCCCATTCTCAATGCGTCCTTCTGCGACATGACGTTGCAGTCTGCCATCGAGAACGGGGGGCTGACGAAGGTGTATTTCGCAGACTACCACCAAGATTCGTTCTTGGGGCTGGTTACGAGGTTCACCGTCACGGCCTACGGGGAATGACTCTCACACGCGCACGACCGTGAAGAAGCGCAGCCCTCCCGGAATTGGCTGCGCTATTTCGAAAAATGTTCTAGAAATCCAGCGGCTGGCCGGTCGCCGCGAAGTAGCGCGAGAGGGTGAGCAGCGCGATTAGCAGCTCGCGGCGGGGGTCTAGGAAGCGGGCAACCCATTCATGGGCGTTGCGGAGGATGGCGGCGCGGGCGTCGGGGTGGGCGTCGTACCAGTCGAGGACGGAATCGGTGTCGGAGTAGTCGGGGGCGACGGGGATGAAGTGGACATGGGGGCGGAGGAGGCCTTCCTGGAACCAGGTCTCGTGGGTTAGGGGAGGGGTGACAGCCAGAGAGTCGGATGACAGAATCCACTTGAGACTGGTGGCGACGTCGTTGCCTTCGATGGAAAAGATGTAGCGGTAGCGCAGCTGATGCCAGATGCTGAGCGGGGGGGCCGCCCAGGACGGCTCGGCGGGCTTGTTCACGGTGTCGCCGAGGTCGTAGCGGGGCCGGCCGTGGAGGGCGTGGAAGAAGATTTCGCGGCCGGGCTTGTAGTTGTTCCAGGTGCTGCCTTTGACCTTGCCGCGGAACACGGCAAGCGGGGCCTTGGCGTCGTGGGGGAAGGGGTCGCGGATGAAGTTGAGGTGTCGGATATGGTTGAGAGGCAGCAGGACCCAGGCGGAGTTGTCGGGGCGGCCTTCGGGGGCGAGGGGGCGGGCCTTGGCGAGGGTGCCGGGAGCGACGGCGGGGCGGGCATCGCCGGGGAGGAGGAAGAAGCGGAGGTCGGGGGGGAAGTAGCGGAGGAGGGCGCGGGAGTCGTAGTAGTAGACCATGCTGCGGGACGGGCGGCGCTGGTCGGCGATGCGGATGGAGTCGGGGGGGAGGGGGGTGGAGTCCGGGGCGAGGGCGCAGTAGTAGGCGGCGCGTTCGCGGATGAGGGGGGCGTCGGGGCGCTTGTCGATGCTCGCCAGCAGGGAGGGAAGGCGGCGGCGGTAGACTGAAGCCGGGATGAGGCTTCGGACGAAAATGCCCACGTGGTAGGGGAATTTTGAGCGCCGGCCGCTGCCGAATCGGCAACGGAGGGGCAGCGCGGGCAGGCGCGGAGGGGCGGCTGGGACGGATGTGGACACGGCGACCCCATTCTAGCCGCTACCCGGCATCGGAGAAAGCGTTTTGTGCGGCCCGGCTACGGTGAAAATACGCAGCTGGAAATGTCATGGGCCGCGCGCTAGTCCACCATCGTGAGGGGGTGGCCCGTCAGAAGCAGGGCGATGATGACGCCCCCGACAATGATGCGGTAGATACCAAACGCCTTGAACCCATATTTCGTGAGAAAGGCCACGAACCACTTCATGGCCAGCAGGGCCACGACAAAGGCCACGGCGCATCCCAGGATCAGCATCGTGATGTTGTGGGAGGTGGCCCAGGAGGTGTCGTCTTTCAGGAGGTCGAGGAGGTCCAGCATCGTGGCGCCGGCCATCGTCGGCACCGCGAGGAAAAACGAGAATTCGGCGGCGCGCTGCCGCGTAAGGCCCTGGGTCATGCCCCCGACGATGGTGGCCATCGAGCGCGATACGCCCGGAATGACCGAAATGCATTGGAACAGACCGATCTTGAAGGCGCGCTTCTCGTCGATCGTCGTACTCTCGCGGCCCTTGTTGATCAGCTTGTCGCAGAAGAGCATGAACACGCCGCCCACGACCAGCATGATGGCCACGACCAGCACGCTGTCGAGCAGCCAGTCGAGCAGTCCCGACTTCTTCGCCGCCATCCCGATGACGACCGCCGGCAGCACGGCGATGAAGAGCAGCCAGTAGAAGTTGAACCTGTGCGTCAGGCGCTTCCACGCCGAGCTTCCTTCGGGCGCCGGGCTGTTGTCGAGCCGGAAGAACCGCCGCCAGTAGAGGCACACCACCGAGAGGATCGCCGCAAACTGGATGATGAACGTGAAGGCGTGGACAAAGGCGTCGCCCGGCTCGATGCCCAGCAGGCTTTGCGTGATGATCATGTGCCCGGTGGACGAGACCGGCAGAAACTCGGTCAGCCCCTCGACGACGGCAATGATGACGGTCTCCAGCCAGTTCATTCAGCACCTAAGTTGGTTATGAGGACACCCAGGAAGCGACTCCAAAACATGTTTCCATTGTATGGAAAGATGTTTTTGGCCCTAGAACTCGATGTGGAGGGCGTGCTTGGCGTGGATGAGGTCGGCGATGCGGGCGACCAGCTCGTCGGAGGCCGGCGCGGAGATCTTGAGGAGGGCGAGGGACGTGTTGTCGGCCGGGTTGAGGGGGTTGCGGACATCCTCGATGTTGAGCCCGGCCTCGGCGACCGCCGCGGCGATGCGGCCCAGGACGCCGGTGCGGTCGTCGTAGGTGAACGCGATGAAGTTGCCTGCGGGCTCAATGTAGAGCTTGTCGAAGTCGTTGATGCGGGAGATGAGAAGGTTGCCTTCCTCGACGGTGCCGCGGACCGAGGCCCGGGCGAGGGTGCGCGGGTCGGTGTTGCCGGTGATGTCGAGGGTGAAGGAGGAGGTGTACTTCTTGGCCTCGTCGGTGGGGCGGTCGAGGTAGTCGATGCCCTTTTCGGCCAGGAAGGCGAGGGTGTGGCGGCGGTCGAGGGAGGTGTCGTAGTCGGGGGCGAGGGCCGCCGCGACCGGCGTGAGCAGCCAGTCGGAGAAGGGCTTGAGCTCGCCGTAGATGCGGGCTTCGACGAGGCGCGGCGAGGTGGCGTGGCCGAGCAGCACGCGGCAGAGGCGCGCGACGATGTTCGCCAGGCGGGCGTAGGCCGGGTCGAGGCCGGCGGGGATGTCGCGGTTGACGACGGCAGCGGTGATGCCCTTGTCGTCGCGGTCGATCAGCTCGCGGGCGGCCAGCTCGGCGGCCTTGTGGTTGGCCTCGCGAGTGGAGGCGCCGAGGTGCGGAAGCATGATGTCGGCGATGTCGGCGACCGACTTCGGCCCTTCCGCGTCCTTCGCGTAGACGTCATTGAGGAAGCGGAGGGTGGGGTTGGCGGCCTTGGCGGCGCGGAGGGCGGCCTCGTCGAGGATGCCGGCGCGGGCGCAGTTGACGAGGGTCGCGCCGGGCTTCATGGAGGAAAGGAGGGCGGCGCCGATCAGGCCGCGCGTGTCGTCGTTTTCGGGGATGTGGAGGGTGACGGCGTCGGCGGTGGCGAACAGCTCGGGCAGGGTGGTGAGGGTCACGCCGATCGACTGGGCCTTGTCGGCCGAGAGGAACGGGTCGTAGCCGATGAGGCGGACATCGAACCCGGAGAGGCGGCGCGCGACCAGGCGGCCGATGTAGCCCAGGCCGACGATGCCGATGGTCTTGCCGGCCAGCTCGTGGCCCATGAACGAGGATTTCTCCCATTTGCCGGCCCGGGTGGAGGCGTCGGCGGGGATGAGGTGGCGAGCGTCCGCCAGCAGCAAGGCCACGACCTCCTCCGCGACCGCGTTGGAGTTGGCGCCCGGCGTGTTCATCACGTCGATGCCATGCTTCCGGGCATGACGGATGTCAATGGTGTTGTAGCCCGCGCCGGCGCGGACGATGACCTTCAGCCCGGGGCAGGAGTCGATCATCTCGGCGGTGATCTTTTCCGAGCGGACGATGAGCGCGTGCGTGTCGGGATTGTCGCGGAGAACCTGCGGCAGGTCGCACTTGGGCAGCTGGATCACGGCATAGCCGCCATGCTTTTCGAGGGTCTCCTTGGCGATGGAATCGAGGGCGGTAGGGATAATGACTTTCTTCATGACGCACTCCTTTGGAACAGGTACGCCCCCGAGAATACGCAAAATAATCGTGAAGTCAAACGTTTTTCTTGGCTAATCTGCGCTCTATTTCCGACTTACGCCCCGAATGGCCCTTTTGCCCCCGATTTGCTTGCCGCCCACCCCACCGGAAAGTCGCTGCTCAACATCCCTTTTTCCCCTTGGTATTTCGTTTTAGCGTGTCAAGAATAATCACCCTTATGCCTCAATACATGATCAAAAGTGAGACTCAAATTTCAAAATCAAACAAGAAATTCATGAAAAATAACTTGAAATTCAAGAATCAGTTTCAGAATCTATATTTATAGTCAGTCCCACTAATGTACAATAGTGGGACTGATGAGTGTTGAAATTCGTGAAATTGTTTGAAAATTTATGAATCTAAGTCAAAACCACGACACAGAATTTGCATATAAATTGAATAGAAGTGAGACTCTTATTTCAATTCTAAAACAAAATGAATGAACTTACAGAATGAATTTTAATATTTTAATGAATTTCAATTTTGCAATTTAGTCCCACTATTGTACATTTGTGAGACTGGTCTTGAGAAATAATCCATTGGTTTGTTAGGAAATTTTGAAATTTTTGTAAAATCCTTGTGTGTGTTTTTGTTCGTCTGTCTGTCGCCTTCCTGCGATGCCCTGTCGGGGATGAGATTGTTGCCGTCCAGGGTGTAACGGAGAGGGGAGGGAATGCGACTATGATAAGACCGGGGATTGGGGTGGCGTACGCACGGAGCAGGCAAAATGAGCGAAAAAGCAGAAAAAAGGATGAGCAATCATGGGGAAGGCGGCCGGGAAGTGATCCGGCTGGAGGGGCTGGAGAAGGTCTACCAGTCGGGCGGAGATGTGGAGGTGCGGGCGGTGAAGGGGGTGAGTTTGCGGGTGTGCGAAGGGGAATTTGTCGCCGTCATGGGGGCCAGCGGAAGCGGGAAGTCGACGCTGATGAACATGATTGGGTGCCTGGACCGGCCGACGCGGGGGAAATATTATCTGGATGGGGAGGAGGTCGGAGGAAAGAGCAAGTCGGAGTTGTCGCGGGTGCGGAACCAGCGGCTGGGATTCGTGTTTCAGGGGTTCAATCTGCTGTCGCGGACAAGTGCGCTGGAGAATGTGGAGCTGCCCATGCTCTATGCGGCGCATTCACCGGGTCGGAGCGAGCTGCGGCGACGCTCCCTGGCCGCCCTGGAACGGGTAGGGCTGGCAGGGCGGGCGGGGCATCATCCGAACCAGATGAGCGGCGGTCAGCAGCAGCGGGTGGCCATTGCCCGGGCGCTGGTGAACGAGCCGTCGCTGTTGCTGGCGGATGAGCCGACCGGCAATCTGGACACGCGGACCAGTCTTGAGATCATGAAGATCTTTCAGGAGCTGAATGATGCGGGCATGACCATCCTGATGGTGACGCATGAGCCGGACATCGCACTCTATTGCCGCCGGAAAATTGTGATGCGGGACGGGGTCGTGGTGAGCGACGAGCCGGTGGAGGTCCGGCTGTCCGCTGCAGAGGAGCTGCGGAAGTGGGGCGAAGGGGACGCGGTCGCGGCGGGCGAGAGCGCTGGCCGTTCGGATGTGGCTGGAGTCGGGGAAGGAGGCGCGCAATGAGATTGATGAGCACGTGGCTGATCGCCGTAAAGGCCTTGCGGCGGAACATGATGCGGTCGATGTTGACGATGCTTGGCATCATCATCGGCGTCGCGGCCGTGATTGCGATGGTGGCCATAGGCAGCGGGGCCCGGGAGCAGGTGGCCACGCAGATTGGCTCGATGGGGCAGAACATGCTGATGGTGATGAGCGGGGCGGCCCGGAGCGGGCGCGTCCACATGGGGTTCGGGAGCGCGCCGACGCTCACCAAGGGCGACTACGCAGCCATCCGCCAGGAGATCAGCGGAATCACCGGGGCCACCCCGGAGGTGCGGGGCAGCGCGCAGGTGACGGTCGGCAACCAGAACGTCAGCACGATGGTTTACGGCGTGAGCGAGGATTACGTTCCCGTGCGCTCGTGGAAGGTGGAGGCGGGGCAGAACCTGACGGACACGGATGTGTCACGGTCGGCCAAGGTCGTGGTGCTGGGGCGGACCGTCGCGAAGAACCTGTTCGGGGATGGCGATGCGGTGGGGCAGGTGGTGCGGATTGCGAACGCGCCCTACGAGGTGGTGGGCGTCCTCAAGCCGAAGGGGGCCAACATGATGGGCGATGACCAGGATGACATGGTCCTGGTGCCGTGGTCGAGCGCGATGGTGCGGCTGACGGGGGGGACGTCGTTCCGGTCCATCACCGTCCAGGCGGAGTCGGCGGACCGCCTGGAGGATGTCATGGAGCAGCTGACCGCCCTCCTGCGCCAGCGGCACCGGATCCGCGAGGGGCAGGATGACGACTTCCACATCCGCAACCAGCAGGACATGCTGGAGATGGCGACGAGCACCGCCGAGACCATGACCGTGCTGCTGGGGGCGATCGCGGGCGTCTCGCTGCTGGTGGGGGGCATCGGCATCATGAACATCATGCTGGTGAGCGTGACCGAGCGGACCCGAGAGATTGGCGTACGGATGGCGGTGGGGGCCCGGGGGAGCGACATCCTGCTGCAATTCCTGGTGGAGTCGGTGGTGCTGAGCGTGGGGGGGGGCTTGGTGGGGATTGCGGTGGGGGTGGGAGCGGCCAAGGTGGTGTCGGCGCAGTTCGGCTGGCCGACGCTGGTTTCGCCGGAGTCGGCGGCTCTGGCGTTCCTGTTCAGCGGAGTGATTGGTGTGTTTTTCGGCTTCTACCCGGCGCGGAAGGCGGCCAGCCTGGACCCCATCGAGGCCCTGCGCTACGAGTAGCCGCCTTCCCCGGAAGCCTCCTCCGCCCCCCCCCCGGAAAGTGCCTGGGTGCGATTTTAGTTTGTTGCAGGGGAGCTTGGTTGGGAGAGGTCGGATTTTTACAGTGTGAGTGATTTTTTTGTTGCACGGGAGAAAATGGTGCGATATTATCGGCCCTTCACCGTGAAGGGAGATATATCATGGAC
>JAEEGL012238400.1_pt1 | contig 16190 bp, 10 predicted proteins | sample 9134231 | NCBI WGS metagenome assembly JAEEGL01 (sample SAMN16246548, study PRJNA631951) | gut metagenome | biome: gut microbiome; feature: rumen; material: fiber-attached | host: Bos | place: Iran: Karaj | collected 2018-10
CTTGCCATCGACGGCGGCTACAGGGTAATGAGAGCGAGGAAAGAATGAGCCTTCCTTATCCTTTTATCGAATCATACCTGATGTTCTTTATCTACAGCTTCGTAGGATGGGTCATCGAGGTAATTTACTATGGTCTCACTGAAGGAAAGTTCATAAACAGAGGCTTTCTTGCAGGTCCGCTCTGTCCCGTATACGGCCTTGTCTTTTATGCCGCCATCTGGATATTTGAGCCTTTAAATGAAAGCTTCTTTATAATCTTTTTCGGAATGGCAACGGCCTGCACGATAGTCGAGCTTATCGCCGGAGTGATCCTTTACCATACCTTCCATATGCGCTGGTGGGATTATTCGGATTACAAGTTCAATTTCAGAGGATATATCTGTCTCAGATTCTATGTTTACTGGGGTATTGCCGCTTCTTTGGGCATCTACGTCCTGCATCCCGCTGTAAAGTGGCTCATAGCCCATATCACTTATCCCGTAAGGATCGGCATCCTGATATTTTTCACAGTTATCCTTATAGCTGACCTGGTAACCACCATCATCACGATCGTCGGATTCAAGAAGAAGTTCGAAGCGATGGAAAAAGTCGTCACCGGTACAAAAGCGGTTTCAGACAAGATCGGATCGGGCATCTATGGTGCGGTCGATACTCTCGTTACGGTCAGCGAGCCTACGAGAAACCACTACGAGCAGTACAGGAAACTCCTGGCCGACAACCGTCAGCAGGAGAGGGAACTCGCAGCCCAGCACAGGGCAGAGGAAAAGGCTTTTGCCAACCAGTTTACCGAAGCGGAGAAAGAGAGCATCAGGCTTGCAAAGGAATCTGCTTCGAATGCCGTCGGATCTCTTGTCAGATCATTTAAGAAGAACGAGCAGCGTCTCGTAAGGGTCGTCATGGTCAGGTCAAGTGACGCAGGTGCCGCTGTCATGAGATTTATCAAGAGAAAGACTGAGAACGACAGCGAGGAATTCTTCAGCATGGATGAGGAAGATTCTGCCGGAGATAAGACAGGCTCCTGATCTTCCATTATTTGAAATAAACACAGGCATTACATATAATAGTCGCGTCTTATACGTTAGGAGGAATTAATATGTCATCAGTATGCGATTCGTGTGCACATAAAGACGGCTGTACTTCTCAGAGCACATGCCCGTCAGTAAACGGACCTGTAAAAGATCCTCTTGCTGCCGGATCTTCTGTTAAGGCTGTAATCGGTATCGCAAGCGGCAAGGGCGGAGTCGGAAAGTCATTTGTTACTTCCGTTCTCGCAGTTCAGCTCGCCAGGAAAGGTTATAAGGTCGGCATAATGGATGCGGACGTAACCGGCCCTTCCATTCCGCAGTCATTCGGTCTTAAAGAGAATCTCATGGCCAACGATGAGCAGATCATAGAGCCTGCGTTAACATCAACAGGCATTAAAGTAGTAAGCGTAAATCTTCTCCTTGAGGACAAGGAGGCTCCCGTAATCTGGAGAGGTCCGGTTCTTAATTCTCTTGTTAAGCAGTTCTGGGGACAGGTCAACTGGGGCCCCCTGGATGTTCTTCTTATCGACATGCCGCCGGGAACAGGCGACGTGCCGCTCACTGTCTTCCAGTCTGTTCCGCTTGACGGCATCGTTCTCGTCGCAACGAGCCAGGACCTTGTATCCATGATCGTCAACAAGGCCCGCAACATGGCTTCCATGATGAAGGTTCCCGTTCTTGGAATGGTCGAAAATATGAGCTTCATCAAATGTCCTCACTGCGGTGATGAGATCAGATTATACGGTGACGGATCCTCCATCGAGAAGTCCGCTTCCGAGATCGGATCCAAAGTCACAGACAAACTCCCGCTTGATCCTGAAGTCACGAAACTTGTCGATTCAGGTAATGCCGAGAAGGTCTCTGAAGATCTCCTTACCGGAACAACAGAGATGGCTGCAGGATTGATAAATAAGTGAAGAAAAGATATCTGTCATTGCTCATAGCTTCCGCTCTGGCATTTGCGGTTCTCTGCGGATGCTCAGGCAATAAGCCCGGGACCGTAAAGAATTATCTCGGCAATTATTCATATGCCGAACCTGCGGTATGCATGGTCTATGAGCCTGTCGAAGGTGAGACTGATGAGGCAGGCAATCCCTGCTACGGCGTCCAGTACCGTGAGATAACCGATCTGGACGGTCTTCTTTCTTCTGGAAACACATTGCTGATATATCTCTACAGTTCAATGTCCAACAGCGGCGCTGAAGTTACGGCCGCGATGGAGGATGTTGCACAGGGTTATGCGGGCAGACTTAATGTTGTCATGCTCGACGCCATGGAATATCCTGACCTCATCGGCAAATATGAGATCGAATCAGTTCCCGAGTTCGTCCTGATAAAGGCGGGTCAGCCCGACCAGGTTTTCGGGAGCGGCACATACAGTTACTGGACAGTCGGCGATGTGCTATTATGGCTTCAAAGCAACGGCGTAGGATAAAGGTGATAAGCATGGGAAATAACGTATCGATAAGCACAATAGGACAGGACAGCCACAGATTCGGTGCGCCTCAGGGTGAGACAACGATAAGACTCGGCGGGATCGATATTCCGTTCGACAGACCCATAGAAGCAAACAGCGACGGTGATGTCGTTTATCACGCGATAACAAATGCAGTCTCAGGTTATACGGGCGTAAATATCCTTGGCGGCGAAGCAGACAAGATCTGCCTTGAGCAGGGGATAAAGGACAGCTCCGTATACCTTAAGAAAGCTCTCGAATACATGAAGGACGGAAAGATCATTCACTGCTCCATCACCATTGAATGTTTAAGGCCGAAGCTCATGCCGCATATTCCTGCCATGAAAGCATCAGTTGCTGATATCCTGGGCATTCCCGTATCTTCCGTAGGCATCACGGCAACGACAGGCGAAGGCCTGACAGGCTTTGGAAAAGGTGAGGGAATTCAGGTCTTTACGATCCTTACCTTTGCAAAAGATATTTAAAGATCAGTCGTGGAACGGTTCGCTCTCGCCGCGTGATCTTACGATCTCTGAAGCGATCGCGATGTCTTCCGGTGTCGTGATCTTGAGATTCGAATAAAGTCCCTTTGTAAGATAAACATCAAGTCCGTAGATGGTGGCAAGCGCTGTGTCATCAGTTGCTTCGACACCGTCAGAAACAGCCCTCTCGTAACACATCTTTATGTCTTTGTGCTTAAAGCCCTGCGGAGTGAGTATCTCATAGAACCTGGACCGGTCAGGCGTGTCTGTGACTTTGACTTCGCCGGAAGGCATTACCTCTACTTCCTTCAACGTGTTCTTTACGGGAACTGCAGATGCACAAACGGTGTGATCCTTCAGCCCGTCGATGCATGCGGTAATCTCTTCGTAAGTGATAAGACAGCGCGCTCCGTCGTGAACGAGAACAAGATCATCATCTGCAGCATCATCTATTGCTTTAAGACCTAAAGAAACAGATTCTGTCCTCGTGTCTCCTCCGAAAGTAAATACGATATCAAGATCCGGGAAATACTCCATGCACATGGCCTTAAGAGTATCTATGAGATCATGCGTCGTAACGAGTACTATCCGGTAAGTAAATCCGGCATATCCGTCCCGGCACACATCGGATATTGCGCCTAAAGTCCTTAAGATGACCGGACTGCCCTCAACATTCCTCATGAGTTTTGGAAGACCTGCTCCCATTCGTGTTCCGCTTCCTGCGGCAGGTATCAGAAAATAACATCTGCGTTCCATGACGGTTCCTCCTTATCCCTTTACGTAAACAGTATATCAACAGCTTCCTTCAGATTATCCGCATATATGAATTCGGGTACATTTCTGCCTCCGAAAGTGTCAGCGGAGATCCCTTTCAATTCCTTCTCCAGAGCAGCCTTTGAACTGCCGGGGAGCACTACCGTGGTGATGCCTATCTTGGATGCCGCAACGCATCTTTTTAATATCCTGCTGACAGGTCTTATCTCACCTGAAAGGCCCACCTCGCCAAGTATCAGCGTGTTCGGCCTGCAGCTTACGCCTCTTGCGGATGACACTGCCGCAATGCATACGGCCAGATCTGTTGCGGGATCGCTTACCTTAAGGCCTCCTATGACATTTACGAAGCAGTCCTTGGACGTAAGTCCTAATGAAAGTATCTTCTCGCAAACGGCAAGGAGCATAAGCACACGCCCTCTTTCAGGCCCTGATGTCATCCTCTGCGGATTGGGGTAGACGCTCTCGGTGCAGAGTGCCTGAACTTCGATCGTTAATGCGTCATTGCCTTCAAGTGTCGAAGTAAGGACAGAGCCCGGACTGTTAAGCGGCCTTCCTGCCACGAGCAGGGCTTTTGAACTGTCGACAGGGATCAGTCCTGTCTCGCCCATCTCGAAAAAGCATATCTCATTGCTCCTGCCGAATCTGTTCTTCGCAGAGCGGATGATCCTGTATCCGCCAGTCGAATCACCTTCAAAGCTCAATACGGTATCGACCATGTGCTCAATGGTCTTGGGTCCTGCGATAGAGCCGTCCTTTGCAATGTGACCGACCATTATTATCGTTATGTTATTGGTCTTTGCGATGCGGATCAGACCTGCTGCAACCTCACGGATCTGTGCAACGCCGCCAGGCGTTCCCGCAACCTGTTCCGAATAAAGAGTCTGGATCGAGTCAATGATCGCAAGGCATGGCTTATGTGCCTTAAGCTGCTCTGCAATTGCTTCAAATCTTGTCTCGCCGCAGATGAGGATATCCCTCCTGATCTTCAATCTCGATGCACGCATACCGATCTGTGCAGGTGACTCCTCACCGGAGATATAGAGGACTTCACCGTCAGCCTTATAAGAATCCGCAAGCTGCATCAGGATCGTTGACTTACCGATACCGGGTTCGCCTGCAACAAGGGTAACGGAACCCTCGGTTATTCCGCCGCCGAATAATGTGTCGAGCGGTGCGATGCCTGTCGAGTGTCTCTTATAATTCTCTTTGCCGGCTTCGCTGAGCCTTACTGTGACAGCTGAATCAGTCCACGAATACCGGTTGGCAGTAAATGCGGGAGAATCTGTCTTGGCCTTTGCCGGCTCCTGGGCCGAAGGTGCTTCGACAAAGGTGTTGAACATGCCGCAGCCCGGACATTTGCCCATCCAGCCTGAGGTCTCATAACCGCATTCCTTGCAGAAAAATGTTGTCTTCTTAGCCATAACGATTTCCATCCAAACTTTATTACCTGAATTATATCAAAAGGTAAGGTCCGATAATGGGACAGTATTTTGGAGGTGGCGTGAAGGTGGCGTGGCTGGCGTGAAGGCAGCGTGGAGGCAGCGTTGGCAGCGTTGGCGGGAGCGTTAATTGCACGTGAAGGCGGGAGGGGCGAGGCGGGCGAATGGCGGACTTATTGGGCGGGGGAGAAACGGACCGTAATGCTATAATGGGTTCATTATCTATCAACCGGGATAACAGGTTATCTGAAAGAGGTGTCATATGGGAGTTGACGTAACGATAAAGAACAAGCAGTTATTCAAGAAGCCGCTGACTTTAGCGGAGCTGACAATGGGCAAATACGAATGCGGTACTGTTGATCAATACGGACGCAACACCTGCAAACCCGGCAACGGCGATATGGTTTTCTACGACAATAACAGGATCGGAAGAGGAGTCATCATCTATTCCTGGTCAAATTCGGTCAAGGATAGCGTGGATCTCAGGCTGAATTCCTTTTCCACCTTCCGCGACATCGACATCTTCTATGAGTTCATCAGAAATATCATGAAGATATGGAAGACGAAGAGCTTTGAACAGGACGGCAACAAGTTTACCGCGGATGACATTGACAGGCTCGTTGACGAGCAAAAGGAATTTTCGATCAAGCACATGTCAGAGATTGAAAGCATAGTAAACGACAGCAAAGGATACATTACCATCCCGAGCGCGATGTTCGATATTGATATCTCGGTCGAAAGATTGAAGGCATTCGGAACTGCAAAGGACGCAGACGGTTACGCTGATTATCTTCACGGTCTCCAGAGCATCGACGCATATTATGCAGTTCCTTCGATGTACGAAAGCAGGGAAAAGAAGAATGTCTTCTTCGGCAACTATGTCATAACCACCGATACCGATACCATCTTCCCGCTCAAGGCTTCTGTGCCCATGTTGTTCAAGAATCCGAACACAGGCAAGAACCTTGAGTGCGATGATTTCCGGGTCGCATTTTTCGACTACGATAAGAAGAAGCCGATCGGCACATTATCATTCGATGATTTCGCTCAGAAGGCCGGTATCGCGAACTGCCCCAAACACGATGAGACACATGTCTTCCTTAAGGGAATGACGGCAGGAGAACTCGAAGAACTCTTGAAGTAATGCTGTAATGGCGGTAAAAGGCGCCCGGCTGTGCGAGACCTCATATCGTACTTTTTCACACCCGAAAAAAGTACGATTTTACCCTTCGCTCCGTGCGGAACAAAACCGCGCGCCCGAAAATCGGACATCAAGGCTGTCTTCGAGGCGCTGTCTTCGGGGTGAGGGAGGAAAAGTTAACCCATACCCAGGCAAAAAACTGTCCCACAGCACAGAGGCTAATGGGACAGTCATTATCCGCGTAATGTTTTATACCCTTACAGAGTCTTAAAGAATTCGCATGCCTTGAGGGTGTTCTCGTATGAGCCGAAGGCGGTAAGGCGGAAGTAGCCTGTGCCGTTCTCGCCGAAGCCTTCGCCGGGTGTTCCGACTACACCGTACTTGTTGAGGATCATGTCGAAGAAATCCCAGCCGCCCATGTTATCGGGGCACTTGAGCCAGATGTAAGGTGAGTTGACGCCGCCCGTGAAGTAGATGCCCTTGTTTGTGAATACTTCTGCGAGTGCAGCAGCGTTTCTCTTGTAGTAAGCGATGTTTGCCATGCAGTCTTCAAGTCCCTTGCCGGAAAGTGAAGCCGCTGCGCCCATCTGGGTTACGTAGGATACGCCGTTGAATTTTGTTGCCTGGCGTCTTGCCCAGAACTTGGAGAGCTTGATTCCGCCTGCTTCAAGAGTGTCGGGAACTACTGTCCAGCCGCATCTTACACCGGTAAAGCCTGCAAACTTGGAGAATGAGGATACTTCAATTGCGCAGGTTTCCGCACCGGGGATCTCGTAGATCGTGTGGGGCTTGTCTTCTGTGATGAATGCTTCGTATGCGGCATCGAAAATAATGAGCGAGCCGGTTTTGATCGCAAAGTTGACCCATGCCGTGAGCCCCTCGTAACTGTATACAGCACCCGTCGGGTTGTTGGGCGAGCAGATGTAGATTACGGAGGGTTCGATGTCTGTGTCAGCGGGAGGTTCGGGAAGGAAACCGTTTTCGCTTGTGCCTGCAACAAATGAGATCTTTCTGCCGTTCATGAGGTTGGAATCAACATAAACGGGATAGACGGGATCGGGGATGATGACAGGGTTGTCTCCAAGGATGTCGGGGAGGTTGCCTAGATCGCTTTTCGCGCCATCGGAAACATAAACAACATCGGGAGTTATCGAAGGAGCACCGATCGTTTTGTAGTGATCAGCGATCGCGTTTCTCAGGAAATCGTAGCCGTATTCCGGCGGATAACCGTGGAAGGATTCCTTTGCTGCCATTTGTCTTACTGCATCTTCCATAGCGGAAGTGACGGAAGCCGGAAGGGGAAGGGTAACGTCTCCTATACCCATTCTGATGATCTCCCTGTCGGGGTTTGCTGCCTGGAAAGCCTTGACGCGCTTTGCGATATCGGAGAACAGATATGTTTCTTTAACGTCAAGGAAATGGTTGTTGAGTTTGATGTCCATGGACTTTATACCTCGTCCCTATAAAAATTCTGCGAACATTTTAACACGCGGAATAAAAAGCGAATAAAGAAAATTGTCGTACACATGCACAAAAGAACGTTCGGTAACGTGTTCCGGTATTAAAAGTTTTTGATATCCGTGCAACGGTGTATAATGGGCGCAAGGATAATCAAGTAGAATTGATCGTTTATATCATTTGGCGGAGATTGGTTTTGGAAAGTTTTTGGAGCGTATTCTATCCCGAGAAATACTCAAATCCTGAAATGGATACTGACGAGACTCTTTATATGAGAATGAAGAAGGTCTGTGCGAAGTATCCGACCAGGATCGCGCTTCAGTACGGCGGAAAGAAACTGACGTTTGCAGCCTTAATAGACAAGATTGATGAAGTGGCAAAAACCTGGAGAAAGCTCGGAGTCAAAAAAGGCGACATCGTAATAATGATGATGGGCAATAATCCGATGAACATTATCAGTGTCTATGCCCTGGATAAGCTTGGTGCTTCAGCATCTCTTGCTGTCCCCATCCTTGCACCCGAGCATTTTGAAAGATATGCAAATGATCTCGGTGCCAGATTCTGTGTCATGAGCTGCAGACAGTATGAGAGTTTCTTTTCAACACTTCCCTCGACGAAGATCACGACGGTAATCATCGGAAAATACGGGAATATGATCTCTGGGTTAAACAGGATTTCTTTTCCTTTTTACGGGCTTTCAGGTTATGATTCACCGAAGCCGAAGGAAGAACCTGAAGGAATAAGGGTGATGTACTGGAAAGATGCCATGGCACTGCCTGATGAAGAAGGCGGTCCGTCAAACCTGCCGTACGACAAAGACAACCGCCGCACGGTGCTCCATCTGTTCCCGAGCAGCGTTGCCGACGGATTGAAGCCTGTGAAACTGTCCGCAAGAAGCATTAATCTTTCAGCGAACCATACGGAGATGGTCCTGAAGGCAAATGAAGATGTTACGGGAAGGCCGGCCAGGACGCTTTGCATTAATGAGAGCTGCTTCGCGTTCGGATTCGTGTTCGGAACGCATGATGTTCTGTGCAGCGGACAGACGGTTCTGATATTTACATGGTATGACAACGAAAAGGTCTTTTTCGCATTGATCAGGTACAGGCCGGATGTCGTAATCGGGTATAACAGTACTGTAGCGTCGATAAACAAAGCGGGGATCCATTCCGGAATACTCCGTCCGGTCGAACGCATAATCGTCGGAGGCGGACTTCTTACCAGCAGCCAGAAGGCAACGCTGTTTGAGATCGCCCAAAGATCGGGAAGAAAGCTTTCCGTATGTTCGATCGCTGTCTGTGATGAGGTCCTTACATATGCATACGGACCTTCCGATCTTGAGAGCGACAGACTTCTCGGATTCCCGTTGCCCGGAATAATAATGCGTGTCGTTGACAGCGAGACGGGCCTTGATGTTCCTGACGGCGCTGAAGGCGAGATATCCGTATATTCACCGCTTTCAAGTGAGGTCAGCATTGCCGATATCAATTCCGGGAAGAAGAAAAACTATAAGAGGCTCCCGGACGGAAGAATATGGTATTTTACCGGAATGATCGGAAAACAGTATGCGAACAAGATGTTCTACCTGGTCGGCAATAAATCGCGCGAAGCCAGGATCGGAAGTTATCCCGTATATCCTGATATGGTCGATGAGGCGGTTCAGATGACTGAAGGCGTTGTTGAGTGCTGCTCGGTCATCATTGAGGATACTGACGGACCGGTGCTTGTCTCGGCTGCAGTTCCGGAAGAACAGTATTTCTATGACAACTCCATGATGGAGGACTTAAGAGACAGGATAACAGCCGAATGCGAGTCTATGCTCAGTGAGGCGATGAGACCGTCGGAGATCGTATTCTTTGTTTCGCTTCCCAAAAACACAAGCGGTTCTTACGACTATGAGGCGATAAAGAAAAGGATCTCACTTGTACGTGAAGACGAGATGTCTGACGATAATTTGCCTGATTCTGAAGCCACTTGAGGTAAGAATTCCAAGCATTTTCGTGGTATTATCTATTATGTTTCCGGAAGACCTTGCGTTTCCGGATTGTGGATTAAGGAATAAGATAAAGGAGTTATTTCAATGAGAAAATTAGCAGTCAGGATAATCGCACTTGTCTGTGCAGCTTCGTTCGTGCTGTCTCTGGCAGCGTGCAACTCCAAGGATCACAGCCATTCCGGCGGAAGACGTTCCGGCAGTGGCTCGAAAACCGAGCGGAACGAGACCGAACCGACTCCGGGTGTGGATCCGACAATACCGGTGACCATTTCGCCAACACCTTCAGTTTACGGTGATTACATCCCGACATCTGATGCACTGACATATCCCGATCATGTCGCAACATATGATGAGATACATCCGTATCATGCACCGGGAACCGTTAACGGCAGTGCAGCTCAGAAACTTCTTTCTGATGTTGAGATGGATATCCTTCATCATGAGATCGACTGCTATGCCGACATTGACATTCTTTTCGATAACCCCGAGAAATTCGGATTCTCGGTCAACGATGTAACATGGGGCGAATTTACGTCGATCGATGAATATGATGAGGAGAAGGCATACTATCAGCAGCAGTTGGACAGCCTCCTTACGATCGATTATGAGTCATTGAGCAGCGATGACAGACTTTGCTACGACGCTATAGTCTATAGCATCGAAGAGAGCATATACGGTTATTCGTATACCGCGTTCGAGTATTACGAGATGGCCTTTAACTCGCTTACCGGACCGCAGTGTAATATCCTTTTTGATTTTGAGATTTTTGATTTTGAGACTGTTGAGGATGCCGAGAATTACATTCTCCTCGTTAAGGATATCGACAGATATTTTGATGTTATGTGTGAATATGAGGAGGAAAGAGTTTTCTATGGTTTTGCTTCATCAGACAACACCTATGAGAAATCCGCCGAGTCATTTGACAACCTTGTTGCCCAGAAGGATGACTGTTTCCTTTATGCATCTTTTGAAGAGAGACTGGATAACATAAAGGGCCTTTCAAGTGCTGATAAGGACAGGCTCATTGCCGAGAATGAGAAGGCGATGAAGGAGGTATTGTTCCCTGAATTTGAAGAATGTGCATCCCGTATGAGGGCTCTCAAAGGCTCCGGCGGAACCGATGCAGGTCTTTGCAGATACAGGGGCGGAGATGCCTATTATGCGGTAATCAACAGACATCTCTCGAATAAAAACATGACTGTTGAAGAAAGCATAAACCTTTTGGATAATACCATTGATGAGACTCTTAACGAACTCTTCCGGTTACTTACATCCGGTACGGGATGGGAAGATGAATTGTCTGACCATGAGTATACTAAAGGCAGTGTTGAAGATAACCTGGATTATCTCTACGGCAGGATCGGTGAGGATTTCCCTTCGATTCCTTCACATGAATATTTCCTCCTTGAGGTTCCCGAAGTGTTTGAGGATAACTACTCTCCTGCGGCATATATGGGATATCACCTTGATAACTTCAATTCCAACTGCATTATCGTAAACAACAAAAACGTTAACAATGAATTCGGCGTTACGGTAGCACATGAGGCATATCCGGGACACATGTTCCAGTCCATCTATACCCGTTCACAGACTTCACATCCTTATATGTACCTGACGGGTTCCATCGGCTATAAAGAAGGATGGGCAACATATGTCGAGTATTATTCGATGAAGTACTTCTCGGATAATGAGACCGCATATAAACTGGTCGGGATCCTGAATTCTCTGGATACTTTGCTCGGCACGAGAATGGACTACGGAATTAATGCCGAGAACTGGTCATCGCAGGATTGTGTTGACTATTATAACAGCATTTTGGGCATGCTTGGTCTTGATGGGATTGAAGAGGAAGATCTCGCCGATGCCTACACGATCCTGATTATGGATCCCGGTTATTTTGTCAAGTACGGAATGGGATATGTCCTGACTAAGGATATCATGGAAAACATGCATGCAAAGCACCCGGACAAGACAGATCTGGAAATACACACTGCATACCTTAATTCCCTTACGGGAACCTTTGAGCAGATAGAAGCGAATACCGATAAACTGTTAAGCTGATCTATTGCCTCAGAAATGCGCTGAATGCCCCGCGGAAATGTTGTATAAAGATACAACCTGCGGGGCTTTATTTTGCGGTATTTTCCCGAAGATTACCATTATATTAATTTTTATATAAAATGATTGAGAAAATAATCGTTGTGTTATAATTAACCTGAATATTTATACGGAGGACGGGCTTCATGGCTACCTTAACACGGCTTGCTAGCACGCTCACGGCGCGCTATTTTCCTTCCAGCACGCTGACAGACGCATTCTATCTTGACGGCAGACTTTGCGGTAAAAGAGAGACCAGACAGGCCGATATCACTATCGACAAAGATGAGAGAGGATTCTTCTTCTCGCTGTTTACCCACCCTGCGATCGAAGGTTTTGAACCCGGCACTATCCCGCCGTTTGAGCCTCAGCTTCGCGGCCTCTGCAATGAGGTAAAGAACGGGCACAAAGAGATCGATGCAATGATCGAGAAGTTCTTATCAACCGCTGTTGAGGTTGCAGGAACGACGAAGCTTATCGATAACGAGACGAGAGATCCCTATTTCACGGGCGTTATCGTCAGAGATTCCGAGGCGTTTGCCGTAACGATCGGCGGAGGTCTCGCATTCCTTTACAGGGATGACACAATGTTCCCGCTTACTGATGCGGGAATCCCCATGGAACCCATTGATGCATACGGCAACAGAGTCGGTGATTTCCAGTATTACTGCTCTTCCAAGACAGCCAATGCGCTCTGGTCCAATTTCTTCACGCTTACACCTGACGACTGCATCATCCTTTGCAACAAGGCCATCTACGATGCATTGGGTCAGAGAGAAATATTAAGGATCCTTACGGATGCGGAAGACCAGTGCGACGCTGCAGGTCTTATTCTTACACAGGCATCCGCAAGAATGCCGAACACACCTATGCAGATCTCTATCTCATTCGTTGAAAGTGTTACGAAGGAAGAGAAGAGAGGCCTGTTCGGACGCAAGAAAAAGAAGAATGATTACGAGAGCGAGGGACACGAGCTCTTAGAGTCCACTGTCGAAGGCGGTGAGGTCGGAGCAGCTGCAAAGGCTATTGCCGATGCAGGTTTCGTAAGCCTTACGCCCGATGAACCTGTTGTTGTCCCCGCCGGTGCTGCTGCTCCTTCAGACGGCAGCGTCCAGTTCGGTGACAAGGCAGGCCAGCCTGACGCACAGAAGATCCCTGATGACGCTCCGGAATTCCCCGACACGGAAGAGCCTGTTGAAGAGTTCTCCGCTGAAGAGGCAATGAAGAAGATCTTCGGCGACATGAAGGAATCCTCCAAGAGCGATTCTGAAGCGGCTGCACAGGCAGAAGCAGCAGCCGAAGTTGATTCACCTTTTGTATTTAACGTTGATGACGGCGACAAGATCACGGAAGTCAAGCCGGAACCTGCACCCGCAGCTCCCGCAATGGAGACTATATCAACAACAGCATTCACACCTGACGCTACGGACGATACACCTACGAAGCCCGTTACGGATATCAATTCCATCCTGTTTACTTCTGCAGGATCCGGAATCCTTGCACAGGCTATCGCTGATTCCAGGAATAAGGAGCAGTCTTCCGTTAAGGAGACTTTGATCTCCGATCTTAAGGAAGAACCGGTCATTCCCGTAGCGGCTGCTGAGCCTGTTATTCCCGTTATTCCTGTTGTTCCCGCAGCGCCTGTTGTAACTGAGGCTCCCATAGCCGCAGCCGTACCTCCCGCACCTGCTGTTGTCAATAAGCCTGAAGAGATCGTTTTCGCGCCCGGCGAAGTCAAGGCAGATACCGGTATGACCGAAGTATCCGCAAGCGCTGAAGACACATTCGATCCTTATGGAAATATCAGTGCACAGGAACTTAAGAATACCCCTCCGATCGTATTCGGAGATGACGGACTTGCTCCCAAGGAAGAGCCCGTACCGTCAGAAGAGGTTTCCTCCATTCCTGTTCCCGAATATGAACTCCAGGAAGACAAGCCTGAACTGAAGGAGGAGGATAAGCTTAACGTTGACTTCCCTGAGACGGAGAAGCCCGTAAGCGCACCCGCATCCGCACCTGCACCCGAGGCACCCGCTCCGGTCATCGAGGAAGTCATCCCCGAAGTCCAGCCCGTGATGCCTGCCCAGGACGATATCGTTCTTCCGTTCGGAGATCCGGCTTATGTTTCAGGCGCACAGGAAGCAGTACAGCCCAAGGCTGATGACATTCCCCAGATGCCGCTCTATGATTCAGACAATTACAATAACCCGGTAAACGCAGTAGGCTCAGAGCAGAATATCTCACAGCCGTACGATAACGCCTCCTACTATGGTGATTACGCGGGTACTGAAGCTCCGGCAGATGCAGCAGCAGTTCCGCCTTATCAGCCTTACGGCTCTGAGGCATTCTCCGCAGCTGACCAGAGCAGTTTCGGCACATACGGCAATCAGACTGTAGATATGCAGGGAGGTATACCCATGGATAATAACGGATATCCTGACTATGGAAATGGTGGCAACGGATATACTCCGGGCTACGATCAGGCTTCTTCCGGAAGCTTCGGTGAATATTCAGATGCAGGATATCAGGATCCTAATCAGGGTTCCCAGTTCTATCAGCAGGAAGGATATACCGATTACAGTGCACAGAGTGCATACGCCGGAGATACCGCTCAGCCTCAGGCTTCCGCTTCGTCTTCCGCTTCATTGGACGACGAGTGGTTCAATAACATCTTAGGTGTTGATGAGAGCGGCCAGGGATTCGAAGGCCAGAACTACGGATATAATCCCGCAATGGAAGAGGCAAAGCCGGCTATGCCTGACGCACAGCAGCAGGCACAATATACCAATCCGGGCCAGACATCCTACAGACCTTCAGGTTCAGGCCCGAATAACGGCGGCAAACCTTCAGGCAGTGCACCGCGCACGAATGCTTCTGCAGGCAAGGGCGGCAACGGAGGAAACGGCGGCAAGAAGATGAAGCTTAACCGCAACGGCTATATGTTCATAGCTTTCCTCGCGATCCTCCTGATCTGCATCGTTATCGTTGTTGCTCTGATCGCAAAGGGCTGCAGCAAGAAGACAAAGCCTACGGAGACGACACCTGTTGCATCCTCTTCCGAGACAACATCAGAGACTACTCTGCCGTCGACACAGGCAACACTGCCGGATCCTTCAGCACCTATCGGTTACTTCATATTCTCTGAAGACATCGGTTTCAGAACATGGTGGGATCTGTTCCATTATGTTTACGAAATCGATATCCAGAATATGAGCGATCCTCAGATCACCAAGATCATCGTCTATAACAAGCTCGATCCTGCAATTTATCAGGTACCGAACAACGGAGACCATCTCCTCCTGCCTCCTAAGGAAGTAGTCACAGGCGAGATCCCGATCACATTCAACGCAGGAACCGGAACATCAGATGAGACCACTCCTGCCGGCACTACGGAGTCAACAGAGATAGTGAGTCAGATCCATCTCACGTAATCCGAAGCGAAAATCATTAGACACCAATAAGACCGCCTGCTATATATTTCTTGGCAGGCGGCCTCTTTTTTGGCTATTTAGCCGAATGAGATTTTCACAAAAAAAGAGTTTTCAAGTATATAATGCTATTGCTATTTATATATACGCGCGAAAAGAGGTATTTATCCATGCACAAGAAACTGTTTATACCTGGTCCTATTGAGGTTTCGCAGGATGTCCTGGAGAAGATGTCAACTCCCATGATCGGACACAGAACCAAGGACGCTTCAGCTCTTCAGCAGTCAATCTCTGAAAAGCTCCAGAAGGTAATGATGACCAACAACACTATCGTTTTATCAACGTCATCAGGCAGTGGTCTCATGGAAGGCGCGGTCAGAAGCTTTACAAAGACAAGAGCCGCAGTATTCTCAATCGGTGCATTCGGTAAGAGATGGCACAAGATGTGCACATCCAACGGCATCGCTGCCGATCTTTTCGAATCAGAACTCGGCCAGCCCACAACACCCGAGATGATCGAAGCTGCTCTTTCAACAGGCAAGTACGATCTTATTACGATCACACAGAACGAGACATCAACAGGCATCCACAATCCCATGGATACGCTCGCTGAGGTCTATAAGAAATATCCTGATGTTATCGTATGTGTTGACGCCGTATCCTCAATGGCAGGCGACTATATCCCTGTAGATGAGCTCGGCATCGACGTCTGCATCACATCAACACAGAAGTGCTTAGGTCTTCCTCCGGGAATGGCTATCGCTTCCGTATCAGAGAAGGCAATCAAGAAGGCTGAGACGGTTGAGAACAGAGGACTTTACTTCGACTATCTCGAACTCGTTAAGTTCGTTAAGGAAAAGCCTTATCAGTATCCTTCAACACCTTCCGAGTCTC
>JAEEGL014233040.1_pt1 | contig 16190 bp, 16 predicted proteins | sample 9134231 | NCBI WGS metagenome assembly JAEEGL01 (sample SAMN16246548, study PRJNA631951) | gut metagenome | biome: gut microbiome; feature: rumen; material: fiber-attached | host: Bos | place: Iran: Karaj | collected 2018-10
TTACCACGGCAAAGATAAGAAAAATATCCATAACCTACAGTGCTACAGTCAATTGAATCAAAAAAATATTTTTGATAGAAAATGCTACTGTCAAAAATGGGGTGTGTAAAGATTATTTTGATAGGGAAACTATTTTGATACATAAAGGCAATATAAGTAGAGGAATCCACAAAACTATGTTGTCAGAAAGGGAGAGGAGAGAGAAGTAGATTGAAAATTAATTTAACTTTCAGTTAGTCAATTTATTATAAGAAGTGGATAATCAACAAAACTATATTGTGGTGTAGAGGAAAAGGGGAAGGGAGGGAGATGAGAGTGAAAGTGAGGCAGTCATAGACAAAATATAGAAAGAAGGTATTAGAAAGAAGACAGGCACAGGAAAGACAAACTGAAACGGGAGGAGATAGGTCATTATGCTTTCCATTACTTCCTTACCTTCCGAGGCTTTACTTTCTTTACCCTGCTTTTAGTGTAGCCGTATTCGGTGAGAAAATTCTTAAAAGTTGAAAGCGTCACGTCAACCCCATTCTCGTTAAAGAATTCAACCCACTCCTTTCTTGTACGCTTTGTTTTTGGGTCATAGAGGGCATCTATCCTTTCATACTTCATTTCTTTTTTCTTTCGGTATTGTTGGGCTGCCAAAATCACGGTCTCTGTCCCTTCACCTTGTTTAACAGACGAAGATGTTTTTCATATCGTTTTTTTATTACTTTTGCAGGCGGCAAATTCATAGTTTGCCAGTGGAATATAAAACTGATTTATCAACAACCCCCAAAGAATATAGAATAGACAAAACGAAATTATAACATATTGACATAAAGCGTTTTCGCTTTTCAAGCAGCTCCGAAATCTCGACAATTTCAAAAGCTACCTGATGGAAAGTGGAAATGTTCACGTGTAATCGTGAGCTTTCCTATTGGGTAGCAGGTAGTCGAGAACCTCGGAGCCAATAAATGAAGTTCACGATTTTTTGTGTTTGTGGTTGAAGAGCGGAAACGGTTTATAACCGAAAGCGATACAATTAGTACAAACATAAAAAGAATGATTATGAAAAAATTTTATCTCTTGAGTATTTTGGTGCTCACAATGGTGGCGGTGATGCCACCACAGAAAATGGAGGCTCAGTCCGTTTCCGTATGGGACGGGACCTCTGCAATTTGGACACAGGGCAGCGGTACCGAATCAAATCCTTACCTTATTGAGACGGCACAGAACTTGGCTTGGATTTCTGAAATGGTGAACAATGGCGTGACCACTTACAGCGGCGTGTGGTTCAAACTCACCTCCGACCTCAATATGCACAACATTGCTTGGGTACCCATTGGCAATAGTACTACCAACTGTTTCTGTGGCAAGTTTGACGGAGATAACCACTTTATTGACAGCGTTTCTGTTACAGGAAGTTATACTTACGCTGGATTGTTTGGTATTACAGGTGCTGGTGCTAATATTATAAATACGGGCGTGCATTGCGGAATGAACATTAGCGGTTCTGGCACAAAATATGTAGGTGGTATAGTAGGATATATAAACGGTAGTAATACTCGTGTTGTAAATTGCCACAATACTGGCAGCGTCGTTTGTTCGTTATCTTCTTCAGCATCTCCTGCTCTTTGTTCTGGAGGCGTGATAGGTTATGTAAATTGTGCAAGTGCAGAGATAAAGAATTGTTATAATACGGGCAGCGTTACAGCTTCTAATTCTGACTCATATTCTGGTGGTGTGGTGGGATACGTACATTATTCAAGCACCGTCGTGGAGAACTGTTACAATACAGGCGACGTTTCTACAACTCGTATTTCTGGGGGCGTAATTGGATATGTGTCGGGGGGAAGAATAGCGAACTGTTTTAATACGGGCAATGTTTCTTCTACTTGTACTAATGGTAGTGTTTCTTCTGGAGGCGTGGTGGGAAATGCATACGATTCTTGCATAGTGGAAAACTGCTACAATACGGGGAATGTCACCACTTATGCTTCTTCTCAAAGTACTACAAATACAACTGCTCGTTCTGGAGGTGTTGTGGGGAATGCAGCTAGTTTACTTACCATTAAGCATTGTTACAACAAAGGTGTAATCAAAGCCACTTCACACACTACAGCCTCAACATACCAAACATCAAATGGTGGTTATAAGATGATTAATCGGTACTCCTATTCTGGAGGATTAACAGGTCTTGCTCTGGAACTTATCATCCTTAACAGTTACAATCGAGGCGATGTTTACGCATACTCTCATTATGGCCCTTCACATACAGTGCTAGGTGGCAACGACTTCCCCATCGCGGGAGGAATTGTCGGTAAGATTAATTATACGAATTCCACGTCATCTTCAATTACTAATTGTTATAACACGGGGATTATTACGGGGCAAACCAAGGGTGGTATCCGAGGCAATACCACCGGAACAGTTACCAATTGCTACTATTTGGACTCCTGTGGTGGAACCGTAGCAGGTGGGACTGCTAAAACCGAGGCAGCTATGAAATCTTCATCGTTTCCCATTCTGCTCAACGCAGATAGCACGGTTTTTGAGATGGATATTACGCCTAATGTGAATGACGGCTATCCTATCTTCGGTAGCGGAGTATATTTGCTTACCCAAGATGCGAGCCAAGTCTCGTTCACAAAAGCCACACTTAATGGTATATATGCAGGAGCTGTTGATGTTATAGGATTCGAGTATAGACAAAGTTCACAATTAAATTTCACTACAGTTTATGTCAACGTTGGTAGCCCTGCATCTTACCAACTTGTCGGTTTACAGAGTGGAACAAGCTACGAGTTTCACTTCTTTATACAAAAGGACGGGATGACCTTTGTTGGTGATACTATTACCTTCACTACGCTGGCGTGTGATATACAGGCCATAATCACAAAGTCAGCAACAGAGATATGTAATGGTGACAATGCCACTTTCACGGTGATTGCCAGTTCCAACTATTCCAACCTTTTCACCTTTGAGTGGAGCAACGGTATTACAGACTCATCCATCCTTGTAAGCGACGCCTCTACATATACGGTCACGGTACAAGACACTAACGGCTGCACCACTACGGCAAACGCCTCGGTCTCAGTGAATCCGTTACCACAGGGAGTTATCAGTGGCAACACATCGCTCTGTCCGGGGGAGAGTTCCATACTCACTGCTTCAGGAGCCAACAGTTACCATTGGAGCACTGGTGCCACAACGCCTGTTATCACGGTAAATAGCAGCGGTATTTATAGCTGCACATTCACCAATAGCTATGGCTGTACAGCCACACAGAGTGTCACAGTGAACGTGTTAGATACTCCAGTCATCACGGGCAACACCTCTTTTTGTGAAGGAGGCAGCACTATACTCACAGCCACTGGTGGAGATAGTTATTCTTGGTCAACGGGGGCAACATCCGCCTCTATTGTTGTCAATACTCCTGGCAACTATTCCGTCACGGTATCCTCCAGCAATGGATGTTCAGGAACCGCCTCCGTCAATGTTGTGCAGAATCCGACCGTCAATGTTACCATTATAGGTAATACGGTGATATGCAGTGGAATAGGAACAACTCTTACGGCCACTTCGGGCAGTAGTTATCTCTGGTCTTCAGGGGAGACCTCACAAAGCATAGCGGTCAGTAATCCTGCAACCTATTCGGTCACTGTCACTGATGCAAACGGATGTAGCGGTTCGTCCTCACAGACTGTCAATATGATGGAACAAGCTGTCATCGCTGGCAATACACACATCTGCGAGGGAGAGAGCACAACCCTTTCCGTTAGCGGAACAGGGGATTATAGTTGGAGTAACAGTGCTAATACATCTTCTATTGTTGTGAGCACTTCCGGCAACTACACTGTTACAGTTTCGTTGCCTAACGGTTGTTCTTCCACTGCTTCGACGAATGTTACTGTTGCCGATGTTCCTGTTCCTGTAATTATGGGTAACACATCAATTTGTGAAGGTCAAACCACCACACTCACGGCCAATGGCGGTAGCAATTACCTTTGGAACAACGGAAGCACGAACAACACCATCAACGTCTCACAAAGCGGCGTTTATACGGTGACAGTAACAAACACCGAAGATTGTTCAGCAACCACCAATGTCACGGTGACGGTGAATCCTCTGCCGAATGTGAGCATCAGCGGTAACAACAGTTTCTGTCAAGGTGACAACACTACGCTTACGGTCACAGGTGCAAACTCCTATGTGTGGAGCAACACATCGACTAATCCTACTCTAACAGTCAGCAGTGCTGGAACCTACACCGTCACAGGTACGGATGCCAACAATTGTACGAACACCGCCACGAAGACGGTCACTGTGAATCCAACCTACAATATCCCGCTTACACAAAGTATCTGTCAGGGAGAGAGCTACAACTTCTACGGACAAAATCTTACCACTGCGGGCACATACACGCATACGCTGCAGACCGTGAATAGTTGCGATAGTGTATTAACACTTACCCTTACAGTGAAACCGCTACCCACTCCATCCATCACTGGCAACACTACACTGTGCGAAGGTGAAAGTACTAATCTGACGGCTAATGGCGGCGTCTCTTACTTTTGGAACAACGGCAGTACGAACAACAACATTAGCGTAAGCCAGAATGGTGTTTATATCGTAACGGCAACTAATGCGGAAGGTTGTTCCAACACGGCAAATGTCACGGTGACGGTGAATCCTCTGCCGAATGTGAGCATCAGCGGTAACAACAGTTTCTGTCAAGGTGACAACACTACGCTTACGGCCACAGGTGCAAACTCCTATGTGTGGAGCAACAGTAGTACTAATAACGCTATTACGGTTATAAATGCTGGTTCTTACACCGTCACAGGAACGGACGCTAACGGATGTAGCAGTACGGCAACAAAAACCATCGCCGTGAATCCGACGTACAACATCCCGCTTACACACAGTATCTGTCAGGGAGAGAGTTACAATTTCTACGGACAAAATCTTACCACGGCGGGCACCTATACCCACACGCTGCAAACCGTCAATGGTTGTGACAGCGTGCTGTCTCTCACTCTCACGGTTAAGTCCTTGCCTTCTCCGTCTATTACTGGGAACACTATTATTTGTGAAGGTCAAACCACCACACTTACCGCCAACGGCGGTGTCTCTTATATTTGGAGCAACGCCAGTACGAATAACAGCATCAGTGTCTCCCAAAGCGGTGTTTATACGGTGACGGCGACCAACACTGATGGATGTTCCAACACAGCGAACATTACGGTGACGGTAAATTCGCTGCCGACTATCACGATTGGCGGCAATAACAGTTTCTGTCAGGGCAGCGATGTGCAACTGACGGCCACGGGTGCAAGTACTTACCTGTGGAACAATGGCAGTTCTAATGCAATTATTACGGTTACAAATGCTGGTTCTTACACCGTCACGGGAACAGACGCTAACGGTTGCAGCAGTACAGCGACGACAACAGTCTCTGTTAATCCAACCTACAACATCCCGCTTACCCATAGTATTTGTCAAGGAGAGAGTTACAATTTCTATGGACAGAATCTCACCACGGCGGGCACCTATATCCACACGCTGCAAACCGTCAATGGTTGTGACAGTGTGCTGACACTTACGTTGTCGGTGTCCCCTCTTCCCACGCCGTCCATTTCGGGCAACACTACAATCTGTGATGGAGAGAACACCACGCTCACGGCCAATGGTGGCATCACCTACCTTTGGAGCAACGGCAGTACGAACAACACCATCAGCGTTTCCCAAAGCGGTGTTTATATAGTGACGGCGACCAACACAGATGGCTGTTCCAACACGGCGAACATCACGGTGACGGTGAATCCGCTGCCAACTATAACCATCAACGGCAATACCACGGTATGTGAAGGTAGCAGCACCACACTTACTGCATCGGGCGCAGACTCCTACATCTGGAGTACAGGCGATAATACAGCATCGGTAAACATTAGTGCATTTGGAATTTACACGGTTACAGGTACATCCATAGCGGGTTGTTCTAATAGTACCGATGTCACCGTGTTGGTATCTCAACTGCCCGTAATCACTATTACCGGTGAAACGGATATCTGTGCAGGTGAAAGCACAACCCTCACGGCCAACGGTGGTGCTACCTACCTTTGGAGCAACGGTACTACCGAAACAACCATCACAACTTCCACGGCAGGCACCTACCAAGTAATTGGATACAACGAAGCTGGTTGTAATGCCACCGCCTCAGCCTACGTCAATGTCTGGCAGCCCGCCACATCCGAGTTTTCAGTTGAATGTCCCGACTCCTGCTATACTTGGAACGGTCAAGACTACTGCACCAGCGGTGACTACACCCAAACCTTCCAAACCGTCCACGGATGTGATAGCGTTGTGACCCTCCACCTTACCATCACAGTCGGAATAGACGATTACGATTTCATTAGTGATATAGTGCTGTATCCGAACCCAGCCAGTCAATATGTTGATGTGCGTGCAGATGGTGATATGGTCGTACAGGCAATCGAAGTGTATGATATGTACGGAAAACTAATACGTGTTTCAGAAACAACCCACATCAACGTTTTCGATTTTGCTGACGGCATTTATCTCGTGAGAGTGACCACCGACAAGGGAATAGTTACGAAACGGTTTGTGAAGAATTGACAATAAACGATACATATCGATAATAAAGGACAGGGGGTGCTGAAGCACTCCCTGTTTGGTTTTGTATTACAAGACAACTAATTTGAAATCAGTATAGAAGTGACGTGAATGAATTGCTATCTGATTGTGTCGTCATCAGTCCGAATAAAAGAAAGGGACTGTCCCCGATTTCAATGGTTTTTACAGGTGGAGCCGGACAGTCCCTAACTCCTATTGAGTTGTAATTGCCAAATGACGGTCTTTCGACCAAGGTGGGGTATTTTGTCTAACACGGTATTGGACGGATAAAAGAAGGGTTGTCAGGAGGTCAGTTCAACCTTTTGACCGTCAACAATCTCATAGAGTCTGAACCATTCAACATCTTTTTCATTCAGACCCCAAAACTTAATCAACCCTTCCACGGTCATACCATCACAAATGAGAGTTGGTGTGAGGATGGTCGGATTGTCAATCTCCTTTATTTCTGCTAAATAGGTGTACATATATGAAACATTTTTTTGAGTTTCCGAAGTGTGTTGATGGCCCGGCCGGTTTTTGCTCTAACTCGACGTAAAGAGAGCCCATCTCTTAATAATTCGAGCTCAAATTTGTAGGTCTTTTTGTAATAACTGATTGGTTTGGAGTAAGCCATAAATTCTCCTTTCTTTATTTGATTTATAAACTATCTCTATAAGTTCAATACTATGTAGCTTATCGTGCAATCAGCCTGCTAACCGATGTCGCCTGCCAAGTCTTATTGTTCGTTGTCACTAAATCGTTCCTTTTAGAAGCGTGACTGCAGTTTTTTATACTCTTTTAGTTGCTCTTCACGCCACCTTTTTTCCATCTCCACAATCTCCTCATCGGGAAGGTCTCCCAAGACCAAACGATTGAGCACATCAAAGAGTTCGTCCTTCGGAATCACCCCGACCTCTTGTGAGAATCCGTATTCTTGTTCTGTGATTTTGACGAAGTATGATACATCTCCTTCGTCATACCTCACCTGCACCCATCCGGGGTCGTATCCTTTGGTGGTCACTCCGAATGCCAGTCCGTCTATGAGTCCAGTAGGTGACTCGAAGACCCAATCCGATAAGGTGTCGGGGTGCTCTCCCAGTATGTCCAATATCATCTCTGATGGTTTCATTGTTCCGATGATGTCTGTAACTCCTTTTCTTCTCTTTTTTTGAGCTCCTTGATGAAAGTGTCTGCACCCACAACAGCATCAAAAACGATACTTTCCCACGACCAATCGGAGTAAAGTTGGTTTGCTGTCTTGGCGGCGATTATTTGAGCTGCCGTGCTCCGGTAGAGAGTTTTCCACTCTTCTTCTGTTGTTCTTTTCATATTCTTATTGTTTTTTAATTCCACGGCAAAGGTACAAAAAATTTCAACACAAAACAACTCTAAGTTGTTGACACTGAAGATTTTATCTTTTTCGAAATAACTATATAAAACAAACGCCCGCCACTCGGCGAGCGTTAAAAAAATGAACTTAAAAATATATGAAGAATTTGGGGATTCCCCCTTGTGTGTCTGACTAAAACGGTAGTTCGTCATCGACAGGCTCATCGACACGGGTCCATTGGATGTTAGCGGCATTGGCTACCATATCGTAAAATGCCCCGTTGATGATGTAGTCTTCGTTGTCGGTGTCGGCAAATCGGAGTGGGACCCACTCGGATATCAAAGCGATGTATTGTGCAAAAGGATTGCACAACTGCTGCACGAACTGGTCTGGGATAGGGTCGTATCCTTTAAGGTAGGTGTATTTATTCTCATCGAAGGACCACCACGACTCCGTGCCATCCTCGTTGTAAATGAGACTCCATCCTTCGTGCTCACGGAACGATTCACCTTCTTTGCCCTCCCATTCTTCACGAATCAGCAGCGTCTTGTAATCTATTCGGGCGGTGATTAGAATTTCGTCTTCGTTCTGACCACCATACAGTCTGCCGTAGAGTGTCTGACCATTTGATGTAACTGGTTGGAATATAACGACTCTATGCATTTTTCTCCTTATTGTTTTTGTCTTTCTTTGTCCTTTGCAGCTCCAGTTCAACAATAGTCCAAGCAGCCAGTCCGGATAAAAGACCATCAAAGTCGAGCCCGAATCGGCTATTCTGCAATTTCTCCTGTCCTTCAATCCTATCCAAATAAGGGGTCAATATTTCCACAAGAAAGTCCTTGACATCATCCACTCCTTTTTCTTTTTCCTTGACGTTCTTCAAGAATTTGTCTGTGGTATCCCCATAACGAGATTTCAATTGGGATATGGCTGTGGAAATTGCCGATTCTCTTTGAGTGCTGCTTTCATTAAGAGATTGAACGAAAGTCTCGAAATCATTGAGTTTTTCCATACTTATTATTTGATTTTGTATCACATATAATATTTATGGGACCTACCCGTCAGAAGACCCTGAAATGTGGCTCATTTGTAATAATATAAAATAAAAGGAAAGAAAGGGAGAAGGGTGAAAACAAGAATATTCCATAAATATCTTATAATAAAAGATTGAAAATGAATACATTGGTACTATTTAATAGACCTATTGTTGTCCCTGATGATAACGACGAAAAACTTATAATCTACGGCTTTGTAGCTGACCAAGAAAAGTGGAAAAGTTATGCTTTCCGGACTGATTACATCTACTGCTATATACTTGTTGTTGCTGAGCTTTTCAAAGAAGGAATCATCAGAAAGTTCGGGCTTTATTTTAAGAAAGATGGAGCTCCTTTCTCATATCAAGACTCCACGTGGAAAGAATATGAGGAAAGAGCCAGAAAGTCAGACCTACGGTATGCTGTCGTGGAAGAGACAGTTGAACTCAATGAGAACGACTACTATGAGTCATCATTCCTTACCAATAAAGAGAAATGGGCTGAGCTCATCGGGAAAGGAGGCTTGGTATGGCTTTAATGACAATCCCAACGGTGATATTCCGTAATCCAATCCCCACCAACGAGGGATACGCAATACAGGGTCTCCTTTTGGCATTTGGAGAATACAGAGAGTCTCCCAGCCTTACGAAACGGGAAAAGACCAGGCTGATGCAGCTGGCGGCCACGGAGGAGTGGTTGGAGGATGGAGGGACGATGGAGGACGGTGTTTGGATGAGGGATGGTGAAATACGTTGCCCCGACCAGAAGGACACCTTGTCGCTCATCCAGTCCCATTACAAAGGACAACAAGTATCATTATTGAATGTGGTCTATTACACGAAGGCAGAAGGCTGCTGTGGCTTGTTCTGTGATATCCTTGGCTCACCAACCATCGGGAAGCAGATAAGGGACTGGGTGGAGCTGCACGGAACCTGGTACCAAATAGATTATTTCTTATCAGACGAAGTGGATGTCCGAATTAAGAAAATGCCCATTGTGAAAACAAGTTCCAAGAATGACAGTGACGATGATGGTTTTTTGTAAAATGTTGATTTTTAGGTGTTTTTAGACCTGTCGAGCACCACATATCACTCTGGTTCCAGAATGCTGACCTTGAAACTGGGGGATAATGTTTTGGGCATCAAATCAAAAGGCTTCTGTTTTTGTTATTTTTTTAAAGTCGGGTAGAGATTCCCGACCAACTTCACTAATCTTATTTACCGGCAGGCCCAATCTGTCGAACAACAATATGAAACCATAACCCTTGCACAGGTGGAAATTGGGCTTCCCCTGTGTGGGGGTTTCTTTTTTTCAATTATGAAACACATAATAGACAAGAATTACAAAGGTCGTATGCTGGTAGGAAACACAGCATACCAATCCAAGCCACCACAAGAGATGGGCGGCAAAGTGAAGAACGAAGTCATCAACGAAGTGTTTGTCACAAACACCACCCTGGCAGAGATGATAAGTGAAGGGCATCCGTACTGCCCGACCGCCGGAAAACTCGAAGATGTCACGACCAGTGACTACATCTGCATAGATATTGACTTCTCAACAGAACCGATGGATGAGTTTGTCTCCACACTCGCTTTCCAACCAACTATCTATTACGAAACCGAGTCCAACGACACACCCCTGTCCGTGGAGAAGTCAATGAAGAAATTCAATGATGGAGACCACAAGTACCGCTTCAGGATGATATACGCCCTACAAACACCAACCGCTTCGGCGGATGAGTACGAGGCAATCTTCAACCACATAGTCAATGAGAACAAGATAGACCCTGTAATAGTTGATGGTCGTAAAGCAAACCAATACTACTTCGGAAGTTACAACTGCAACTATATTGTTACTGATTATGTCTATGACATTAGTGACTATAATCCTTCCAAAGAAACTAATAGAAAAAGTGTCAGTGACACTCCAATAGTAAAAACCAATACATATAATGTAGTCAATGACACTTTTTTCAACACCGAAGTCCTGTCCTCCTTCTACCGTTTAAGCTACAAAGAGTTCATTGAATGGTTCAACGAAAGATATGGGAGACCGAATGTGATTACGGAGACCGAGTATGTCCAGTCCGAGGAGGACGAGAGGAAGAGAGTCTTGTTGGACAAATACTTTTCTATCCCAATCAAGAAGCATTGGGACGTGGAGGGGAAGAAGATGGTCTTTGAGAAATGGAAGGACGGTGAGATGAGACACGGGAAAATCTACCAGACAGGACTTATTTTGAGAAAACTCAACAAGGACATCGACCAAAACACTATGCTCTATTCAATAGTGGATATACTGCTCAAACACTATTCCCTGAAAAACGACAACGGCACTGTCAAATTCACCAGAAAGTACGTCATAGACCTTATAAAGAGAATAATGAAAGCCGACATAAGAGAGATGAAGGAAATCAAGCATTCCTCATACAAAGTAAGTGACAGGTATTGCAAGCAACACAACGTAACCAAGATGAAAGTGGTAGGAGAACTGAACGGGGAACAAAGTAGGTTAAAAAAGGAAGAACGATTTATGGAGATAGACTGGTTCTACGATGCTTCACTGACTCATAGTAATGGTAAGAAAATCACCCAGAAACAATGGATAAGAATACTTGATGAGAATGGTATTAAGGTAAGTATTGAGACATTCAAGCGTTACCTTGATGATAGAGGTTACACCAAGAAACATAGAAAAAGTGTCAGTGACACACCAATACTAAAAACCAATACATATAATGTAGTCAATGACACTTTTTGTGAAAAAGAAGAAGATGTGTATCTGACCAATCAAGACAGACAGTTCAAGAAGATTATAAGGATAATCCACGAGAGTATTGAGTTCAGGAGGAAGTGGTGTGTTTGAGCAGGGGTGTATCAACAATATTAGCTCTGTCATTTATTGGTGATTCCGGCTACCAAATATTGACACGAACAAAAAAATGCATTTTCTTTTTCACTTTTGAAAATAAAATAGTATCTTTGTAAAAAGGAGGAATGAGTCCTCCGAAAGATAAGAAAGAAGAAAAAATGATAAAAAATGAGATTGTTTTTTAGAATGTCGAAAAAAAATAGTATCTTTGTAATGAACAGGAGAAATTGAGTGAATAACCCTTAAAATCAAACATTATGACGTAGTTAGTAAAAGTAGTAAGACCAAACCACGAAAACAAAACCCACCGACCAGACCGTCATTAGTACGGTTCTTCCCAAAGGATTTCTTATTGGAATTGACAACTGCACCCTATGGTGTTGATGCCCGAACTATGCCCTTTTGACGGTCTCTTTGGTGGAATATAACAGATTATAAATCAAATTGTTGAATTATTAAAATTTAAAAATTATGAATACTTATCAAATTGAAAATTCAAATTATTGCCGTAAGTTTATGCTTGATAAAAAATTTGCAGCGAAAGAGGCAAAAAAAGCATTGTCGTCTCGTGATGAGAACTCTATGAATAAGCTTCACCTTCGTATCAAAGAAGGTGCAAAAACACTCTATGAACGTAACAGCTGTAGAGAGCTCGATGATGTTTATGCAAGTCTTCTTGCTTGGGATGCAATTGTCGGTGTCATAAGTCCGAACGAACAACGCCCCAACTCACCTCACCAATTGAAAAGAGACTCATCCTGTGTGTGGAACGGCATTTACGAAGGATGGTATGATGACTACCAGCCCGATAACGAAGACGAACTCAAAGAATGGTTCATTTCAGTTCTGGCACTTGCTTGTGCAAAAAGAAGTGGTTTGTTTTAAGTAAGTGTGAATTGGTCTAACAACAATAATAATCATTAGACCGGGGGACAGCGGAACCTGAACAAAGATAATATGAAAGTATCATTGAAAAACGCAACAGACGAGCAAATCGCCCAAAACATTTTTGACCACGCCGAAGACTGGGGGCTGACAGGAATAGTCGGCGACACCGAGGGTTTTGAAGTGGATGTGTTTGAAAGAGGCGAAGACTACATTTATGTGTATATCTATGGTGTGTGGCACCGCCTCCAATCCAAATATTCAAAGGAAGTTATTATTCCAGGGCAAATTGAGGTCTGGTTCGAAGACGTGGATATGGACGCTGAAATTGAAGTTGAAGAAGTTGAAGAAGAGGAAAAAGAGGGGAAAACACCTTTGATAAAGGCGTGTCCTGACACAGACGTAGTTGCTTAAGTTGCAAGACCAAACCAAGAAAGCAAAACTGTCGATAGACAACCCACTGAACAGACCGTCATTGGGACGGTTTTCCCAAAGGATTTCTTTTAGAAGATGACAACTGCACCTAAGGTGCAGACAGCCCGAACTATGCCCTTTTGACGGTCTGTTTAGTGGAATAAAACATATTACAAATCAATTTATTTAATTTATTTTTTAAAATTCACAAAAATGGCACTTGATATTTTATTTAGAGTTGCTAAAAATAGCAACGTTAAAATCGAAGAGAACTTCGGTAAGTTTTTCAAAGAATTAAACAATGAAACCTCTCTTTCCGATGCGAGAAAACTCGCCATCAAGTACGGAGTTTTAGAACGTGTCAATTTGACATCACATTCTTACAAGGATGAGAAAGGGAAAAAACGCCATTATATCAAAGTAGTTAGAACCGATATCGAAATGGTAAATAATTTAATCAAACACAACCACCTCTTGAAATTCTTCGAATATGGCGAGAATCTTTCCAAGATGATGATTACCAGAGAACAAGTCAAGGACTGCATCACCGCCTGCAAGGAAGTTCTGTCATATTGGGGTAAAGAGGATTTCGTGGATGTTGCCAAGGAAAAGATGCCGACCCAAAGCGGTTTTTTCTTCGGTCCAACCGAGTATGACGAAGGCTACAAGGAATGTCTTGAAGAAGACCTTGAGTATTTTAAGTACATACTTGAGCATACGAACTGGGATGAGGATATCTTGATTCTCGTGTGTTGGTGGTAATAACAGAAACGAAACAATATTATTTGTCAAGTAGGACACTAACAAAACCACTGAACGGACCGTCGTAAGGACAGTTCTTCCCAAGGATTTCTTTTAGAAGATGGCAATTGCACCCCGTTGTGCAGATGCCCGAACTATGTTCCTATCACGGTTCGTTTAGCTTAATGAAATTATTAGATTATCAAAATATTACAATAAAAAAAATACTTCTTTAAAATGAATAAATTTCAATTATACAACGGAGATTGTCTTGAACTGATGAAGGAGATACCAGACAACAGCGTCGATATGGTTCTTTGTGATTTACCATACGGAATTACGAAGAACAAGTGGGATGCAGTTATCCCTTTTGACCTGCTTTGGTCCCAGTACAACAGAGTAACGAAAAAAACAGCAGCCATAGTCTTGTTCGCCCAGGGATTGTTCTATGCCGACCTGGTTCAGTCGAACAGAGACAATTTCAGATACGACATCGTGTGGGACAAACAACTCAAAAGCGGTTTTCTGAATGCTAACGTTATGCCGATGAGGGTACACGAACAGATTGCCGTGTTCTACAGAAACAAACCCGTTTACAACCCGCAGAAGACCAAAGGTCAGCCAACACATAGTAAAGGGACCGCGGTTTTTTCCAAAGAAGTTAAAAACAACAACTATGGCAACTACAAACCCGTTGAGAACATCAACGATATGAAATATCCGAGCAGCATAGTGTCATTCCCCAAAAAACATCCGAGTGTTTCAGTGCATCCGACACAGAAGCCTGTTGAATTGCTTGAATACCTTATAAGAACATACTCAAACGAGGGCGACACTGTGTTGGACAACACGATGGGCAGCGGTTCCACGGGGGTTGCCTGTGCCAATACAGACAGGAATTTTGTCGGGATTGAACTTGATGGAAAATATTTCAACATAGCTAAACAACGAATAGAAGAAGCAAATAACAAACTGTTTTAATTCTATTACAAGACTATAAGGGATAATTTCGAAGAGTTATGCAAACATTTTATCACGGTTCACACAAGTTATTTGAGAAGTTTGACCTCTCACACGCCCTTGAAGGTGACGGAAAGGTCAAGTTCGGATTCGGAGTATATGTTACTTCCAAGTACGAATCCGCCGTCCATTATTCGGCAAGCAACAAAGCCGCCACCGAACATTATGTCTATACCCTTGAGTTGCCAGACAAAACGGAGGAAAACCACATCGCCTTCAAACAGAGGGTGAATCCCTCGATACTTGCAAAGGCGGAAGAACGGTTGGGGCATCCTGTTCCACCCAAGTACATCGAGGACGGTAAAGACTTCAGAAAGTATCTCGCCAAGGAACTGACTGGTGGTATAGACATCGAGAGTGAGAAGGCAGCATCGAAGTTCCTCGTGAGTATCGGTGTCATCTTCATCTGCTGGCCTTATTCTTGGAAGAATCCAGCCTTGGGTGATAATATGGCTGTACTTGACGAGTCGGTAATTACCATCACCAAAGTTGATAAAGTCAATCCAGATAAGAAATGAGTTTTTACAGTGTAGCACCATTCATAGAGAAGTACTATCCACAGTACTATTCCATAGAGACCTACCCAATAGAGGAATGTGTTCCGATACGGAAGGCCTCGGACGAATGGGGGATTCTCTGCAATTTCGCTCGAACCCCGATACAGTACGAAGGAGTATCGTACAAGAGTGCTGAACAGTTGTTCCAAACGATGAAGTTCACGGACGAAGAGGTCTGGAAAGCTGTCTATGAAGCAAACAACCCGAAGATGACAGCGAAGCATTACGAGAAGACACACAGACGGAGTGACTGGGGGATGATTATCGTGGATGCTATGAAACAATGTCTTCAGTTGAAGTATGAACAAAGTGAGGAGTTTCGGGCGGCATTGGACCGGAGCAAGGGCAAGTACATAGTTGAAGACCAGAGTACGTTCCCAAAGAAGACAGCCGACACTTGGGGGGGGGTGAAGCTACAGGGGAACTCCTATGTTGGACCGAATCTGCTCGGACGGCTGCTGATGGAACTTCGGGATAACGGTCGGTTGGAATGCAATTCTTCATCCCAATTCTAACCCCACTTCGACCTGCATTCAGAAATCCCAAAATCTTTTCGAATCCCTGGCATCCGATGTCCCCGTCGTATCAAAATAGTTTCCCTATCAAAATAATCTTTACACACCCCATTTTTGACAGTAGCATTTTCTATCAAAAATATTTTTTTGATTCAATTGACTGTAGCACTGTAGGTTATGGATATTTTTCTTATCTTTGCCGTGGTAA
>JAEEGL015125794.1_pt1 | contig 16190 bp, 13 predicted proteins | sample 9134231 | NCBI WGS metagenome assembly JAEEGL01 (sample SAMN16246548, study PRJNA631951) | gut metagenome | biome: gut microbiome; feature: rumen; material: fiber-attached | host: Bos | place: Iran: Karaj | collected 2018-10
CTCTTGATCAGAGTAAACCGTTTTCAGTCGCAACCGCGGGTGACTGACAACGAAAAACAGTCGATAATTATTAATCCGTCAACTGAATCCAGTCGCAGGACACAAAAGTGACAACCTAAATCAGCAAATCACAGTTGGTGTAGGGTTGGTGTAGCGTTACATTATTGAAAGCATATACAAACCATATACAAACCATATTGAAAGCATATACAAAGCATATACAAAAGGTGAAAGGGGGGCATGTTCCTAGTTCAATACTGCCAATTTTTGTTACAATGTCATTTTTTTTTAGTATTTTTGCAATTTTAAATCCACTACGAAAATGAAGATTGCAATCATAGGATACGGCAAAATGGGCCATGCTATAGAGGCGCTGGCGCTGGCCAGGGGACATGAGATTGTGTACCGCACCAATGGCGAATGGCCGCTGGTGGGTGCTGTGGCAAAGTGGAGAAACGATGTTCTGCCGCGTCCCGACGTGGCCGTCGAGTTCTCGGTGCCGACGGAGGCATACTCGAACGTGCTGGACTGCATGAGAGGCGGTGTTCCGGTAGTGTGTGGCACCACGGGCTGGTACAGCAAGTATGAAGAGGCTGCAAGGTATTGCCGCGAGAACGGCAGAAAACTGCTGACCGCCACCAATTTTTCGGTGGGCATGAACATTATGTTTGAGTTGAACCGCCGTCTGGCCGAGCTTATGGCCAGCCATCCCGAATACAGCGTGGGCATCAGCGAGACACACCATATCCATAAGCTCGATGCCCCTAGCGGCACTGCAATAACTCTCCAGCAGCAGATAGTGGAGAACGGCAACCGTGATGTTGACGATGTTCCTATTGTCTCGTACCGCGTGGGCGAGGTGCCGGGAACACACACGGTGCAATACGACAGTCCTGTCGACACCATAACCCTGACTCACGAGGCACACAGCCGCGAGGGTTTGGCACAGGGGGCACTGCTTGCCGCCGAATGGCTGGTCAAGGCTGCGCCGGGAGTGTATACTATGAGGGATGTGCTGGTGTAGGGGTTATGGGTTATTGGTTATGGATTATTGGTTATGGGTTATAGGTTATGGGTTATAGAGTTTTGGTTATTAGATGGGCTGCATCGTCACCCCTTGAGGGGGGTGGCCGAAGGCCGGAGGGTGTTTGGGAGACGACATGTTGAGAAATATAGATTTGCCGGCGAGACGCCGGCGGTCCACAAAGGGTTGAATCTTGAATGTCTACGCCCAAACACCCCCCTGCCCCCCTCAAGGGGGGACGGAAGATGGGTTAAGAGCTTAAGGGGGACGGTAGAAGAAAAAAATAAAAAAATGAGAAACAGGGCTAATCCTTGGGTTTTGGCGGGGCTGGTGATGCTGCTGGCGGTGGCGATGGCGGTGAGCTGCCTGTTCGGTGCGGTGGATTTCGACCGCAGCGAGATTCTGCATTCGCCTATCTTCTGGCAGCTGCGTCTGCCACGGGTGCTGACAGGCGCCGTGGTCGGCGCAGTGCTGAGCGTCTGCGGTGCGGCCTACCAGAGCATTTTCCGCAATCCTTTGACCGACCCATACGTGCTGGGTGTCAGCAGCGGTGCGTCGCTGGGTGCCGCCGTGGCCATACTCCTCGGCCTGGAGGCCTACCTGTGGGGTGTCGGTGGCATGGCGTTGGCTGTAGCCCTGCTCACCGTCTGGCTTATCTACCGCATCGCCTCTATCGGCAACCGTATGCATACCACGACGCTGCTGCTCACCGGCGTGTGTCTCACGCTGCTTATCTCGGCACTCATCTCGTTCCTGATGGTGATGAACCAGCACAAGATGGACAGCATCATCTTCTGGACGATGGGCAGCTTCGGCTCGTCGTCGTGGGGCAGTCTTGCCATCCTGGCGCCGGTGGCGGCCATAGGCATCGGTGTGGTGCTGTGGTATAGCCGCGACCTCAACCTGCTGCTGGCCGGAAGCGAGGCGGCGCGGAGCATGGGCGTGGAGGTGGAGAAGGTCAAGCGCACGCTGCTGCTGTTCACAACGCTGATGGTGGCTTTCGCCGTCAGTTCGTGCGGAGTGATAGGCTTCGTGGGTCTCATTGTGCCGCACGCCGTGCGTCTGGTGGCTGGTCCCGACAACCGCCGTGTGGTGCCATACTCGATGCTCTGCGGCGCCATCTTCGTGCTGATATGCGACACTCTGGCGCGCACGATGCTGCGCCCAAGCGAGCTGCCGGTGGGTAGCATTACTTCGATTATCGGTGCGCCATTGTTTATATATTTGTTGTACAAGAATAAAAAGAGCTACTAGGGATGTTCTATAAATTCGTTTTAAAGGAAATCTTACAAATCAAAAAAAATAAAACAATTGTTGATAATTAGATGTTTGCTATTGAAAGAAATGCCCTACGGGCAATTAATAGAAGTTACCTAGGATAGATGATTCAACTGGAAAACATAGGGGTTAGATATGGCGACAGGCAGATACTGGACGGCATTGCCGCCGACATTGCCCCGGGCTGCATCACGGCGGTGATGGGTCCCAACGGCTGCGGCAAGACAACCCTGTTGCGGTGCATAGGTGGACTGCTGCGTCCCACGGCGGGCGGTGTGGCCATCGACGGCAGACAGGTGCAGGACTATTCGGCTCGCGAGCTGGCACAGTGCGTCGCCTTCGTGCGGCAGCAGGCGCAGACCGACTTCGAGTTCTCGGCCTTCGAGATTGTGCTTATGGGTCGCAACCCGTGGCAGCAGCGGCTGCAGAACGAGTCGCAGGCCGACTGGGACATTGTGGAGCAGTGTATGCGTCAGACCAACACATGGCACCTGCGCTTTGCACGTCCGGCACAGATGAGCGGCGGCGAGCTGCAGCGCGTGATGATTGCCCGCGCCCTGGCCCAGCAGACGCCGGTGCTGCTGATGGACGAGCCGGTGTCGAACCTCGACATTGCCCACCAGCTCGATATTATGCGTCTTCTGCGCGAGGCGCAAAACAAAACGATACTGATTGTTATCCACGACCTAAACCTGGCGTTGCAGTTCTGCGACCGCCTGCTGCTGCTCCACAACGGCAAGGTGCTATGCCACGGTCCGGTGGCCGACGGCCTCACGCCGGAGAATATACGTACCGTCTACGGCGTAGGGTCACACCTCTCCGACGGACGGATTGTTTTTGACTACTGAGGGGATTATGGGATGTTCTATAAATTCGTTTTAAAGAAAACCCCTACGGGGTATAATTGTTGATAATTAGATGTTTGCTATTGAAAGAAATGCCCTACGGGCTATTAATAGAAGTCACCTTATTTAAGACTGAAAGAGAACGGCAGCATGTCGGCCACCGAGCCGACCACACGCACGCGGCCGCCGTTGAGCTGCATTATCACACGCATGGGGTGCCCCTGCAGATGCTCATATTCTATCATCACCTGACGGCAGGCACCGCAAGGCGCGGCTTCGCACAGCTCGCCGTCGCTGTTGCGTCCCACGATGGCCAGGGCTTCGTAGTCGCGCATCTCGGGCCGTTGGGCCGAGGCGGCGAAGATGGCGGTGCGTTCGGCGCACATTCCCGACGGATAGGCGGCGTTCTCCTGGTTGCTGCCCCATGCCACGCTGCCGTCCTTAAGTCGCAGTGCAGCACCGACATGGAAGTGGGAGTAGGGTGCATAGGCCGACTCGGTGGCTCCGGCCGCGCGGTTGAGTAGTTCGCGGTCGCATTCAGGCAGAGCCTCCGCCGAGTCGAACTCCTGATAGTTTATGATTAGGCTTTTGTACATTCTTAGTTTAAGTTTTTAGTTTAAGTTATTAGTTTAAGGGATGTTCTATAAATTCGTTTTAAAGGAACCCCCTACGGGGTATAATTGTTGATAATTAGATGTTTGCTATTGAAAGAAATGCCCTACGGGCAATTAATAGAAGTCACTTTAAGTTATTAGTTCCTAGGTTGGGCTGAGTTCGTCTCTTTGGTTTTAGGTGTGCAAATAGTCGGTTGAAGAATTTCTTCCATGAGGAGGCGTCGAAGAAGGAGGAGTCGGTGGTGGCCTGAAGGGTGAGTATGATTCCTATGGGCAGCAGTGCGAGCGACGATATCCACATTCCCTCCTGACCCATGGCAGATTCGCGCACCGCCTTCTCGCATATCATGTCGACAACGTAGTACAACACGAAGAAGGCTACCGAGGCCACCAGCGGCAGGCCTAGGCCTCCCTTGCGGACGATGGAGCCGAATGGGGCTCCGACAAGGAAGAGCAGCAGGCAGGCTATCGAGAGGGTGAATTTGCGCTGCTTGACGATGAGGTGCCGGTTGATGTATTCCTTGTCGGCATTAAGGCTGGAGCTGTAGTTGGTTGCATCGTTGTGGGCGGTGTTGGCATAGTTGCGTGCACGCACACGGATGCGGGTGCGCAGGTTGTCGGTGTTCTCCTTGTAGAGTTTGGGCAGCGAGGCACGCTTGCCGCGCGACGCCTTCGGCTGTTCGCAGTAGGCTTTCCACGCACGGAAGGGGACGTAGGTGCTGGTGCAGTAGTCCTCGCGGCGCACATTGGAGTTGGAGTCGAGCTTGTGTACAGCCGAGTCAATCTGCGCGATGTTGAGCATCTGGTATCCGCCCTTGAAAAGGTCTTCGCCGCTGCGGCTGTAGGCGAAAGAGGAGATGTCGAAGGCGATGGTCTGGCGGTCGAAGCTGACCGAGGTGAAGGGGCGTGTCTCGCGGTTGGGACCGGTGGTTGACTCGAGGTAGGTGTAGCCGTCGGAGAGGATGAAGAGAAGGTAGCGGTTGTCGAAGGTGGTCTGCATTACGCCGCTGCGGGCCACAATGACGTTGGTCTCGGACACGCCGCGCGAATGGTCGTAGATGGTGACATCCTCGAGGGTGTAGCCGTCGGGGGCTTTCGAGCCGACACGTATGACGTAGCCTTCGATTTCCTTGTAGTACTCGCCCGGACGTATGTTGACGGCGGGCTTCTTGCGCGTGATGTCGTAGAGGGTCATGCGGTAGTGCAGCATGGCCTGCGGCATGATGTTGTTGGCGAAATAGAAGGCCACGCCGGTGAGCAGCACGGCCACCAGCGCCATGGGCATCATGACACGGCGCACGCTGATGCCGCCGGCCTTCATGGCCACCAGCTCGTAGCGTTCGCCGAAATTGCCCATCGTCATTATCGAGGCGAAAAGGACAGCTATGGGAAGAGCCATCGGCACGAAGGTGGCCGAGGCATAGAGCAGAAGCTCCATGATGACCTTGAACTCGAGACCTTTGCCAACCATGTCGTCGATGTACTTCCACAGGAACTGCATGAGCAGCACGAAGACAGCGATGGCGAAGGTCAGCGCCAGTGGTCCTAGGAAAGAACGCAGCAGTAGTCGGTCGAGTTTCTTCACTTTGTTACGGTTTAAGGTTTAAGGTTTAGGGTTTAATGCTATTCGGAAACGGCAGTACCCTTAAACCTTAAACAGTAAACGTTAAACCATTTTTTTTACATCAGTCCCATCCAGCGCATAATGTCGTTGCCGTTGGCCAGAATCATCAGTGCCAGCAGCAGCCACATGCCGATGTTCTGCACCACGTTGAGGAACTTGTCGGAGGGTTTCTTGCCAGTGATCATCTCCCAAAGGGTGAAGACGATGTGACCACCGTCGAGGCCGGGGATGGGGATGATGTTCATGAAGGCCAGGATGAGTGCCAGCAGGGCGGTGATGTTCCAGAAGGCGTGCCAATCCCAGTAGTCGGGGAAGATGGAGGCCATGGTGCCGAAGCCGCCGAGGCTCTTGGTCCCGCCGGGGCTGAAGAGCAGCTTGAGCGAGGTGACGTAGGTGGTAAGTGTCTTCCATCCGTGGGCGATGCCTGCCGGGACGGCCTGCAGCACGTTGTAGCTGATGTGCTGGTAGCCCGGGAACAGGCGTGCTATATCGGTCTCGCCCTGCACTCCGATTTTGCCCTCGCCGTTTATTGCCACCGGCAGTGACATTAGTTTGCCGTTGCGGTAGAAGCCGATGTTGACGGTCTCGCCGGCATGGCGTTTGAAGCAGGCCGTAATCTCGCTGAAGGCGGCCATAGCGGTGTCGGCCACGCTGACAATGCTGTCGCCCTCGGCCATTCCGCAGCGGTGTGCGGTGCTGCCGGCCACGAAGCTCTTGATGACGAACGGCATACGCGGAATAAGGGGTTCCTTGACTCCATTGGAAGTGATGCGTTCGGTCAGGTGGCCGCTCATGTGGATGTCAAGCAGTGAGTCGCCGCGCTGCACCGTGACCTCGGAAGGGTTGTTGAGGAAGAGCGACATGGCAGCATCGGTGAAGTCGAGGTCGCGGTTGCCGTCGACAGCATAGATGATGTCTCCGTTTTGGAAGCCTTCGTCGAGCATCACCTGGTCGAAATCGTAGCCGAGGGCGGCGGCGTTCATGGGCAGTTTGTTCTCGCCCCAGTGGGCGAAGATGGCGCCATAGAGAATAAGGGCGGAGATGAAGTTGACCAGCACGCCACCGCTGATTATGCACAGGCGTTGCCAGGCGGGCTTGGTGCGGTACTCCCACGGCTGCGGTACTTTCTCCAGCTTCTTCTCGTCCTTGGTCTCGTCGATCATGCCGGCGATGTCGCAGTAGCCGCCCAGCGGTATCCAGCCGAGGCCCCACAGGGTGTTGTCCTGGTCTTCGGGGGCAAGGTTCTTCGCGTCCCAGCTCTCGGGCGTGGTGGCGTTGAAAAAGAGGAAGTGCCACTTGCCGCCAAACTTCTTGGCCTTAAGGATGGAGAACTTCCAGTTGAAGAAGACATAAAAACGGTTCACGCGTGTGCGGAACAGTTTGGCGAAAGCCAGATGGCCCAGTTCGTGTGTGGCCACCAGCAGCGTCAAACTAATTATCAAGGCTAGCCATTTCATTTTTGTTTCCTTACTTCTTTGTCTGTTTCAAAAAGGTCTTCAATTGTGGGGTTGGCGATGAAGTGTGCCGACTGCATGGCCTGTTCCACGCTGTCGGCGATGTCGAGGAAGCCGATGCGGCCGTCGATGAACTGCTGCACGGCCACCTCGCCGGCTGCGTTGAGTACGCAGGGCATGTTGCCGCCGCGCGCAATGGCCTGATATGCTAGGTCGAGGCAGCGGAAAGTGTCGCGGTCGGGTTTCTCAAATGTCAGGGTGGGGTAGGTGGCGAAATCGAAGCGTGGCAGATGGCTCTCGATGCGCCCGGGGAACGAGAAGGCGTACTGGATAGGCGTCTCCATGGTGGGTATGCCGAGTTGTGCCTTGATGCTTCCGTCGGCGAACTGCACCATCGAATGCACCACCGACTGTGGATGCACCACAACCTCGATATCCTGTGGCTCCACGCCGAAAAGCCACTTGGCCTCGATGACTTCAAGCCCTTTGTTCATCAGCGTCGCGCTGTCGATGGTCACCTTGCGGCCCATGCTCCAGTTGGGATGCTTGAGGGCCTGCTCAAGGGTGACATGTTGCAGTTCGTCGCGTTTCTTGCCACGGAACGGGCCGCCGCTGGCGGTGAGCAGTATCTTGTCCACGGGGCTGACCTCGCCCATCAGGCACTGGAAGATGGCCGAGTGTTCGCTGTCCACCGGCAGAATGGGAGCCTTGTGGCGTGCCGCGGCGGCAGTCACTATGGCGCCGGCCACAACCATGGTCTCCTTGTTGGCCAGGGCCACGGCTTTGCCCTTCTCGATGGCGCGCAGTGTGGGTCGCAGTCCGGCGAAGCCTACGATGGCCGCAAGCACCATGTCGATGCTGGCCATGTCCATCAGGTCGACCATCGAGTCGGCACCGGCGAAGACTTTGACGTCGCTCTGCGCGAGGGCGTCGCGCACAGCCGGGTACTTGGCCTCGTCGGCAATGACCACGGCGTTGGGCTGGAACTCGATGGCCTGCTGTATCAGCAGGTCGGCGTTGCTTCCGGCACACAGCACCTCGACGGCAAACAGGTCGCGGTGGCGGCGTATGACATTGAGAGCCTGTGTGCCTATCGAGCCGGTGGAACCGAGTATTGCTATTCGTTTCATCAGAATGATATATATTCTTCGGGATTTACCGCTGTGCCGCCGACCCACAGCTCGAAGTGCAGGTAGGGGCCTAGTTCAGGATGTGCGGCGCTGCCCACGTAGGCAATCGGCTCACCCACGCGCACCACATCGCCCTGACGCTTCAGCAGCACGCCGTTGTTGCGGTACACGCTGACCACGTTGCCGGGATGTTGCAGGACAATGACGTGACCCGCCTCGGCGGTGAAGGTGGCCAGGATGACAGTGCCGCTGTAGGCGGCGTTGACGGTCTGGTTGGTGGTGCCGGAGATGTCCACGCCGTTGTGGCTGCTGGCGGGTTCGAAGGGGGTGAGGATATTGCCCTTGAGCGGGGCAAACATAAGATGTGTTACGGCCGGTGCGGCATCGTTGGCCGCGGTGGACTGTGTTGTGCTTGCTTTCAGTTGGTAGCGGTTGTCCTCCTGCTCTACTTCGAGGCGCAGCAGGCTGTCCTCTTTCGAGCGACGGTAGACGGCTGCCACCTGCTGGAGGCTTGCGGTGCTGTCGGAGCGCACGCTGTCGTAGGCCTCGCCCACGACCTCGCCGCTCAACACAGCCTGCATTGTCGCCACAAGCCACTCCTGGTTGGCCAGAGCGGTCTCGAGCGAGTCGATTCTCTTGGCGTTGAGGTAGGTCTGCTCGACCATGTCGGTGTTGGTGTAGCCGGGTATAAGCTCGCGCAGCGGTGTGAAAGCGATAAGAACGGTGGTAAGCACAATGAGGACAATCATCGTGACGCCGAGGGTTACAAAAAGATTTCCACCCGACAGTTGGAAGGAGAACTTCTCCTTGAAGGTGTCGGTGTCAAGCACCACGAAGCGATGTTTGTGCTTGATGACGTCGTTGATAGGCCACGACTTTGTTTTAATCCACCAATCTTTTATCTTCATATTATGGGAATGAGCAGTTAGGTGGTTATGTGGTTAAAAAAGTTAAGACAATAGCTCCGGCACAAACATCGCTATAGCCGCAGGTATTGTCTTAACTACTTTAACTACTGTCTACTTAACTACTAAGATTCTCTAGAAGAATTTGTTTCTCTGGTCTTTAATCTTGGCGTTGTCTTTCAGCACCTGGGTGAGCATGCGGATCTTGTTGCGGTAGCCCATAGCGAGACGGGAACGCACGGCTTCGCCGTCGACCTCGGCCTTCGGGGCGCGGCTGTCGACATTCACCACATAAACACCGTTGGCACCGTGGATGGGGCCAATGAGACCGTTCTCGGCAACGGCCACTGCGCTCTGCACCTTGGGCTCCATGCCGTAGCGGCCGAAGTAGTAGTCGTTGAACGACACGCTGTCGATGCTGTCGATGGCGACGTTCAGCTTGGTGGCGACGGAGGCGAGGTCCTTGCCGGCCTTCACAGCCTCGTCGGCGCGGGCCATAAGCAGGTCGGCCTTCTTCTCGAGGCGCACAGGCTGCTCAATCATCTCGCGCACCTGATCGAAGCTGGCATAACCTTTCTTATAGACATCCTTCAGGGTCACGACGACAAACATATTGTCGCACTCAAACACTTGGTCGGCAACGCTGCCAATCTTGGAGTCCTCGTTGAAGGCCCACTGCACGATGCTGCGGGCGCTGCTGATACCGGCCATCTGGTCGTCCATCATGGACATGCGGGCGCTGCGCACCTGCATGTTGTTCTGCTGTGCGGCGGCGGTGAACTCGGCAATGGTGCGGTTCTGGCCTGCGAACTTGCTGGCCTCGGCATAGACGGCGCGGTTGGTGGCCGAAGAGGGCTGGATGGGGTGCGAAATCATGGCCACGCGATATTTCTTCACGGGGGCGGTCTTGTCGGTTACTTTGACAACCCAGTAGCCAATCTCGCGCGGGTCGTCGACGATGAAGCTCTGTCCGACGGGGGTGTTGACAATCTTCTCGTTGAGGAAGCCGAAGTTTCCGTCGAGCTGCCAGTTAAGGTCGCCATGGTTCTCGGACTTCTGCTGGTCGTCGCTGAACTGGTCGACAGCCTCTTCGAAGCTCATGCGGTTGCCGTTGACCAATGCCAACACGCTGTCGGCCAAGTGCTTGGCCTGGTCGTCGTTGCGGGTGATACCGTTGCCGGCGTTGCTGTTGAGAATGAGGATGCTGCTGGCGCGGAGGCTGTCGGGACGCATGGCTGCGGCCATGACCTTGGCCATGACCCACTCACCGGCGGTAATCTGCGGCTCGATGAAGGTACCGGCTGCGGCACCCTCGATGAGCTGGTCGAGAGGGGCGGTGAAGGTTGAGGCACGCACGTAGTTGGAATCGTAGGGGCGATAGCTCTCGGCGTTGACAAAGAAAGCCATCTCATCGTCAGTGGTGGTCTGCAGTTCAGCCCAGACTTTCATGACATCGTTCTGGATGTCGGCCATGTCCTGTGCGGTCGGGTTGATGGGGAACGAAACAAACTGCACATCGCGCAGCTCCTCGCGGACGCGGAAGTCGGAGCGGTGCTCGGTGTAGTAGTTTTTGTAGTCGGCATCGTTGAGGGTCACCTCGTCGTCGTTCACGCTCTGGAACGGCAGGGCGACGACACGCACGTTGGCGGTCGAGGCACCGTATTCGGCCACTTTGGCGGCGATGGCCTTGGGCATATAGAATGCCATGCCGATAAGGTTGGAGTATTTCTGCTGCTCGCGATCCTGGCGCACGGCCTTCTCGACCTCAAGCCACTGCATGCGCTGGGCGGTGTCGAGCTGGTCGAAATTCTCAATCCAGTAGTTCACCTGACGCAGGTCGTACTGGCCGGTCTGCGGGTTGGTGAACATCTGGCGCAGGTAGGGGTGGATAAATGTGCCAGTGTACATGTCGCTCACCTCGGCTGCGGTCACCTTGAGGCCGAGCTTTGAGGTCTGCTCCTCCATGAGGGTCTCGTCGACGAAGTTCTGCCACACCTGCTCGCGTATCTGGCGTTCTGCCTCGGCAGGCACCTGTGCGGTCTGCTGCTGTACTTTGTAGTTGTTCTCCATCTCGGCAACCAGTTCGTTGAAATGCTGGTTGGTCATCGTGACACCGTTCACCTTGCCCATGTCGGGGATTCCGCCACGGTTTTTTGTAAGGTCGCCAAGGATAAAGGCGAGAATAGCCACACCCACAATGAGTACGGCCACCCACGAATGCTTTCTAATAGTTCCGATAATTGCCATTTTTGTTACTATTTTTGTTTTTATTCTGTTTTCTAATTATTTATTTTTCAATATGCTATGCACCACTTTCGGTGGTGGTGGCATACCAGTTCAAAAATGCAAATTTACAAAGTTTTTCTTAACCGATGAAATTTTTTTTCAATTAGTTACCGTTTGCGAAGGCAGGAGAGCCCGCACAAAACCTCAAGGAGGAGATGTTGCGGGGCTGCTAGGGACGTATTACGGTGAGGGTGCCGTCAGCGGCGAGCTTGACGATGCGGCTGCCGTTGGTCTCGCTCGATAGCAACTCGGGCAGCGGCGGAACGCAGTAGTCGACACGTTGGCGTAACTCGCTGGAAATGTCGTTGTAGGTGGCGGGGGAGGGCTGTCCGGAGAGGTTGGCCGAGGTGCTGACCAGCGGTGCGCCCAGGCGGGCGATGACCTCCTGACAGAAACGGTGATTAGGGATGCGGATGCCCAGTGTGCCGTCGTCGGCAGGCAGGTTGGGTGCGATGCTGTCGCCCAGCACAGGCTCCCATATTTTGCGCGGCAGGATGTAGGTTGTCGGGCGAGTTAGTTCGGAGTTCGGAACTCGGAGTTCGGAGTTTTGAGGTTTGAGTTTGTACAATAAAGAACTCATAACTCCGCACCCTGCACTTCGCACTAGCACAAGCATGCTCTTGCTGCGGTCGCGTTCCTTTATGGTATATAGCCGCTCGACGGCCTCGGCGTTGTGGGCGTCGCAGCCGATGCCCCAAATAGTATCGGTGGGGTAGAGTATCGTCTTGCCCTGCCGCAAGGCTTCCACTGTCTCGTTAATAATTTGTTCCATAGTTTAATCAGACAGGCTGTTTGGGTTTACAAGGAAATCGTATAGGCTGACAAACATGATGCCCTCGTCGTTCTGGTAACGCGGCTGTAGTCCGCTGGTTATAACCACCTTCCGGAAGCTGTCGCCGATGCTTCGCAGCGGTCGCAGCTCTTGTTCGCGTTTTGCGTTGTCTGCTAGACTGTAGGCCGACTGGATATAGTAACGCCGAAAACCCTGGTTGCAGACAAAATCAACTTCAAGTTGTCTGCGTTCAGTTTTGCCATCAGTGGCAGGCACTTTTATATTCATTTCGCCGACGTCCACAGAAAAACCTCTATTACGCAGCTCGTTGTAGATAAGGTTTTCCATCAGATGAGTCTCCTCCATCTGGCGGAAATTCAGGCGTGCGTTGCGTATGCCGAGGTCTTCGAAATAATATTTTGAAGGGGTGTCGATGTAATGCCTGCCCTTGATATCATAGCGCACAGCACGTTCGACAAGAAAGGCATCCTGCAGGTAGTCCAAATATTTCTTTATAGTATCTTGGCTTATTGTACTCTTCTTTACGCTGTGGAAGGTGTTGGCCAGCTTATGGGGATTGGTAAGTCCACCGATATTGGAGGCCAATATACTCATAAGCTCTTCCAAGTCGTCGTCAAGTTTGATATCGTAGCGCTCCTTAATGTCCTTGAGATAGGTGTTTGCAAACAGGCTTCGTAGGTATGACTTTTTTTCGCTTTCGGTTTCGGCCAGAATAACCTGCGGCAGTCCTCCGTAAATCATGTATTCCTGTATAAGTTTGTCGCGGTTCTCGGTGGCAGGCTGGGTGGCAATAAACTCGTTGAAAGAGAAAGGATGAAGGCGTACATCATCACCACGACCGCGGAATTCGGTGATAATGTCTTTGGAGAGGAAACGTGCGTTGGAGCCTGTGACATATATGTCGGCGTTGGGTACATCCAGGTAACTGTTCAGCACATCCTCGAATTCGTTGACATACTGCACTTCGTCGAGCAATATGTAGTGCATATCTTTATCAATGATGTGCGCATCTATATATTTCAGCAGTTCATCCGGGTCGCGCAGAGCTTTCCGTCGTCGGTCTTCCAAATTAATTTTAATAATGTGGTCTTCCTTCACTCCTTCTGCAAGCAAATGGTCTGCAAAAAGCTTGAACAGAAGGAAAGATTTGCCACATCGCCGCATTCCAGTGACAATTTTTATCATATTGTTATGACGGCGTATCTTCAATTCATTCAGATAGTAATCCCTTGTATACATCATGTTGCCAGTCGATATTTTTGTCCAAATGGACAGTTTTGTCGACTGCAAAGATACAACTTTTTGTGAATATGGCAAAAATATTCTTGAAGTTAAGAATTTTTTTGTATCTTTGCATTGTGAAATTTTGTTAATAATAGCGGAAAAGTCAATTAAATAAATTATAAACCAAAACATTACAAATTATGGATTTTATCACTAACTTGTGGAATGCCAACACGCCGCTGTTTATGTTGATAGCGGGTTTGATTGTTGTCACTCCATTTATTATCTTTTATGTGCGCAAGGCGCTGAAGGAACATCCCAAGGGACTTATCCCGGCGGCATTGAGCAACATGGGCGAGCGTTTCGGCTATTACATCATGAATGCCGTGCTGACGCTTTTCATCTGTTCCAAGTTCGGTGTACCCGACAAGACTGCCGGCATCATGTTCGCCGTGTTCTATTTCCTTATTTATGTGCTCTCTCTGCCCGGTGGTATCATCGCCGACCGTACCAAGAACTACAAGGGTACCATCATCACCGGCCTTATTGTTATGGCTGTTGGCTATTGTATCCTTTCCGTCCCTGTATTCAGTGGTCATGGCTTCTCTTGGGTGATGGTCCTCACCATGTTAGCCCTTGTCATCATCGCATGTGGCAATGGTCTTTTCAAAGGCAACTTGCAGGCCGTAGTGGGTCAGCTGTACGACGATTTTGAGGCCGAGGCTGCCAAGAAAGGCCCCGAGGCTTTGGCCAAGGCTAAAGAGAAACGCGACACTGGCTTCCAGATTTTCTACGTGTTCATCAACATTGGAGGTGTGATTGCCCCCTTCATTGCTCCTATTATCCGCAACTGGTGGCTGAACACCCACAACATGATATACAACGCCGACCTGCCCAAGCTGTGCCACGATTTTGTTGCCAACAGCGATGCCATGAAACCCGAAGCTGTTGCCAACCTTACCGAGCTTGTTGCAAAACAACCCGAACTTGCCACGCAGGGTGTTGACATGACTCAGTTCTGCGACAGCTACATCACCGTGTTCAACACCGGTGTCCACTTTGCCTTTATCGCTTCTGTTGCCGCAATGCTCATCTCCCTCACCATTTTCCTCTGCACCAAGAAGGGCCTGCCCAATCCTGTCAAAAAAGTTTCAGCAACCGCCGATGAAAAGACTGTAACTTACACAGCAGAAGAGAAGGCAGCTATGGCCAAGGAGATAAAACAGCGTATGGCTGGTCTTTACGCTGTGCTTGGTGTATGCGTCTTCTTCTGGTTTGCATTCCACCAGAATGGTGAGTCGCTGGCTCTCTTTGCACGCGACTTCATCCAGAACGATGCAATTCCGCCTGAAATCATGCAGTGCATCAACCCCTTCTTCGTCATCATCCTTACCCCGATTATCATGTGGCTCTTTGCCAAACTTGCACGTAGCGGCAAGGAGGTCTCCACTCCCAAGAAGATTGCATTCGGCATGGCCATTGCTGCCTGTGCCTACATCTTCCTTGTGGCATTGAGTGGTGTCACTGGTTTCGATTCACCTGAGGCCTACAACGGCAGTGTGCCTCTCGACATCAAGGTTGGCCCGTGGGCTTTGATCGTTACCTACTTCTTCCTCACCGTCGCCGAGCTTTTCATCAGCCCGCTTGGTCTGAGCTTCGTCTCGAAGATTGCCCCGAAGCATATCCAGGGTATCTGCCAGGGCCTGTGGCTCAGCGCCACCGCCATCGGCAACCTGCTTATCCTCCTTGGACCATACCTGTACAATGGTATGCCAAAACTATGGATGTGCTGGTTGGTATTCGCAATCATTTGCGTTATCGCCATGTGTGTCATGTTCGGCATGCTTAAGTGGCTTGAGAAGATTACCGCCGAGAAGCAGTAATATCCCACTTCTAAAAGCAAGGGGGCACTCCGTGAGGATTGCCCCCTTGCTGCCTTTAGGGTCTTTAAGGTTTTTAAGGTCTTTAAGGACCTTAAGGACTTTAAGGACTTTAAGGGCTTTAGTAGCCTCTATGCTCCCTTCTCACTCTGTTCATTTTTTCTGAGAAGCCGCCATGCTCTACAAAGTCTTTCTCCAGTCGCTCCAATTGCCGGAAAAGCAGATAGTCGGCCTGGTAGATTAGCACTATCGCCATGTTGGCGATGGTCTCGGGAGGGCGTGTTTGGCAGAGGTTCATAAAGAAGGCTGCATCGTTGTGTTCCTTGCCCAGTTTCCGCATTGCCTCCCACTCTACAGAGTTTTCCGTCCATTGCCGGTGTCCGCGTGTGCGCAGATAGTCGATATAGTCCTCCAGCAGTTCCTGTAGGCTTGCTTTTGCCACATTCACCAGTTTTATCTCTGTCTTCGCAGATGTTGCAGATGCCGCACAGCCTTCGATAATATTCTGTTTGCCTGAACGTGCTGCCTGTATCATCTGGTCGATGGTACGGTCTCCTTTTTGTAGATATGTTTGGCAGAAGTAGTAGGTTATCTCGTAAATGACCTCGGTCTTTTGGTAGGAGAGCAGTTTTCGGTAGTTCCCGCTTGGGCGGATTAGTTTTTCAGGCATGGTGATTTTGTTTTTTTGTTTGTTTTTTTTTCTTTAAGGTCTTTAAGGTCTTTAGGGTCTTTAGGGTCTTTAAGGTCTTTAGGGTCTTTAAAGTCCTTAAAAGTGTTTTCAGAATTGGAAGTAGATGAATGGCTGGAGGTCGGCGGTGATGAACTGGTAGACGAACACTACAATGAGGGTGACAACCAAGACCATGAGCCATAGCGGCATTGAGGCGAACCACAGGCGGTAGCGGCGTTTGAAGCGCGCCGGCAGCCAGTGGACGGCCATGCCGACGGCAAAGAGTAGGAAGACACTCCAGTAGTGGCCTATGACTTCGGGTATCTGCGCCAGGTTCCAATGGGAGCCAATCTGTCGCACCATGTTGCTGGCGGTCTGCCATGCCAGTTCGTTGGCCTCGGCAGGGTCGAGGTTGGAGCAGCTGCGGAAGAAAAGACGTGTGAAGCTGATGAAAACGAAGGTA
>JAEEGL011210585.1_pt1 | contig 16189 bp, 14 predicted proteins | sample 9134231 | NCBI WGS metagenome assembly JAEEGL01 (sample SAMN16246548, study PRJNA631951) | gut metagenome | biome: gut microbiome; feature: rumen; material: fiber-attached | host: Bos | place: Iran: Karaj | collected 2018-10
ATATTTGTGAATACTAGAAACTGGTGTTCCACCATGTGTATCAAAATGAATTATATAAATTGTGCCAGCTTGATATTTTTCTAATTTTCCAGTTGAAACTTCAATTACCGGCCTAACTGTATTGGCATTATTATCTGGATTCTCAATCTCTGCCGCTTGGGTATTGATTCGATATAATGTGTCGTTTTCTTTATCTACCCATATTCCAAGTCTTCCCAACATACCTGATTGATATCTACTGTTTTCTAAAAAGAACTGACATGTACTAAGATAAGATGCATCATCATATATGACTGTTCCACCACAGGCAGAAATTAGATCATCGTGATTTATATATCTGGATGTCTTTCCACCAAAATTTGTAAGATTAGGATTTGACCATGCATTTCCTTGCGGAAAAGTTAAACTAGGTAAATACGTTTTACCTAAATCGTAAGAATAGTTACCACGCGATGCTGAAGAATCCATTTGGCCGTTTTCATCAAAACTTGTATAATGAACTAATATTGCTTTATCTACATCGCCTGTAGTCTTACGAACAAAATAAAATCTTTCCGTCGTAGGATTATATACTCCATCATTATTGACATCGCAATCATATGCATCTCCAACTGCTGGATTACCATTACCTGGTATGTTACCATATGTAATTGTATCACCAGTACTATATCCATGTTCTAAACATCCTCCACCACTACTACAAATTTCGGTATGCAAAGTGCCATTTTTTGCTTTCATACATACTATTTTTTCCCAATGAGCATAGTAAATAACGTTTGAGGTAATCACAGTGCCTACGCCTATTTCAGTACCATCAGTGTCATCTGTAAACCATCCTAAGAAATTATAACCGGTCCTACTTGGTACAGTATAATCACTACCCAATTCTTCTTCATATTCTTTTGTTACATTCCAAGTAGTACCGCCAGTATAGTTTTCATCAAATGTAACTATCAGATTGCTTTCTGGGTCTACGACAGTTAAATTAATTACGGTACTTAACCTTGACCTGTATATCGCAAGTGTAGTATTTATTATAATTAAAGAGGTACATAAAAAGAGAATTAAAACTATTGTCAATATTTTTAATCTATTGTTTTCAATTCTCATATTGCACCTCTTTTCTTAGCTTAAAAAAATCTAGTTATTAATTATTTGTTCCGCCACAACATTCACGGTAACCGCTTGACTATTAACTAATGTTGATTCGTTAGTTCCTCTAAAAGTTAATGTATGGGTATTTGTGCTACCACCAGCACTATATAAAATGGTACCAGCATTCTTAAAAGTTACTGTACCATTAGATACCGGTGGGAAAGTAACACCGTCAATAGAAGCTTCTATTCCAGTAGGTAAATTACTTAATGTAATGGAATATTTAACATCTACTTCAGATAAACTTTTAATATTCAAAGTATATGTAGCATCGGCTGCCCCAGGAACAACTGTCAAATCATTATCAATGCCATCTTGGACCAATGTAACATTCCATATCGCTGTAGCAAGAGTTCCATCTACAAATACAATATTTTTAAATATGGCATAAGATAGTGGTATTACTGTAAGTGATAACATTAAAACTATAATTAATGATTTAAATGTCATTGTATTGGGATTCTTTAAATTCAACAAAAATGTTTTAATATTTTCCATAATACCACTTCCTTTCTATTAAGATTTATTATTCTTTTTTACTTTTTTTCTTTGCTTCAGAAGAATCTGTTTTTTTATCATCTAAAAAATAACAACTAAACAAATATATTGATAATATAAAACCAATTAATGCATATTTATAATTAATAACAATATTAATTATTCCACCAGACATAATAACTTTACCAACAATTAAATTTTTATTAATTTCTTCATCTTCAACATTGTTAGCGTCGCCTTTAGTAGTAATCATATTTCCATTTTTTTTGACAATTCTATGGGTAATAAATCCATCTGCTTTTTCAAATGTAACAACATCACCAATTTTATAATCACTTTGTTTAACTATTAAAATATAATCACCAGCATGAATATCATTTTCCATTGAGCTTGTCTTTACTCGGTATATCATTATTTGATTTGTATACCTGAATATAAAATATGCAGATAAAACAATAATTATAAGAATCAGTATTAAATCAAATACTTTTTTTAAAAGCTTACTCATCTGTACTTTCAGCCTCTATATAAATTTTTAATTCGTATTGGGAATTAGGATCTAATCCAATCGCTGTATCGTTATTACTACTAATCCATTTCCATTCAAGATAGTATGTATCATTTGTCTTGGTATTTAAGAAAGCATCTTCGACATTTAATTCATTTGCTGATACATAATGATCGATTATATATGTGTCGTTCTTCTTTAATTTATATTTCATATTGATTTGATATGGATTATTCTCAATAAAATCAATTTTATATTTTAAATTATATTCAGTTCCATTTTTAACAACAAACTGATATGTATTAGATGATTCTGGTGCTATTACATCCGTTAATTCATACATTGAATTAGTAAATATTTTGGCAGGTGTTTCATCATGCCAAGTAATTTCTTTATCATATACAATTAATTCATTAATTTCTTCTTCTGGTATTGGTTCTTCATTACTTGCTGGAATCGTATTATCAGATTTATTCTCTTTATCATCATCAATTTCACTATTTTCTTTATCACTATCACTTTGACATACATTTTCTTTATCACAAATAATTTCAATTATATCTACATTACCGGTAGGTATTTTTCCATTATTTTTCTTTTCTTTTCCTATTAAAGAACAATTATGTATTAACAAAATAATAATTATGATAATTAAAATAATTTTTACAATCAAATCAGTTTTCTTCTTTTTGTTAGTTTCTTTATTACTCATCTTTTTTCCTCAATTCTCCCCTTTAAAGCCTATAATTGCTTATAGGCTTTAAACGAAAGAATAATATTTCTATTATTCTCCGCTTAATGCTTGACGTGCAGTTAATTTAACAGCTAATGTTACATCTTTGTTAGCATCAGTCATATCAGCACTATCTTTTGTAGCATCATCTGTTAATGCGCCAGGCCACTCAACAACGAGTCTTACGGTCTTTGTCATTGAAGTTGCATTATATTCAATTTTAATTGGCTCTGTTGAGCTAAGATTACCAGCATCCTTTAAAGTAACTGTCATATTTGCAGGCTTATTAGATGAATTTGCAGTATCTAATTCTGCAGATACGATAACATCAACTTCTGAGCCAGTTGCATCGATGGTATATTCTTTGTAACATTCAGAACCAGGAGCAATCTTACTATTCTTTCCTGGATTAGTAGTACATGTTAAATCAGAAAGATCAAACGTAAGATTTTGTACTTCACTGAATTTTGTAGTACCCAACTTAACAGACCAATTAGCTGTGCTAATGCTACCTGTAGTAGTTACACTTTCTCTATAAATGGCGTATGTAGTAAAGCTTGCAGCAATTAAAAGTAACAATGCAGCAATAATTAATATTTTTTTATTTCCTTTCATCTTCTACACCTCCTTCACTTCTATACTTATTGTAAAAAAGAGCACTCTCAAATTCCTTAATTGGGACTCAATTATCCTCCTCTAGTTTACATATTAATTTTAATATAAAAATTACAAAATTTCAATATAAACGTCACAAAAAATCGATATTTGTTGAATAAAATATACGCTACAAAAAAAGACTAGTTTTGGTTAGTCTTATTCTTTTAATAATTGCTGCCTTCTTACTCATCAGAATATTACTATTTTACGATTATTTAAATGTTTTTTTCTCTCTTCAGGGGGCGATTTGTTTTTTTAAGAATATTTCGCAAAATGTCAAATTTTTTTCAAAGGTAATTTCGCATTAAAAACGCTTTATTTAGAACGAATTTTCACTGAGATAAAACCTTAAGTTAGTCCTGCTATTTTTTATACTAAAATCGCATAAAATGAGAGATTTGACATTTTAGATACCACTTTTTTGTATAATAACTTGACTTTTTCCAATATTAGAGTGATTAATACAATACCTTTTGAAAGGAGGTATTATATTGAGAGCTAGAGACGTATTAAATATTCTTTCTAAGCCATGGCTTTCTACTCAAGACATCATGGTAATCTGTGATCTTACTTCATCTACTGCCGGAAGAATTAAAAGAACTATTGAAGCTGATTTCAGAAAAAAATACCCTAATAAATACTTACCATCATATTGTGTTCCAACTAAAGGAGTTATTCAATACTTTGATATTGATATTGAATTTTTAAAATCGCTTGCATTTTTTGATAAGGAGATGGATGATGAATCACTTAAATAATTGTCTTCTTTTGGGGAAATATCGCTCCATAGATGTTATTAATGATGATATAGCTACTTTGACCATCGTTGTAAATGATTTTGATGGTGATATAACTATACCTGTTATTATTGGAACTGAAGTTGCTTATCAAATAATTGAAAAGTGTGAAGAAAACAGTATGATAGGTATTAAAGGAAAGATTGATGCAGCTGGGCATGGTTTAATTATTAAAGCAGAAAAAATTACTTTTTTAGCACGTAAAGAAAGAGCCGATTAAACTCGACTCTTTTTAAATTCTACTAGGATATAATATTTTTAATACTTCATTAATTGTTTTTTTATTGCTTATTAACTCTTTTTCTAGCATATTTAATTCTTCTAATGATTGACTTATAAAAATAATATTATCATCACAATCTGTTATATTTAGAAATTGATGAAAGCTTTTGTTTAATTCATCCATTATATGATTAACAAGCATTTTCTGATATTTCCTTTTTCTAATTTCTCTAAACAAAATATATTGGTCAGTACACTTTTCTGTATTATTGACCGATAAATATTCTTTAGTTAACTTCTCAGACTTAGCTTTTATTAAATTCATAATAAACAAACTATCTCTTGGATAATCATTATCATTATAGCTGTCACTACTTGGGTAATTCATTTCTTTTAATTGTCTGAGAATTTTTTTCCTTTTAAAACAATTCATAATTCTATTAGGAAATTTTATTTTTATTTTACCAAGTAGTTTTTCTTCTTTATGATGGTTCAATGATACTATAACTTTATTATTTTTATTATAGAAATAAATTGTTTGTTTCCCATATATTAATAGACTATATGCTATATGATTAATTGTGTTATCAATATTATAATAATCAATTTTAGTTTTAAGTATGCTATCTTTTTTATTAAAATCTATATACTTTCCATAATCCATATTTAAAGACAACAATATATTTTCAACAAAATCACGAACAAATAAGGTATATGCCAAACTATTTTCCATTTTTACCACCAACATTTTTATTTTCTAATCTGCAATCATACTTATCTTCTTTTTCTAACAAGGGATTAACATAGTATACAATAAATATCTCATAAAATTTATAATAAAAATCTATATATTTATCAAAAGCAAGATGAGTAAATTCCTTTATTAATTTATCATTACTATCTATTTCTTTATGGAAATAAATGGAATCATTACATTCCTTAAATTTAACTAAATCATTTGAGTGTAAATATTTAGAATACCTTTGCCTTATATTAAGTGTCATTTCATCCATATCAAAACTGTTATTATCAACTGAAGCATATAAAGACATTTTTTTCAGTATTTCATATCTGTTATCAAGTTTTTCAATAATCAAATTAAATGTTTTTTTTACTTTATCTTCCCATCTATCATCATTCATTATGTGAGAATGATATATAATACATCCATTTATATCCATAAATGTTATTATAGGAATTTTATACTTTGAAATCAGATAATTTTGATTATATGTTCTATCTAAATTATTATAAATAAATGATTCAGCCATAAAACATATTGATGGATAATATTGATATATTTTTTCAAAATTATTAAAATCATTATTTAGAATTGTTTCAAAAATGGATTCAGAAAAATTATAAAATATTTCTCCACAGAAATCTATCTTGGCTTTTTTATAATCACATTCATCAGAAGTTAAAAAAGTTTTAGCATATTCAATTAAATTAGAATAATGTTTTTTGTCAAGCTTATCTAACAATTCTTCAATATTTAGTCTATCAAATCTAAGATTATACTGCTCTTTAATTATTTCTTCATAAATAGAAGAAATTTCATTTATTACCATAACAAACTTGTTTTCTATTTCAATAATTCTTGAATAAAGTAAGCAAGAAGATAAGGTATACATTTTTTTTGTCAATTTCTTTGCTTGTGAACAAGCATTATCATAATTCAATTCTAACGTTTTTAAAATTAAAGATATCTCTTTTATAAAATAAAAGCTCAAACACTCGTGAATGTATTTATCAGATGTTATCGTTTTTCCCTCTATTGATAATTCATATTTAATTTTTTTAATAAAACTAACAGTATCTTCATTTACAAATAGCATATTATTTTTAGAATCTTTTACTAAGAAAGTGCCTAAATTGCTTATCTTGTTTTTTATATAATCATTATAGGTATTGTTAATGTATTTTTGGGCATTTAGTATAAAACTTATTTTATTTAAACTTATAAAATCAACTATAGCCTCATAATTATCATCTTCTGTAAGACTGCTACTAATAATAATGTCTTCAACATTTTCATTAAACTTATTCCAATATTCAAAATCACCACAATTTGCTAAAATCATATCAAGCGATAAGTAGTAATTATTAATAATTCTATACAGTACTTCATTCCTATTATTCTTAATTAAAAATTTAATAGCTATCATAAACAAACTGTTTATATACTCTTCTAAAAAATAATGATCAACAATTTGCTTATTATTCAACGATGTTCCTGTTTGTGTCCTTAAATTAACCTCAAAAAAATCAGTTTCAAACCAATTAACTGGTTCATATTTCAATCTATACCATTTGCTATCTAAGGGAATAAGGTTTTTAAACTCAGTATATTTAACCATGATAGCAAAAATGTATTTTGTAAAATCAGTTATATCTTCTATACCTTCATCTTTTAACATTTCTTTTTGTAATGCTTTCAATGTGTCTAATAACAATATTATCTGATTACCATAAGAATTAAACACGCTATCTGTTTTATTCTTTTTAATAGCTTTTTGCAAATGACTAAACCTAATATTTATTTCCTGATATATTGTTTTTGTAAGCATATTTATATCGGAAAACAAATACACTCTTTGAGCTAATTCAAAATAAATAATAATGATTCTAATTGTCAAGAATATTGATAATATTGCTATAATAGGATTTATTTTTATGCTAAATATCCAGCAACACAACTGTACTATTATTAAGCACAAATAATTAATCATAGATTTTAAATATTTTTTATTAGCATATTCATTTAAAACTGATAAAGAAACTTTGGAAACTATGTTAATGTACTTGGCAGTAATAATTCCAGATAAATTTGAAAGAAATAATGCTACTAAAAATCCTCCAACTCCCAAACAAGCCAACAAATATTGGCTATAATTATCTACTAAAAAGGTTAATGAATTCAGCATTTTAGAAATACATTCTATGTCTCGAAAATTATTATTGGTTAATAACATATTACCTAACATATTAATAACACTAATAATTATAAAAATACAAATTAGCTCTTTAATAGAAACTAATAATATATCTTTATCTAATTTAATAAATCTAAAAGTATCTTTAATTTTTAAAAATACTTTTTCAATAAAAATAGATATGTTTTCTACAATTGATACTTTTTTAAAATGCAATTTAGCTCTTTTAAGATTATATTTATTAAACATTTTAACCTCCATTCATCTGTCGAGAACCATTTTGACTATTTCTGTGTAATTTCTTTCTTCTATTTGCTTATCCAATTCTTTGGATATTGCATTTATAGTTTTAGTAATTTTAGCATTAGATTTCTGAAGTTCTTTAAATTCTTGTATCATCTGTTCTCGTTTCTCATTTAAGTATTTTTGATTTTTTTCTCCATAGAAATATAATTGTATTCTTTTATGTTCTCTGGTAGAATTAGCGGCAAAATATATTACATTTATTAAATCAACATAACTTGAAATAATCATAATATTATCACACATATTATTATCTATTTCTAATTTTTTGTTAATAAATTCTAAGTAAATATTCTCAATTATTAGTTCTATAAATCTAATCTCATTATTAATATATTTTTTTATTTGCCTATTACCAACCAAATAACTTGCAGCTTCTTTTACGTTTGTTACATGTGTTATCTTAGACATATAACCATATAATTCTTTTATATCTTCGGGAGTATAACTATATAATAATTCATCACAATGATCTGCTACTATTTTATAAAAGTAGTTAGCTTTTGTCATTACATCGATATCAACAGTTTCTATGGTTGCTGCAATTATATACATTATTTCTTCAAAAACATTTCGTAATAAACAAACAGCCATAAGAGTTTTCTCTTTACTCAATAAATCATAAATTTCTTCAAGTTCTTCTGATATTTCTTTGAACATATATTTTGACTTTTTATAATTCGATATGTCTTTGAATTCTGTATTTTTAATCATATCTATATAAATCATATTACTTATATCTAATATTCTTAAAGTTTTATCAAAAGAAAAGTTCTTATTTTTATGTTCTAAATCATATATATAGCCTTTCAATTTTGATTTTTTCATTATTACCTCCACTAAAAAAGAGCATACTCCATCTTAAAAATGAAATATACTCTACTCTTTATATATTATATCATAAATATCTTGGATTTTTATTTTAAAATTTATTATTTGATATACTAAAGAATTTATCAAAGAAATCCATCAATCTGTCTATAACTTTATTTTTCTTTTCTTGTCTATCATTTGTTGGAGTAAACATACTCATTGGTGGAAGTATTGTTGATACCTCTGTACCATTTGTTTCTACTCTTCCCTGTTCAAACGATTTTTGAATGAAGTTATATGTTTCTTCTTTATTAAGGTTTTCTTCTGCTATTATCTTATCTAATTCTTCTTTTTTCTTACTATTCATGAATGATTCAAAGTCAGCATATACATTTGAATCTTGATCTAAAGAATCAATAAATGCCATAATTAAATCTTTTTTATTTCTTAAATCCGGACTTGCCATAATAGCTTTTTGAATGCTTACTAATATTTCTTTATCTTCCATGTTAGAATCATGATACTTTTTAACTAATGCAAGAATGTAATCTATGTTAACTTCTATTGATTTGATTAATTCCATTTCAAATACTACATCATCTGTAACATCTGTTTTCTCTTGCTTAGCTTTATTTCTAAACTCAGTATAAAGTTCAATGTAGATGCTTAAGTAATCTTGTTTATCTCTTTCGTTAATTAATTCTTGATCCTTAAATTCATCAAACGAAGATAAAATATTAGTCACTTTTAATATTGAACTATAAAGTTTAATAAACTCTTTTTGTTCTGCTTCGCTTTGCATCAATTCTCCTGGTGCAAATTTAGATGTTAATTTTTCAACTAATGATTTATAACCCTCAAATGATTTACCATTTTCTTCTTCATATCCATAGTAGTAATCTTTATATGGTTTTAATAATACTACTCCATGAGCTGTTTCATCTCCAAACTTAGCTAATGCTTCATTAAGTCTATCTTCTAGGTTTCTAAATGAAACAATATTACCATATGTTTTTACACTATTTAAAATTCTGTTAGTTCTTGAGAATGCTTGAATTAATCCATGCCATTTAAGGTTCTTATCTACCCATAATGTATTTAATGTTTTAGCATCAAATCCTGTTAAGAACATGTTAGCTACAATTAAGATATCTATTTCTCTATTCTTCATTCTTAAAGAAATATCTTTATAATATGCTTGAAAGCTTTCTGATGAAGTATCATAATTGCATCCAAACATTTTGTTATAATCTTTAATTGCATTATCTAAGAATGTTCTATCATCTGTGCTTAAAGCTTCAGTCGATTCAGAGTTTTCATCTATGACTCGATCTTCTCCATTTACTCGATATGAATAAATTAATGCTACTTTTAAACTACTATTCTTAAGAGCTAATGCCCTTTTAAATTCTGCATAGTATTCTTTGGCCATTTTTATGCTCGATACAGCGAATATTGAGTTGAAACCATTAATACTTTTCTTTGACTTAATTTCTTCAACATCACGTCTTTTTGCCACTGCTATGACGTTATCTAGAGTTGAATAAACATAGCTTTCTGATGTTTTAGTTTTTGTACTAAAGTGTTCTATTATGTAATCAGTAATCATACTAATTCTAATCTGATTATCAAATAGTTTTTCTTCATCTATGTTATATACTTTTTCATCTTTAACATCGCTAGCTATATCAACTCTGCCAACATATTCATATCTAAACGGTAATACATTTTTATCTGCAATAGCATTTACTATTGTATAAGTATGTAATCTTTCTCCAAAGATTTGTTCTGTGGTTTCTGATATACCTTTTATTGTCCTAGCATTCTCTGGAAATATTGGAGTGCCTGTGAATCCGAATAAATAATACTTATTAAACTTTTTAATGATTGCTTTATGCATTTCTCCAAATTGAGATCTATGACATTCATCAAATATAAATACTACATGTTTATTGAATACATCGCTATAATCATTCTTTTTAATAAACTGAGATAGCTTTTGTATTGTTGTAATAATAATCTTAGCATTGGAATCATTTAATTGTTCTTCTAATACTTTAGTTGATGTATTAGAGTTAGCTGCTCCCTCTTTAAATTTATCGTATTCTTTCATTGTTTGATAGTCTAAGTCTTTTCTATCTACAACAAATAATACTTTATCAATAAAATCTAATTTGCTAGCTATTTGAGAAGTCTTAAATGATGTTAATGTTTTACCTGAACCTGTAGTATGCCAAATATAACCACCTGATTTAATAGTTCCATAGAACTTATTATTATATGCAATAACAATTCTATTTAAAATCTTTTCTGTTGCTACTATTTGGTATGGTCGCATTACAAGTAAGTCTTCTTCTGAAGTAAACACACAATACTTAGTTAATACATTTAATAATGTATGCTTAGTAAAGAATGTTTTAGCAAAATCAATTAAATCTGTAATACCATTGTTCTTTTGATCTGCCCAATAAGAAGTAAATTCAAATGAGTTAGACTTCTTTTTCTTTTGATTGTTAATATGAAACTCTCTTGTAGTATTTGAGTAATACTTAGTTAGTGTTCCATTTGAAATAACAAAGATTTGAACAAAGTTATACAATCCTGATCCTGCCCAAAAAGAATCTCTTTGATATCTTTCTATTTGGTTGAAAGCTTCTCTTAAATCAATTCCTCTTTTCTTTAATTCAACATGAATTAAAGGAAGACCATTTACTAAAATAGTAACATCATATCTATTATCATAATTACCCTCATTATTGACATACTGATTCAAAACTTGAACACTGTTATTATGAATGTTCTTTTTATCTATTAAGTAAATATTCTTTTTTTCTCCCGAATCAAGAGTTATTTCTTGTTTATAATCCTCCTGGATTAATCTTGTCTTTTCAATTATATAATCATTCTTATTTGCTATTACTTTTGTGAAGAAAGAATCCCATTCTCCATCAGTAAAATGATAATTATTAAGTTTTTCCAATTGTTTTCTTAAATTAAGAATTAATTCATCTTCTGTGTTAATATTTAATCTTTCATATCCCTGTTCAACTAAAGTTTTAATAAATTCTTTTTCAAGAGCTTCTTCACTTTGAAAAGATGTTGCTACTCTATTTAATCCTGCATATTCTGCTAATACAGTAGAGTTATCGTTTTCACTTATTAAACCTATATTACTCACTAACACTCAACTCCTCAAAACTCAATAATTTATTTCTATAATATTCATATTGTTGTCTTCTTAATTCTATTTCTGCAGGAAGACCAACTGTAATATCAGTAACCAATGCATTGAACTTATCCAATATACTAACTATACGATTTTGTTCTTCAATTGGAGGAATTATTATATCAAGTTGCTTAACTGTTGGAGTTGTCAATTGAGGAATACTACCTCCTGATGGCTTAAATTCATGTCCATATAATGCATAATGTAAATATTTAGCAGAAACTATTTTTTCATCTGGAATAAGAGTTATCAAACGAATTATTGGAGTAAATTTACCATATCTTACTTCATGATAGCCTATTGTACCTCTAGCAGCTATAGTTACGCATGATTCTACATCTAATCTATAATTTTTACTATATCCATATATAGCATTTTCTCCCACGCCATTTGATATAACTGGATATTTATAATCATCTTGCGGTTTAGAAATTCCTTTTATTGTATCTTCTGGAACATCACCGCCTGCAGAAATACTTTTGCATACTTCAGTTATGTTATATTTTTTATAGTTACTATTCTTTTTATCCAAAAGTTTGACACGCCAAAACTCATATTGACTCTTTCTTGCTTCTAGCTCCGCTTCTAGCTCCGCTTCTAGCTCCGCTTCTAGCTCGCCAAATTTATCAAGAATTCTTACTATTTCATCCTGTACTTCAATCGGTGGTACTGGTATAGTTAATTCGTTAAAATCCTTTTGTGATAAAGTAGGAATTGTCCCAAGTCCTTTAATTGAATTTGCTTTATCTTGAAAATCTTTGGTTTGTAAACAATAAGATAAATATTTAGCATTAATAGAAATATTTTTCAATAATATCAACTGAGGATTAATAGTTGTCTTTTCAGGCATATTTTCAATATAACAGGTCTTACCGACAGAAGCCGTTTTACAAAAAATAACGTCTCCATCGTTTACCATTATTTCTGGTGATTCATTATATTTATTCCAACTAATATAAGTACAATCATTGTAGTTTATTTTTCCATTTACAATATTAGAAGGACTTAAAGATATCGCACCGTTTCCTTTTTCCACTTGATCTTCTCTTTTATATCCTCTAAAACCTATTCTACCAACGACATTACATATATCACATATTTTCTTATATTCAACTCCATTAGAACAGAATTGTTTAATTAATTCATTAACTCTACTCATGATAATCAACCTCAAGTTCCTTGATTATCTCTTCAAGCTCTTTTCTAACTTGTTGTTGTCTTGGTACAACTTCAGCAAGTTTTTTATTAATTTCTTCTATATCAATATTGTTATCTACACTATTTGTTTTTAAATATGAATTAACAGATATATTATAATCATTCTCTTTAACTTCATCATATGTGGCTAAGTATGATTTGTTTTCAACTGTTTTTCTATCTCTCAATAGACTAATAATATTATCAATATTTTCTTCTGATAATTTATTCTTGTTGGTGTTTCTAACACATTCATCTGTTGCATCAACAAACAAAATCTTATTATCAGTTTTGTTCTTTTTAAGCACTAATATACATGTTGCAATCCCTGTTCCAAAAAACAAATCTGAAGGCAATTGGATAACTGTATCTACAAAGTTATTATCAATCATGTATTGTCTAATTTTTTGTTCTGCTCCTCCTCTATATAGAACTCCAGGAAACTCAACTATAGCTGCAGTTCCTTTTGGAGATAACCATGATAACATGTGCATTGTAAATGCTAAATCGGCTTTTGATTCTGGTGCTAGAATTCCAGCTGGAGCAAATCTTTCATCATTTATTAAAATTGGATTAGATTTACCTGCCCATTTAATTGAATATGGCGGATTAGATACTATTGCATCAAATGGCTCATCATTCCAATGAGCAGGATGAATTAATGTATCTCCTCTTTCAATACTAAAGTTATTGTAATTAATGTTATGTAAAAACATATTAATTCTAGCTAAGTTATAAGTAGTAAGATTTATCTCTTGACCAAAGAATCCCTCTCTTACATTTTCTTTGCCAAGTATCTTAGCAAATTTTAGTAATAAGCCACCTGATCCACATGCTGGATCATAAACTTTATTAACTGAAGTTTTATCCATTATAACAATTCTTGCAAGTAATTCTCCAACTTCTTGAGGAGTAAAGAATTCTCCACCTGATTTACCTGCAGATGAAGCATACATAGTCATCAAGAACTCATATGCATCTCCGAATAAGTCAATGTTATTATCTTTATAATCTCCAAAGTTTAAATCTCCAATAGCATTTAATAATTTAACAAGTTTTTCATTTCTCTCATCGACTGTGTTTCCTAATTTGTTATCAATTGTAAAATCATCAAATAAACCTTTAACATCATTCTCAGAAGCGGTTCCTCTTGCTGATGCTTCTATGTTATTAAACACATTTGATATAACTACATTTAAGTTCTCATTCTTATCTGCACCTTTTTTTATGTTGCAGAATAATTCGCTTGGTAATATAAAGAATCCTTTTTCTTCAAGTATTTGTGATTTACCTAATAAAGCTTCTTCATCAGAAATATTTCTATATTGGAAATCTACTATTCCAGCTTTCCTTTGATTATCATTAACATAACTTTCTATATTCTCAGATATAAATCTATAAAATAACAATCCTAATACGTATTGTTTAAAATCCCATCCATCAACTGAACCTCTTAACTCATTTGCTATTTTCCAAATGGTTTTATGAAGTTCTTCTCTTTCACGTTCTTTATTATTCATTTCATTACCTCTACTTCCCATGTTATATCCACACTTATAATTATAGCATAAAAACGTCAAATTTTGATTATTTGACTGATTATTTGTGACAAAATTCAAAATCTGCATTGAATAAGTTGACTATTTTTTTGTTTAGAGTGATATATACTACACGGAGGTGTTTATGTTAAGGAAATCTACTGATGAAGAAATTAGTGATGAAGAATGCGAAAAGATTATTAATCCTTTTTATGATAACTATCATACTTTTATCGAAGAATATGTCATGCCTGAAGTTATTGCATATTATCTAGCTAATTCTTTTTATCGTAATGCTATGTGGGAAGCTACATTTTTACAACACTTTAATTCTGCAGCTGATATGTTTAATCTAATAAGTGAGAATTATGAAAAAACTAAATCTGAAGTTATTAAATTATTAAGACTTAAATATGCTTTAGAAATTATTAGTGAGGATCCTTTGGATTTTAAACGAATTGAATATCCGATGTGATATTCTTTTTTTACATTGTTAATTGCTTTCCAAAAAACTCACGGAAAAATATATAATTGTGTGTATGTAGGTGGCAGGTCGGTAGTGATTTTTGCTCATAATAAAAAAGAGTACCCTCGGGGGGGACCCTATGTTGTTTATATTTTTAGTAATATTCATCTGTATATTTAGAACTCCAATCTGCTTCTTGCCTCTCCCATTCTTCGGTAAGATAGCTTTCAAAATTACTACCAAACAAGGTTGATGGTCTAAGATATTTTTCAAGTTCACCATTTGATAACCAGCATTCAGTCATCTTATCTATTACTGTATAAAAATCTTTTTCTGTGTAACCCTCACTTAATCTTAGTTTGATTAAACCAACCACAACTTTTGAGTCAGGATGATAATGTTTGAATGTTTTTCTGTTAAGATATTTGATAACACGATAGCATATATCCTGCAAAGCAGGATAGGTTGTATCTTCTTCTTGTTGTTCGGAAGAACAATTATTATTTCTATTTTCTTTGTTTCTATTATCTAGATTCTGATTTCTAATATCTAAGTTCTGGTTTCTATTATCTATATCTGGTGGACAGTTAGGTGGACATTTGTCCACTTTATTCTTATTCCTTTGATTCTGTTTTTTTTTAGCACTAACAGTTTGATTGGTATAATTTAATGCTTCTTGTATATAAAGCATATGATCCTTTATTTCTATTAGGCCAACTTTGTTCAAACGTTGAATCCCCTCTTTTAAAAATAATTCATCTGTCTTAGTTTTTTTAGCTAATTCTTCTGAAGAATATGGTTTTAATTCTCCTGATATTATCTTACACAAATAACCACATTTATTCATTGCTATAGTTATTAATTTTAAGTATAGGATTATTATACTATCTCCATCTATATCATCTGATAATTCTTCAATTTCATCAGTATCAAAAAAAGAATCAGGAAACTTGAAGAAATACATTTGTGTTTTATTATATTTTGCCATTTTCTTTTAATACTTTTTGTCTTTCGGCAATAGCATAAGGTTCTATATCTTTCCAATTAGTTGAATCTTTAACATCTTTTCTTGGACTTATTCCTAAAAATATATAATTACATACTGCATAGTAGAATTTATTTATCTCATAATTACTAGCA
>JAEEGL011915429.1_pt1 | contig 16189 bp, 30 predicted proteins | sample 9134231 | NCBI WGS metagenome assembly JAEEGL01 (sample SAMN16246548, study PRJNA631951) | gut metagenome | biome: gut microbiome; feature: rumen; material: fiber-attached | host: Bos | place: Iran: Karaj | collected 2018-10
AACACGTTTATAATCGCCCCAAAAAAGCTTTAGCCAAGGTTTCTCAATATCATGTAACAGCCATTTTGGTTTCCAAACGCCCAGTTTCTTAGCAACAAGATTATAAGCTCTCCAATGGGCGAACCAATATTTGAAGCTTGAACGCTGTTCTTTGGTAAACTTAGGTAGATTATTTAAATATTTATCGTAATTCATTCGTTACTACAACTATCTATTAAAATCATTAGTATTGCAAATGCAATAAAGCCAAATGTTGATGCACTGAGCCAAAAATTAGCTTTAACCAGTTGTCTTTTAAAATAACAATCAAGCGCATTTGCTCCACTAAACAAAATTATAATAATGTATATTATTGCCAATATACTATTACCAAATTGTATAGCATTATTCATTGTCTAGAATCTCTTTAAATGGTAAATAGTTTCCTCTTGGATTATGCTCTCTATGAGAATTGCCATCATCAAGAACAGCAAATACAATCTTCTCAAACTTGTCCTTATACTCAGGTTCATTAAGAACTTCCTTAAACAGAGTTGCAACATCTTCAGGAGGATTTGCAAACGCACCGCAACCAAACGCTCCTAGTACAATCGAATCATTTTCCCAATAAAGTGCAAGATTAAACATTGTTCTAATCTTCTCCTTTGTTATATTCTTAGACCAATCATTCATATGACCTTTTGAATCAAGTTCTGGGTCTTTAAGGGCTGCAATTGTTATTACGTCAATTGGGAACACTTCATCGAGGAATTCATAATTCTTATCCTCACTAGCTCTAAACACTGAAATAGATGGGGAATAAATTGCTCCGTGATTTACAGGAAGAGGGTATTGCTTCTCTTCAAGAGGAAGACCATATTCTTTTGCCAATGTGTCAATGAACCTGAAAATTGATTCGAACAGATTGGTTCTGCGACAAATATTTTCCTCTTGTGCTCTTGAACCTTTTCTTACTCCGCCACCAGGTACTCTGAATGATGCAAAGTTAACAACAGCAGGCATATAGCCATCATCAACCAATTCTTTTGCTGTGTAAAGGCAGTCAGCATTCACCACACTAATCTCTGTCTTATAACGTTTCAGCTTATCAAACTTGATTTTCTTCTTTATGTCCTTGTCGTAAAACTCAACATTATCTATTGACAAATCATTGTGAACACGTGGTATTTCAACTTTCTCACCTTTATTGTTGGTGTAGAAACCATTGCTTACAACCTCAACGGTTTCTTGGAAAACCTTAATTCTATCGTCTCTATCCATTTTTCAATACATTTTTAACACTTTATTCAAATATACAAAAAAATATTGATAAAAAGAAATTTTTAACATATTTTAACTATCATATATAATATTTATAAACCGGTATATATCCAGTCCAGTTTATATATAATATTAATAAAATATATAATAATTAATAATTATAATAATATTCATGTTGGGTAGGTGTATTATAAATTACCCTATTAAACTGTCTGTAATCTTTAAGCCCAAGATTGGTTAAATAAATGGTGATAAGAACAAAAACTATACCAAATATAAGCTTCCATATTCTCCATACCCATTCATCACTTTTATCATAAATGCTTGATAGAAAATATAATGTTACTATCAAAGACATTAATGCTGGCATAAATGCAAATAATTCCATAATATAAACTAATTTGCTTTAAAATATTTCTCAATTTCTTCGCAAGCATCTTTTACAAAACCAGATTCTAATGTTCTGTCAGCAGCCATAAGATATGCATTTGTTCTCATGAGAGTGTTTTCTGATAATGTAGCATCTAAGATTTTATAAGAATTTAATCTATCTACTATTTTCTCAAGAGTATATGCTATACTTTCTTTATATTGAAGAATTCGTTTATCTTTCTGGGTCATAAATTCCTAAACTAATTAAATTATACATTTCTTTCTCAAAATACAAAAGTTGGTCTTTGGTTAATCCATCAATCCATTCATTAACGTATTCATAATAATGCTTAACGTTAAAATGGATAAATCTGAATTCTAGATATTTTCGTAACATATCATTTTATAATTTCGTAGTCTTTAACTTCGTCAATATGGAAATCGTTATCCACTTCAACTCCTAACCAGTTCTTACCGTGAACGGTTATATAAATGTGCTCAGTCCCGCTATCCCTTACATGTACAGTACTATCAACATCGTGGTATGATATTGTGTCAGTAACCCCATAGCTTCTTTTTATTGCAATAACGTGGTTATATACGACTTTATTTTTTCCCATGTCTTTAGTTTTGTCATGTTCAATGGAAATAAGGAAAACAACCAAACCAATAATCACGCCAAGAATTATACTCACCCAGAAAAGCCACGCAAAGAAAGGATGGTCATAAAAAAATATATCCATTCTAGTCCAAAGACTATTATATGTACTATATTCAACTTTATTTAAAGCCATAGTTAATCATTTTTCTTCATTAATAACCCTATTAACATGTTCAAGCTTATTGAATAATTTTATTCTTTTATCAATTAAATCATTCAATGATACCGTAGTAGTCTTTTTAGGAGTCTGCTCTTCAATTTGCTGAAGCAAATCATATCGAATACTAGGATTCAAATATTGATTACTATGTTTGGCTATTAGTCTTTGCAAACCTTCGGCCTCGGTTGTAGGTATGTATAGTATCATTTTTTTCCGTATTTTTTTTCACCATCTGTAGCCTTAATATTAATTTTTGGCTGCATAAAGAACTGAATATCACAGGTATCTTTAATAAGCTCAACAATTTCATCCTTTGGTTTATAAGCATCTGGTGCTTCATCGAGAGTGTTCTGACAAACTGATGTGGAATATATACCTGCATCTTTCATCTGCTTCTGAAAATTGCTAAAGTCAATCTTCTTCTTGGCTTGTGACCTACTCATAATACGTCCGGCACCATGAGGGGCAGAACAATTCCAATCCTCATTTGACTTACCAACACATATTGCAAGGCCATCCTTCATATTGAATGGAATAATCATTCTCTCTTTCTCATATGCACGAATAGAACCCTTGCGAATGGTCATATCACCAAAATCAAGATAGTTGTGAATTGAAGAAACCTGGTCAATTACCTTTGCACCATTAATCTTATTCATAACCTCCGCAGCCTTACGCAATATAATCATACGATTGAACTTGGCATATGCCTGTGCTATCACCATATCAGTAAGATAGCCTCTAAGCAAATCTCCGCTCAAATATCCGGCACTATCAGGTATTCTATATTTCTCACGTATAGCTTTTAGATGCTCAGGAATATCTATTGGGTCGCCTTTATAATTTGCAGTGAATTCACGTATTTCCTTCTCACGTGCTTCAACGTCTACGTCAACACCTTTAGCTGCATATACCCACCTCTGACAAACCATTTTACCAAGGTTACGTGAACCAGTATGAACGGTAAATGCATATTTCTTTTCATCGGCATTCTCGTCATACTCAAGAAAATGGTTGCCTCCGCCTAATGTGCCAATTGACTTGATAAATGTGCCAAATTCCATTCCAAAGCCCTTGCACCATTTTTCAAAGTCATCCTCCTTGGTAAACTCCATAAAGTTAATAACACCTCCAGAGGTCTGATATGCCTTTTGAATTTCAGAGTTAATAAATTTAATAAACTCCTTCATTTCAAACTGACGCTCCTTATGGATATTGAAACCAGTAGGAATCTCCCTCTTAATCTTTCGCTCAAACTGGGCATACTTCTTTGGCTCAAGTGGTTTATCAAAGAAAATAGCCTCAATGCCACAGCCAATATCAACTCCAACAAAATTAGGATTGATAAATGCATTCTCCTTTGGAATAGGGCAAGTGAAACCAATCACAATTCCATCACCAAGGTGAACATCCGGCATAATCCTAACCTTAGCCCCTTTAAACATCTGAGAATCAGACAATTCGTATATAAGGCTCAATGCTGATTCCTCTATATTGTCAGTAAAGATTTTAATATCCTTACACTTTTTTCCTGTAATTTCAATCATAATTTTTTCTTAAAATCGTTTAGTCTTTCAATAACCTTATTAACTTCTTTTGCGATTTCGTCATTGGAAACGACTGATACACTGGCGATAGCTTCCTTTCTTTTATTTTTTGTCATTGTGGCAATAGAATTTGCCTCGCCAAACAATGTATAATAGTTTCCAAATTTAAATGACTTTGATAATTTAATGTCATCAATACTTATATTTCTGGTATCAAATCCATTTTTAATACTTTTTGTATGAATTACCATTCTACGGCATTCGTTTGTATTACCAAAACCATAGCTTATAGATTCAACCTCATAACTGGTTAGATTATCACCATAAACCTCCCATACAAAGTCTCCTTTTTTAAGTTGATTGAACATCAAATGCTGATTTTTGCAAGCGTTTTTATGCCTCTTTTTGATAATAATTGGAGAAATAAAATTAACGTAAATTATCGCACAAAGCACAAAAACAGCAAAGGCAAAAATAATAGCCAAAAATAAAAGCCCAACAACTTTGCTGCTAACTGCTAAAATTAAATTGCTCATACCCCTGTTGCTAAATTACCTGATTGATTACCGTCATCGAAAGCCGCAAAAATCCAAATTATAACAATGGCTAAAATTATACAAATAATTGTGTTACTCATATTATTCTTCTACTAATTTAATTAATTCTTTTGGAACATACTTTGTACCACCTATTTTTCTAATGAAATTAGGCATTTCCCTAGCGTATACATGTGCCATTCTGCTATTAACTTCTACAGAATAAATAAAGTTAGCATAACGGTCACAGAACTTAACAAATGGTGCATAACGAGTATTACGAATATCTTCATAATGCTTCTCGCTTCCACGTTCATACCTGTTACGCCCCTTTTCGTCTGTAAGCGCATAAACAAGCTCTGTGGCTATAATTGCTTGGTAGTTTGTCATAAACTCCCTGGCGACCCTTAAAACATCGTTATATGTCATCCTCGCATCCTCTATGGCATCGTGGAAATAAGCACCAAATATAATTGGTATAATATGGTGTTCATATTCACAAACGAGGTGGCACCAGTCTTTTGTATATCTTGCTACCATTTCAAGATGGTATGAGTAAGGTTTATCTTCTCCATATTTCTGGTTGCAGGTAACATCGTGAAGCTGTGCTGCTGCTTCTGCGATACCTTTAATTACAACCTCGTTTTCCTCTCTTGCAATGTAGTCTATAAAAGCTTCTCTAGTCATTTTCTTTTGCGTTTATTTCTAGTTTTGTTATAAATCTCTTTGCCTTTTTTACTGTGACGAATGTGGCACGTACATAATCATTCTTGTCATTTCTATAGCGTTTTAGGTCTTCCCATTCTCCTTCATTTTCTCGTTTCTGGGCTACCCAACTACCACTATCACAGATGATTCTAAATTTAGTGTCCTTGCAACACTTGTTTTCAATAACATTTGGATTGTCGTTTCTTGTGTTCATTTTCTTTTTCGTTTATTTACCACAAAGGTAATCATTTTTATTGGATTATGCAAATATATAGTGTTAAAAAACGTTAAAAGGCAGAAGAAATTTTATGTCCTCTGCCTTTATTTCTATTGGATAGAAACAAAAATGTGTATTCCTATATGTAGGTAAAGATATATCATTATAATCTTGGGTACAAATTGTTATCCTTTATTATCTTCTCAACTTCTTTGTTGATAAGTGGATAGAGAATTAAGCCATCAGCTATGCTATTTCTAACCTCAGTTGATGAACAAGTCATATAAGAACCACTTATGATTCTCTGATAAGGGTATTTGTTTCCCTTTTTATCTTCCACATAACGCTCAGAACCTTCTTCCATAGGGTCATTAATTCCCCTACATATTTCAATTATTCCGTAATACGGTAATATATCAGTTTCAGCGTTTTTCCATCTAGGAATTCTATTTACGGTATCAGTACCACAAAGTATGAAAAGTTTGTCATCTTTATAGTTCTCTCTGAAATAGTTGAGAGGCTTGTTTGAGTAATATGGAGGCTCAAAAGTGCTTTCGATTGGAGAAACTTCACACTTTTTGCCGAACTCTTTTATTGAACTGAGAATCATATTTACTCTAAGCCAAAATGGTGCAGGTTCTTCCTTTTTCCAAGGGTTATGTCCTGATGGCACCAGAATAACCTTGTCAAGCAATCCTGAGTTCAACGCAAGCCTTACCATATTGATATGACCGATATGAACTGGGTCGAATGACCCCATAAGGAATCCTATATTCATATTACTCGTAATAATCTTCCCATCCGCAGTAATTGCCAAACATAGCTGCTGCTGTTTCTATTGGCCATCCACAAGCATCATATCCAACGTTTCCTCTAACTGGAACTTGACTACCATTGGTAGGGTATCTCATGACATTTGTAGATACATTATAAGAGTCAAAAGCAAACCTAAGTTTCTCACACTGCTCCGCTACTAGGATTGTGCGTTCTTCACTCATATTTGTGATAGGCTCTTTCTGCTCCCAGTCTTTGCTAACGAAACGTGTAATTGTCTTTGTGGTTTTTACGGGTGAATTACCTACGCTACCAGGACCGTGGCAACCACGTCCATAGAATGGGTTAATACCACCTGACTCGCTACCACGATGTTGTACATTTCCGCCGCAAGCGCCTGTATTCTTTGGCGCATCAAATGAAATCTTTTCGTTATCCCTCAATTTGCGGAAAGTATGCTCCTTTTCATCGTATGCAATATGTTTAACTTCTGCAAGGAATTTGAGTGCCTGGTGAATTTCATCCTCTGTACAAGGTCTCCAGAAATCCATATCGGTATCGTCAATGATATACTCACAAGTCTCATCATCCACATCACACTCGAATACATATTCCTTATTATATTTTCCATTGCTATCTTGAGTGTAATGCTCTGGATTGAAGAAACACATCAAGGAATACTCATTTGGGCCTCCCTTCTCAGAAGATTCATATACCTCACCCTCAAATACAGCGAATGAACCACAGTTTGATGTAGTTTCGGTAATGAACTGACCTTTACTGAACTTTAAATGTTTCATTTTATCTATACTAATTTGAATTCGTGACTAACTGTGAAATTGTACAAGTAAAGCAACTTCTTGTTGAGTATATCAGTCCACAGCATTACTCCTGGGTAGCTTGACGGAACAACGTTTCCATCTTTTGTGAAATGATAGACATAAGTCCTTTTTGCGTCATCAGCTATTTTTATTTCCACCTCCATTTTGTAGTCATCGCTTTGCTCTTTCTTAATCTGACATAGCAAATCCAAGAATGAATCTGCACTATCGCAAGAGCCAATAACTTCGTCTTTATAGTAGATAATGCCTTTTAGACCATTGTACAAGTCATTGTTTAAAGTTATCATAACGCAAATATACACAAAAACAATGAATAAGGAAAATTAATTAAGTTAAATAAAGTTAATCAGTGCTCACATACATAACATTTGGTAATTCGCTAACCAAATAGAAAAGCTTTTTGAATCTTTCTCTATACATTACAAGGTCGTGCATATTGTGGAACTCGCAATCAATATGGCCACCTCTTGCTAATATTCTTCTTTGGCATTCTTCTGGTGTTGCATCAAGGATTATGTACAACGTGTCAGAATTATCCCTGATGGTTTTGTAGAACTTTGTTTTTTCTTCATCGCAGAACTCTTCCTCATCATACCAGTCATATGAGTCAGAAGGGCCAAACAATTTCTTGTTCATAGTTGCCTCAGAGAAAATACCTCTATCACTAAATTCAACACCCGGAAACAATTTCTTCATTTCCTCAATGCGTGTTGATTTGCCAACGCCATCGTGTCCATCAAAAACAATTTTTTTAATCATATTACTTTATCTTTAAAATATTGATAAATGATTTTGAATTGAAAGTGAAATAATCCCAGAATTCTTCATTATCTGGGTCGTAATCATCACCATAATAATCTTTCATGTCTTTATCATTCCAACACCCATTCTCAAAGCCTGTAGTATTTTCTGATGAGCCTGTAATAAAAACATATATGGTGAATGATTTTAAAGCCTTATCTTTCTTTTTAAGTTCGGTTTCTATTTTTTTAATAATACCGTATTCCATAGTTGGGGTTTTTGAATAAGTGCTATCTGCAATTACAACAGTATCTCCAACCAATAATGGGTTTCCCATAAAATCCTTTGGCGCATAAGCCTCAGGAGTATAATCGAATTTCTTTTCCATATTTATAAATCAATTCTTAAAACTGCCATTGGTTTAAAATCTAACCCTTCAGATACCTCACCGGAAGTAAGAACAAGGTTAGCACCAACTCTTACATGAGGTACGACTTTTAAGAAGAAACGATTTTCTGTGTGCAAGTACGTTCTATCATATCCATAGAAATCTGCATACATTGAATAGAAAAATATACCATATTCCCAGTCACTCAATAGAGTAACTTGACAATTGCTATGCCCGTCATAACGGTACATTGTCTGTAGGTTAATGAAACCATATTTATTGCCAACAATCTCAGTGTTAAGACCCACTAGGAATATATTGTCAGTTGAGAAATCGCTACCAACAAAACTTCTAAACTCTCCGTGAATCCACACGTTTGTGTTCCACCATTTCTGGTCTCTTGAAATAAGAAGATAGTTAGACCTTGTATCGTTATGCTTACTTAAATCTAGTTCTACATAGATGTAGTTAAATACATTATCGTTTGGTATATCTTTAAACTCAGCAACAGCTAATGCGTCACCTTTCCCTTTCTCTAACCAAATGCTGTTATTCTGTGAATATGACGGTATAGAAACCATCACCAGTAATAAAAACAATAATTTTTTCATTCCATTCCTGTATAATAAATTGGTTCGTCTACTTCTGGATGCTCCTTATTGTAAATCCTTAGCCAATTAATAAATGTTGCTACAGCAAATATTGTCCATATGATATACAGACCAAAGAGATATAGTGCCTGGTCAGGTAAATTGAAATATTGATACATATAAGCAATGTCATTGAAGAACCATACAATCCACGCCTCAATACGTCTCATACACATCAGTACCAATCCTACAACTGTTGTTACTGTTGTAAATGAATCTGTAAATGGCATTGGGTCATCACTGAAACCAAGAACACTACCAAGTAATGCTGTTACAAGAATTATAAATACAACTGTTATTAAACGAAGTTCGTTTGTAAGAATCTTAATTTTGTCAGCAAAGCCTCCTTCTTTCCACATCCACCAAGAATAAAGGCAGAAGAAGAAATAGAATGAATTCTGCCACATATCACCATATAATTTAGCTTGATATGAGAAGATTACAAGTGCCACCATCTGGGCAGCATACACAAGCCAATTGCTCCTTTTGTTGAGCATTACTAGAACTCCCTGAATGAGTCCTAATATTGTGGCAATGATTTCAAACATTTAGTTTCTTTTTATAAATTCAACATAGTTGTATGCAAGTTGTTCAGCCATTTCCCTATCCTGACATTCTACAGCATAAGTATCGGCATTTTGCATTGCAAATTCAATTGGATACCAGTTTGCACTGCAAATATTCTTTTCAGGCTCTCCGTCATCAAGAGGTTGTTTAACATAAAAGATTGCTATTTCCTTGCCTTTCAATGCTGCATGAACAATCTCAGTGATAGTACCAGGAATATTTGTGTTATCAATAACAAACACAGCGTGAGTGCATCGGTCAATCATTCCTGTTTCGTTTTTAACAACGTTTGCGCCATCAGTTCCTTCTTCATAGAAGTAATAAGGACCGCAATAAGCGGTATCACCACTAAGAGGCGTTAAACCGCCTTCAGGTTTGTGAAGAAGTTTATTCACATCACGGAGAATGTGGCTTCTGTAATCTTCAGCGAGTTTATCAACGCTGTAATCTTTGTACTGAAACTTGAAGTTTCCTCCCAGATAAATTACTTTTTGACAATCCATATTATTTAATCTTTCCAAAAATCTTCTTTTTCAACAATAAATGAATGTATGTTTTTTATTTCTTTTCTTTTGCCAAATGGTTTCTTTGTTTCCTTTATATATGAGGCAATGACCTTATTAAGCTCATATTCATCTTTGTATGGGCCTATCCAGATGGTTTCTTTCCATTCATTGTAATGACCGTATATCTTTCCATCTTTACCAGTTCGTTGTTCGAAAATGCCTTCATCCATACATTTTTCATACCATTTTGGTTCAATGGGCTTTGACCTTTTTTTTGCTTGATGCTTTATATCTGCTTTTGTCATATCAATAAAACATAGTACTTAGCAAATATACAAAAAAAACGTGAGATACAGAAATATCTCACGTTAAACTATGTTAATATGAAACTAATCATATGCTCCACTATTCTGCCTACTTCTGTAATAATTTCTCCAATCTCGTTCTTGTTGTTTTTGGAAATTTTTAGTTTTAGTCATTTTTAAATAATATTGACCAACACGACTAGATAAGAATGAACTGATATTAAGCCATTTTGATGCTGAATTAATATCTTTAATTGTTTTTGAACAATCATTTATATATTTATCTATACACTCTAAAGTATCTCTATTTTTAATATAATATCCTATCCATTTGTTAAAACTTTGGGCGTTTATATTTTGTATAGAATAATTTTGTATATTGTCATAATTATTAATTGTTTGAACACCTTTTTTTTCACCGGTTTTAGGGTCTATTTTCCATTCTATTTCACTTTGAGCATTTCTAGGATTTCTAAGATAATAATCTATTTTTTTTATTTCTTCTAAATGGAAATTAAACCATTTGTTCAAATAATAAAGTTCAGTTGTCTTACCATTTCCATTTGCATAGATGCCATATTTATTATTCCATTGCCCATTTGTTCTATTATCCATATACATAGCAGCAGCATTTTTGGCGTTTTTCCATGCACTGCTTAATCCGTTTTTTATATATTGACCAGTGCCATTATTCCACCAGTTTTTTAAACCATCAAAAGCACCTTCTTCCAGTATGAATTCATCAATAGATTCATTCAACGCATTTCTAATTATATCTTCTGTAATTATAACCTTCATATTTATATATGCTATATATTTCTATATAAATATTCCAGTCAAAATAAAAAAGCATAGATAGCTAATCTATGCTTTTAAAATATTGCTTAATTCATATCAATTCTTTAAACATCAAGTTTCTAATAACAGTACGATATATTAATTCTTTTTCTGTTACATATTCAAATTCATATCTTTCCCCATCCTTATCGACTATATATGAAGGTTTTCCACTACGTAGCACCATAACTTTTACAGCACTTACCTCTTGGTCAAAAAATTGCCCCTCATATGTCACATCTACTGGCTTTTTTAATTCAACCATTTGGTTTACTACCTTGTTGCTTTTAATTGTCATATCTCTTTCTTTTTTAATACATAATCACAGAACATCATTGCGAGATAACACCCCAGAAAATTGGTTGATGCTTGCACCGCAATTGCAATCCATAAGTCAACCTCCGCAATGAACTTAATAACAACAGCAGAGAACGTATAGCAAATGCAGTTTGCAAGAGAAGCAATGAATTTGTCTGACTTAATCACCAGAATGCTTCTTACTATGTGTAAGAATACATTTATCAACGATATTATGATATATATGATAATCATTTACCCATACGTTTTCATATTCTCAGCACTATCTCCTAGAACTCCTTCAAAATCAAGTTCTTTACCTGTGATAAGATAATATATTTCTGCTGCCTTATTTACTCCTTCCTCTGGACTTGCTAAATCATCATAAAATACATTCCAGATATACTCAGCTGCTATTTGAGCTGCGCTTTCAACACTTGTTGCTGCCATAATTTTACTTTATTTATTAATTTTGCTGTAAAGGTAATAAAAAAACGTGGAATAAACAAATATTCCACGTTAAAGATTGTTAAAACAACTTCTTTTATCCATTCTTAAATATCGTCAATTTCATCATCGGTTGGGGATTCCATAGATTTGAGGTTATCGTCATACATAAAGAGAATGACTTCGTAGAGGCTATCATAAAGCTCACGCATCTTCTTCGCTGTGTACTTCTTCTTGCACTCATTGAAGGCCACAACAGCCTCAACCTCAATAAACTTAATCTTGTAAGGTTCAGGCTTCTTCTTAGCCACGCACCATTGGTCTACCCACTCCAAAACCTTTCCAACATAGCCAAGATACTCGGCAAACATAAGAAAAAGAGGTGCTGACAGGTTATATTTACCTTCTGCCATAAGATTCTTCAAATCTCCCTCATAGTTCTCCTTTGGAGTTGTACTTTCTTTCTTTTCCTCTACGGCAGTCTGTGTTGCAGTGCCAGTATTGGTTTCTTTGTTCTTAATCTCTTCCATTATAATACGTATTTAATGTGTTCTAATAATAAGTTTCGTGATAAATGACTTTTGCTTTTGATGTAGCTCTTTTACGAGCAACGCCTTTTACCTGAACTGATTTGTTCTCGATTGGTACGGTTCTTGAACCGTTTTTATCAACCCATTTGTTATCTGCTACTTCATCGAATATTGATGACGCTAGAATTACTGTACTCTGATTCTCTCTTATCATTATTGGTTATAGTTATTTCATCTACAAAGTTTTCGCCATCAAAGGCTATGTCACAGCTTCTACCAAGGGATTTAATAATGTTGCTATACTCTTCTTCCTCTTTCTTGGTAATCCAACTTTGATTTGGCATATACCTTGAATGGTCTTCCTTTCCTCCTTTGACTGCTACCTCTTCTTTTACATAGCTGGGCTGATAGTATTTCTCAGTTATATCCCTTCCCATAAAGGCACAAAAGCTTCGTTTCATTCGCCATAGCCTACTTTTCTCAAGTTTAGCTATTTTTTCTCTAGCCTCTTGTTTGGAAGGATAATGCAAAACCTTTGGTCTCTCTTCTTCTATTTTCTCCTTTTTATTTGGAGCAAATACCTCAACCTTTCTTGAGCCAAATTTATCAATCCAGTCATTGTGATTATCTGTACGATTGTTTGTTGTATATGAACCGCCATAATAATCGTATGTGTGATTATATGTATTGTTGTATGCGTTAATCCTACTATTATAGCAATCGTCATCATCGAAGAAAGAATTGGCTTTTTCCCTTACTTCTTTGATAATGCACACTAATGAATATATCAATAGCGTGACAACGGCAGCAGCATTAGGCTCTGATGGTTGATATGACGTAGCAATATCACTAAGCAAATACAGAGCTATGAAAGCTACAATAAACGACAAAAATAAAAACATAATATTCTACTTCATTAGTCAATTTTCAGCAAATATACAAAAAAACAATGTAAAACGAAAATCAATTAAGTTAATTAAAGTTAAACGGCCAATAGGTCTGTGTCTTTGTGGGGCTTATACAAAGAACGCACATTTGGTATCATTACCTTATGGCCAACCTCAACGCTATATATCAGAAGCCTTTTATTGCCACCTATTTTATGTCCATTGTTCTCAATGGTTGCATCCAATACAACAAACACAGCAGACTTACCAAGGTCTTCATCAGTAAGATAATCACGTTTTGTTTCCAGCATAAAATCCTTTATCTTATATGGTCTAAACTGATAAACCAATGAATCATCGCTGAAAGACTCAAAGCGTTTAATCTGACTGGCCTTTGTATAGTTATTCTTACCACTTATTACAGCTTCACCAACATAGTCGTATTTAAGCTTAATGCCATGATTAGCTAAAATCATTGGCAAAGCTATTTTCATATAGCCAACACGATTTTTAACCTGAGTACCATATTGATATATTTCCCTTATCTCTTTATCAGAAAGGTCAATAGCAATATTCCCTCTAGATTTCGTGCCAATCTGTGCCAATGGGTTTTTTACATCATTAGGAATCCATTCAAAGGTAGTCTTACTGCAAGGTACAACCTTTCTATTCTGGAAATCATTCTCCCAAACAGAATACATATCAGCATATTTTTTATTAATGTATATATATGTATTGGTTGTTTTAGCCTTTCTACTTCTATATCCACATAAGCGGCCAAGCAATGCCTGAGCAGTTGTATCTGCTTTCATTGAATAGTCGTAAATCATATAGATATAATCCTTGAGTTTTTCATCAAGCGTAATACCGGCTCTGAATGCGCCCTTAATAAGAACCAACAATGGCTTAACGTGCATCTTTGGAGTTCCGCCTACTATTGAAGCTGACGCTTTCATACTAGCAATTTTTTTGTTGTATTCGTTTTTAGCAATGAGTTCTTTACCCATTTCATTGAACACATCATATTCAATATTGCTACCTGAAGAAAACATTTCGTGTATATCAAATGTATTAGAAACGAATGAATCGTTCTTAATAATTTCGAAATGCCTTGTTCTGATTATTACTACACCAGCAACGCCATCATCGTGCATCCTTTGATATGCATCGCCGATGTAGTCGAAAATTGCGCCATCTTCCTCAATATCGTTTTTATCTGCATCCATTATCTGGCCATTACTAAGTAATTCTGTAACGCCTACATACTCCTTTGATGGGTTAAGTTCTACAATACTTTTAACCTCTTTTGTATCACTTACAATTTCGTCAAATGGAGTTGCTGACACAGAAACGATATAAATATTCCTTTTAATCAGGTCATTAGTGTCTTTCCAATCAATCTTATGTTGGTATAAAAATTTACTTAGAATATTTTTATCACCAGAACCATAGTGTGCCTCATCAATGAATATAAGAGTATTATCAATATCACCTTCATATTTCAAAAGGTCACTGTTCTTCATGACAAAAAAATGGTTTGGAGAAAGATTCTTCTTACTCCTTAAACCACTATATATATTATCTTTATTTGCTCCAATTACCTGCTCTTCAACACGTTTCAATGTCTGTGATTTCAAACCACAGTCATTCATACCAGTGATGAACATATACTTATCAATACCAAGATAACGGTACAATGGGGTTTGGGTAATTATATTAACAACGGCATTGCACACACCAGTTTTGCCACTCTGCATCTTAGCAGCCAATATAACGTGATTACGTCTTGTTACCTTGCGTGACAGGTTTTCAACTATATTTTTAGCTGTATTAATCTGACTATCAAAAAGATAGCCATGCTTCTTATTAAATGTCTTTCTAAACTTATCGTTTGGTTCTTGTAAAATCTTATTAATATCCATTTTTTGCCATTATTTATTTTGCGTTTGCAAAGGTAATAAAAAAACGTGGAACAAGCAAATATTCCACGTTAAATTATGTTAACTCCGTACAATTGCCATAATAAACGCAATTATCACAAAAACAATAAGCGTAGCAATGGCACATACAATCCATACCTTAATACCATACCAAATAATATCAGTATATGACATAAAAGTTAATCCTGCGAATTTAAGTGCAAGTAAACACCCAATAACAGCTCCTGGTACACCAAGAGAAATGCTTACTCCTGTTCCCGATTTTTCCATATTAGTTTATCAATTTAGTGTTTTTAATAAATGTTATCTTAGAAGCCATAACTAATGATACAGTTTCAATTGAATCTAACATATATTTCATATTACTCTTATAGTTATGCTCAGATGAAGATTTACACAACCTAGTATAATAATCAATATAATCTTTTGCTGTAGTTAAACAACTGCATATTTTTTCATCGTCTGTTTTCCAGTTTTCAACGAATCTATCGATAATTTCAGCCATTGTAATAAAACCAACCATACAGGTTTTAAATCTTTCTGCATAGTCATCAAGTGTTGACCTTGATAATATATCAGAACAATCTTTCAAAGATTGCTTTAAGCCTATAAGAACCTCTAGTGAATCACTGTAAAACATAGTTTTATCTTTTTTAAAAAAATTAATCAAATCCATTTTTTATTAACTCTTCAATTGACTCCCATCTGGTATCCAAACTTGAACCTTTTTCTTTCACAAAGAAACGATTAAATACAAATTCGCCATGCTCTTTGATAAAATTCTCCTTAGAGCCATAAAGTTTAACCCTAGCAATTGCATATCGTAGCATTGCATTGGATTTAATAGTGTCCATACTAACGCCAAATGGCTTCTTTTTTTCCTCGTCAGAAAGCAAATCAAATCTTTGCTTCCTTATGGGTGTATAGAGAACGTCATAGATGGCTTTTAAATCGTTTTTAAGCCACTCTTTACGGTCTGCCTTGCACCAATCAATAAGGTCTTTTTTTAGGCTCTCT
>JAEEGL012360146.1_pt1 | contig 16189 bp, 11 predicted proteins | sample 9134231 | NCBI WGS metagenome assembly JAEEGL01 (sample SAMN16246548, study PRJNA631951) | gut metagenome | biome: gut microbiome; feature: rumen; material: fiber-attached | host: Bos | place: Iran: Karaj | collected 2018-10
ACGCTTACTTTTATCAAAACCTGACAGCTATGACCCCTTGCTCGGTCAGCACAATCTCACATCAGTGCACATGCATGTGGGGATGCCTCATCTTCCAAACAGACTGTGAATAGTAACGTTGTAGTTCGGGTGTTGCCTTAAATATTCAACGACGCGATAAGCCCGCCCTGATCCAATATCTCCTGCATCTTGTCCGGCAGCTTAGTGCACTCATAAGTTTTACCGTTTACAGTGATAATGCCGTTTTTGAGATCAAGCTCCATCTCGTCACCGCTTTTCACTTCATCATGAAGATCTCTGCAGACTATGACCGGCATTCCTATATTAATGGAGTTTCTGTAAAAAATCCGTGCAAAGGATTTAGCTATGACAGCCTTTACTCCCAGTGCTTTCAGAACCGCAGGAGCCTGTTCCCTGGATGAACCGCAGCCAAAGTTCTCATCTGCCACCACAAAATCACCGGGCTTTACATTCCCTGCAAAATCCGAATCCAGCGACTCGAAGGTGTGTTCCTTCATCTCATCTACCGTCGGAAATAAAAGATACTGCGATGCTATGATCTGATCCGTATCCACATCTTTATCAAACTTAAATATCCTGCCCATCGGTATTGCCTCCTTTTATATCTGTATTACCCGGATTTTCTGAATCACCCGGTTCATCCATATTGTCCGGAACATCTGTATTTCCTTTGATCCTGTCCATGTTCTTCTTCATACGGTCGACGTAGTCAGCGCCTCCCATGGGCTTTGCAAAGACAAATCCCTGTATCATATCGCAGCCCTGGGATGCCAGGAATTCAACCTGTCCCTTTTCCTCAACACCTTCAGCCACAACCCGCATATTCAGATCTTTTGCCAGTCTTATGGCCTCTGAGACCACTATCTTGCCTCTCTCGCCCGCATTTTCGCCCCTGAAGAACTCAGCATCAAGCTTCAAGACATCCAACGGCATATCCTTTAGCGAATTCAGAGACGAATATCCCGAACCGAAATCATCCATGGAAACCGAGAACCCATAGGACTGAAGTCTGGTAATGGTGCTGATCAGTGCATTCTTATCGTCAAAGAATGCGCTCTCCGTAAGCTCTATCTCAATATACTCATGAGGTGTACCCTGCGAATCAACTATATCCCTGATCTGCTCTGCAAGGTCACTCTCGATAAAATGCGCTCTTGACACATTCACCGATACAGGAACGCATTTCAATCCCGCATCAAGCCATGCACGCTGATCCTTTGCCACGTGCTGGAGCATGTAGTGATCTATCTCGGTTATAAATCCGTTATCTTCAAATATTGGTATGAATTTCCCCGGCGGAACAAAACCGAATTCCGGAGATATCCAGCGCACCAGTGCCTCTGCTCCCTTCAACTGTTCTGTCACCGGATCGTATTTGGGCTGGTAGTAGACCGCAAACTCTTCGTTTTCCAGAGCCTGTCTTTGATGCTCGGTAACCGTGGTGATCCATCGTTTTTCCTCCACCAGCTTTTCATCAAAGAACACGATGCCGGATTCAGACCTGCTTGCCATGGTATTTCTGGCCGCACATGCGTTATTGTACTCAGCCTCAATGTCAAGGTCTTTTCTGCGCACAATGCGTCCTTTTGAGTTAACCCATATAGGAATACATGTTGCTCCGATCTGAAAATGGAGATTGCTGTCCTTTCCAATGCCATGAAGCGTATTCAGGTATGCTTCAAGTCTGGCCTTCAACTGTTCTTCATCGGTAATCCTCAGCAGCATCGCAAAATTAGAAGATGTTGTGTGCACACAAATTTCGTCCTTGCGCATATCCCGGCTGAGCAATCTGTGCATCTGTACCAGTATTTCATCTCCGGCCTCAACGGAATGGCACACGCAAAATGTCCTGTATTCCACAAATGTCACGTTGACAATTGCGAATCTTTTCTTTGCGGAAAGTCGGCTGCGAAGAGTCTTCTCTCCTTTTAACAAAAACCACATCCAATTGTGTCCGCCTGTGACAAAATCCGTGGTCAGAACTCTCAAGCCTCTTCTCTGCTGCGAAACGCTCTTGATCAGATTTATCAGCATTATGATGACCGCGATCACTCCGACGCCGATGAATATTCCGAAAATACCTGCCGCAAGAAAAGCATCGTTTATATTCAGGAAAAAATACACCTTAGCTATAAGATTTCCATCTTGCACAGGCACTGACATCCACATCGGAAAATAGATTATGGTCTCATTGCCGAGCCTTTCCATCTCTTCCACCATTTCATCAGAGATATATACTTCACCGCTTATGCCTTCACCTGTACTTTTGCGATCCACATTCACATTGATATCAGGCACATTCAGGTTGCTCGTAAAATCATCTATGCTATCGTTGACGGTGGTCCAAAGATATCTCCCGTTAATCCCCAGCTCATCGCCATCAACATAAAACAGACCGTTTTCCTTATCCATGTAACAGAATACCCTGCCGGTCTCAAAGGTCAGCTTTATCTCTCCTCCCTCCATCGAACAGGTATTCTCGCCGTAAACATAGCGTATCTCCCCATTCCCATCCGTGAGCAGGAAAGGTCTTCCGGACATCTCCAGAACTTTAGTATCCTGTGTTTCATCATATAGCTGTGCCATATACCTTACAAGCCGGTTTTCGGAATCGAACTTCGATGCTACAGCATATTCCATAAACGCTGTCACTATAGCAAGCAACATCACTGCTATGGCAACAAACAATATGGTAAATGTCACAAACGGAACCCACAGGTGTCCGCTCTTCAGTTTTCTGATACTCTTATCTCTTCTCTTGGTCTTCAGCGCTTTAGCCATGTTAAACACCTTCCGTTACCGTCGATATAAATGATCCGATCAGCCATGTCAATCAGCCATTACAATATCAAGTCACCTGATACAGACTCAGAACAACTTTTCTGATTATATGACACTTTGCACAAATTATCAAGAAGATATAAAGCTATCGTAATAATATACCATGAGTAATTTAACCATTGTTTCGAATGTTGCTAAATTTACTATGGCAATCGCAAAGTCACTGTGATGTTAGAATCTGTAACGCACACCACGACTGTGACGTGGGCCGGGTATGTTCTCCAGTATAAAAAGATTATCGAATCTATAATCCTCCAATAATAATGACAAGACAAAAGCAGGATCCACAAAGATCCTGCTTTTGTTTTTCTTAAATGCTTTTTTCCAATCACACAGTTATTTAACGACCACTTTACACTTCAGTACTTTTTTTGTTCCATCAATCAAAATCACTGTCACTTTTACTACTGCTTTTCCTTTGGCCTTTGCCTTAACCTGTCCATTTTTAGACACCTTTACTATCTTCTTTTTGCTTGACTTGTATTTTATTTTCTTTAAGTTCGTCGCATCAAATTTCTTACTTAATTTGATCTTAAAAGACTTTCCAACAGACAGTTTTTTATTTTTCTTGTTCAGCTTAAGAGTTTTCAATACAGCTTTTGTATTAATCTTTGCATCAGACAATCCATCATCCTTCACTTCTTCGCCCTGCAATATCTCGGCTTCCAGCTCAATTGTTAGCTCCGATGATTTTACACCCTCTCCGGCTTTATAAGTCTTTGTATCCTCAGGATTTGCAACCACCGTAACAGTTACAATAAGCTTTCCGACATATTTCTTTTCTTTTAAGGCATTTTCAATATCGATAGAATTTCCTGTTACAACTGCATAAAAACTTGTTGTTTCTTTGCCGTCATTTACCTCTACCTTGCAATTGTATCGTGCTGCATTTTTGACTGCATCCCACGAGAGAGTGTTTCCGATCCATTTAAGTCCTACAACCTTATCCAATGCCTGCAGATCGTCATTTTTATCTCCACCTGACGGTCCACCTGACGGTCCCGAACCCGGATTACTTGCTGTCTTATCATTTTTATTAGTTTCATCATCTGAATTATCGGTATTGGATTTATCATTACTCTTTTTACCGGTCACAACATAAGTTGAGAAATGCCCGGATTTAAACTTATAGCCCTTACCATTCTCCTTTTTACTCAGGTCCAGCTTATCAACTTTTCCATTGTGAATTCTTATAAGAGAATACTCTCCATTATCAATTGAGGTTCCGAAATCAAGGTCAAAGTCAATTTCTCCACCCAATTCCGATATGTTTCCGAGTTTTTTACCGTCAGCAGTCACCGAAATACCGATATCAATAAACTGGATTGCCTCAGATGACGATCCTTTCAAATATTGATCAACCTTTTTTCTGTCTTCATCATCTACCTTTTTGTCTGGTATATCTCTAAACTCGATATTTGTACGTATTTTTTTCCCCTCTTTCTTGGCTTTCTTTATCTTTTTTTGTGTATCTTCATCAATACCCGAACCGGAGTAATTACCATTCAATACAGAATCAAGTATCGATTCCACCTTACTTTCATAGTCGGTCGAATTATAATTTCCCACTCCACAAACCTGCTGATTAGACTCAGTATCAAATACATACGTCATCTTGTACGGGAGCTCAGCACTATAAACAGTTATTGTTATCTGCTTATCATATTTATTGAAATTCAAAACTTTTGCCGGCTGCTGATCCGCAAAAATGTCATCGCTAGTACATGATATGATTGTTCCATCTTCAAGTGATATTTTATAATATGGACCATACTCTGTGTCAAATTCTAAAGTATTATCAAATGGCAATATATTATAATACTGCACCGTATCTTTACCGAAATAGTCTCCGGTTCCTTCACCGTAATCACATTCAGTAACCCTATTAGATGTAAGATCAAAAATGTATGTACAATCTACCGGATATTCTTCACTGGTTACAGTTACCGTAAGACTATTTCCTTCAATATTACATGCCTTCAGTTTTGCTTTATCCGATGTACATCCAAGAATCTTCTTGTTCACATAATCTATGACAAACTGCGGTCCTCTAGAACTGTCAAATTTAACAGTTCCATCTTCATAAACAGAGTAATAATCTATCTCATCCTCCTCAGTCTGCATATATCTGTCCAACTTTATAATATACTCTTTATTGACAGGAAGCTCGTCACTATATACAACCAAAGAAACCGTTTGCTCTGTTTCATTGTAAAAACACGATACTATTTTTGCACCTGATGAAGTACAACTGATAATTTGTTTGTTTAAATAATCAATGTGATACAAAGGTCCTCTTGTTGTATCAAATTCTACGCTTCCGTCAAGATATGCCCTACAATAGTCTATCTGATCATCCGAATAGTTTTCTGCTTTTTTTATGTAATAATCCTCAGAAATATCAAAAGAGTAAGTTCTGTCCTCCATTGTCTCGTTGCTATATACACATATTGTCAAGACATTATTATCTAAATTGCAGGACTTTAAAATTGCACCATCAGATGTACAACTCAAAATCTTTTTTTCTGCATAATTAATTGAAAAATAAGGTCCGGAACTGGTATCAAATTGAAGTATTGATCCCGGCTGTATATTATAATAATCCAAAGTATCTTCGTAACCAAAATCCACACCTGTTACCAAATAATCATAGTATCCGTCACCACTTACCTTATTCTTTGTCAGATCAAAATCATATGTTGAAACCTGATTTCTCTCATCACTTCTGACTGTTATGCTGAGACTATTTCCATTTACTTCACAAGACATCAATTGAGGATTAGATGACGTACAACCAAGTACTTCCCTATTAACATAATCAATAGAATACAATGGTCCGCACGATGTATCAAACTCAATAACACCACCCTCATAAATATTATAATAATCTACAGTATCAAAAATACCGTTCCAGGCAGCTCCACCGTGATAGCATGAAGCCATAAGACTTTCATTTGTCAGATCATAAAGGTAACACCCATATGGCGATGTTCCTCCACAGCCACCGGTCTGTTCCTCTTGAATCATATTGCCGTTCGCATCATAAAATTTAAAATCATATGTATTTTCAGTAAGATCACAATCAACGCTATTAACTACAAAATTCTCACTGTGCTCATTTACATACACCCTTCCCGTATTGTCAAATACTGTGTTAAACGATCTGGTGTCCATCAATGAATAAAAATGTCTGTCATCATTTACAGAAAAATAGTAAACATTATTGGAATTGCTTATCTTTACTGTTTCATTGTCCCATTTACTAACAGCATATGCCTCCATCGAAACGTTTTTTGACTCAATTTTAGCTGTAGAGCCTAATATATTTACATTATCATCCCCATGATAGCACTCACTTATAAGCTTATCAGCAGAAAGATCATAGAGATAGCATCCGTACGGTGTAGTACCTCCACTACCACCTGTCTGTTCCTCCTGAATCCAATTACCATTTTTATCATAAAAAGTAAACTGATAATCAGAACCATTGACGTAACAAGAAACTTTTCCTACCTTGAAACTTTCATTATACTCATTAACGTATATAACTCCATCATTATCAAACACTAAATTGAAGGATCTTCCATCCATCAGAGAATAAAACTTTTTTGAACTATCCGCATCAAATTCCGCGGATTTATCTGAATTAAATATTCTCACCTTTGATGAGTTTATGCGTTCAACATTATATTTTTTTCTTGAAACAGCCGAAGAATGGTTTACATCCGAATCGCCATTTCCGCTATCATTATTAGGCCCACTATCAGACCTGAAATACCCCGTTCCCCCGACACGGTTTTGTGACATATCAAATTCATAAGTAGAATTGATATTCCTCTCATCACTTTTAACAGTCAAGGTAAGTGCATTTCCTGACTCGTAATGAGTGGTGAAACAATCAATAAGCTGTGGATTAGATGATGTACATCCCAATATCTTTTTATTGGTATAATCAACTGAATACAGAGGTCCGCATGATGTATCAAATTCAATAACATCCCCGTCATAAAAAGCGTAATAATCTACAGTATCTTCCTGAGTACTATTCCATATTTCACCACCGTGATAACACGATGCCATAAGAACACCTGTTGTCAAATTATACAAATAACACCCATAAGGAGATGAGCCTCCGCATCCATTTGAATGCTCTTCCTGAATCTTGTTATTGTTTACGTCAAAAAAACTAAAAAAGTATGAGTTTTCCGTAAGTTCACACGTTACCTTTTTAATTACGAAATTGCCATTGTGCTCATTAATATAAATCCTTCCAGTGTTGTCATACACAGTATTAAATGACCGTGTATCCATGAGTGAATAAAACACTTTTGATTCATCTGCATAGAAATAATAAGAATTATCATCATTCCAAATTTTAACAGTTTCCGCGTCTACACGAGTTACTCTATATTTTTCTTCAGAAACACTTTCTGATTCTACCTCTGAGTTATGTATTTCGATTCCGGCATATGTTTTCACCGGACCGCATACAAACAACGGCAAAATCATACAAAGAAGAACTAGATACGAAACAAATTTTTTTCCTGCGTTTTTCATATTGTCTCCCCTTTCTTTAGCTTGAATTAGAACCGAAAGAAAAAAATTAATTATCACTGAAAATAATATCACATAAACAACTGATAGTCTAGTATCTTCCTTTTGGGTAATCTTGCACAAATTATCAAGAAGATATAAAGTATTCGCTCTAAACAGCCGATATCTTTCCGTAGAAAGGATTCAGTGTAAACAGGGTAGCTTTACCGCCCTACTCAAGACTACAAGGAGGTAGACCATGAGCATTTCTAACATCACATCGAATGTTGCTGCGACAACCGGTTACAACGGGTATACCGGCACAGCAAAAGTCAGGGAAGAAAAACCCAAAGAGCAGATCCCAGAAGGCGCTGTATACGAAAAGTCTTCTGAGGAAAAGACCGACAAGACAAAACAGACATACACGAAAGACTCAATAGACAGAAACGCTCTCATTGAGAAGATGAAAGCCGATACGGATTCACGTGTTGCACAGCTTAAGTCTCTCGTAGAGAAGATCATCTCAGGACAGGGCAACACTCTCGCAAAAGCGGACGACATGTGGAAATTCCTGGCAAACGGTGATTTCACCGTAGACGAAGCCACCAAAAAACAGGCTCAGGCTGATATCGCAGAGGACGGCTACTGGGGCGCAGAACAGACCAGCGACAGGATCTTAGATTTCGCAAAGGCTCTCTCAGGTGGCGATAAGGCCAAAGCTGACGAGCTTTTGGATGCTTTCAAGAAAGGCTATGAAGAAGCCACCAAGGCATGGGGAAAGGAACTCCCCTCTCTCTCCAAGAACACTTATGATCTTGTAGAGAAGAAATTCGAAGCCTGGAAGAACGAAGAACAGTAAACCCATAGATTACAACCATAAAAGCAGGATGGTGAACCATCCTGCTTTTTTAATCTCTATCCTTTGAAAAATAAGATCATCTGAGCAGTTTTGAAAACTCCAGAGCTTTTCCCACATCGCCGTCAACCTTTAGTTTGCCTGCGGTGAAAGCAAATACCGGATCGAGCTTTCCGTTCAGAAGCTTATTGAAATCTTCGAGGCTTAAAGTCAGAGCACAGTTGCGGTCATTGTACTCGTATGGCTCTACAGAAACTTTGCCGTCTTTGATCTCCACATAAAAGACTCCGCCCTCTTTTCCGGTGAGATTAACCTGAACTGCCAGAAAATCCTTGCCTGTAAGGTCAGCATCCGCTGCAATTTCTTTTACTTTTGAAAGTACATCGTTAAATGTCATGTTTTTTACCTACCCTTCTTGAAATTTTTTACCCCTCAGTCAGCTTCGCTGACAGCTCCCCTGAAAGGGGAGCCTTTAAAACGTCATTGGAAAGATTATTACGAATCTCTGCCATTTTAGCATCATAGTCATCCAGAAAATGGTGCCTTCCGCTGTCATCCTTGTAAGCCACGATGTTATTCAGGCACACATTCTCAACACTCTTAAATATATTCTGCTCCACGAAGGGATTATCTCGCGAAAGCTCTGCTATAAGTCTCTTTACCTCTGCACGTTTGGAGATCTTCTCATCCTGATGCGCCGCCACATTCTCCGTGAACCGGCAGGCACAGCGCAGAAATTCCAAACCGTTGTATTTCGCCCAGTGCATGATGTCTGCCTCTCTGATGAGATACATGGGGCGTATCAGTTCCATCCCTGTATGTTCCGTGCTGAAGAGCTTCGGCATCATGGTCTGTATCTGTGCCCCATACAGCATCGCCATGAGGATGGTCTCAATAACATCATCATAGTGGTGTCCCAGAGCGATCTTATTGCATCCCATCTCCTCCGCCTGTGTGTAGAGATTCCATCTTCTCATCCGTGCGCAAAGAGAACAGGGAGATTTACCCATCTCATATACCGTGTCGAATATCTCAGTAGTAAAAACCTCTATGGGAATATCCATGATCTGAGCATTATATCTGATCTTCCCGATATTATCCGGACTGTACCCCGGATCCATCACCAGAAATCTCAGTTCAAACTCCGTATCACTCTGTCGTTTCAGCTCCTGAAAGAGCTTGGCCATCAGCATTGAATCCTTGCCTCCGGAGATACATACACAGATCTTATCTCCGTCCTTCACAAGCTCATACTCATTTACAGCCTTTGTAAAACGGCGCCAGACCGGCATTTTGAATTTTTTTGTAATGCTGCCCTCGATATCTGCGGTGGTACGGACCGACAGCTTAGACTCGATCGTCTCATTTTCTGACATAATCACTCCATAACACAACGGTGCCCCTGTTATGTTTTCAGTCACTTTACATACATTCTACCGGATTGCCCAACGTCAGCAACACAGATCACTCAATTAAACGGCACCGCCAGATTGCTCAGCCTGTATATGCCAATTCCTATCTTCCTGCCCCACGCTCCGGGAAGATTCAGCAGAGCCACATAGCTGATAAACCTGATCTTAAAAGCATAGGTGAAGTCAAACTCGAAAGCCTCCTTCCACATCTGCTTTACCATCTGCTTTCCCTCTTCGCTGCCGTCGAGCTTGGGGAAGATGGAACCTAAGGTCATCATCAGACACAGTTCGTGAAACATATATTTCTCAAGCCTGCAGTTCATCTTCTTTATCTCGCCAAGATGATAAGCCTCAAAACACAGCTTGGATATCATGACCTGATGGCTATACCGCTGCTTTAAGGCTTCTTCCGCAACTGACTGCCCGTCACGGCCTATGAGATAGTTATAAAAATTCACATCACAGTAAGCCAGCTTTGCGACATAGGGCAGGGGCTTGTATATAAAGTAATTATCCTCGTAAAAAACATGCTGCGGCAACTCAACACCGCATTCCCTCAGCACCGATGTGCGGAACATGCAGGAATGAAGGGTCAGGTTCTGCCACAACATGAAAGGTCTCGTTCCCGACCATTCCACGATCTTATTGCGGGGTATGGCATTCTGATACCGGATCGTTCTCCTCTTGTTCTTTTTGGAATTAACGTAGACGTAGTTTGTGACCAGAAGGTCTACGCCGCCCTCTTTCTCGAACCTCTTCAGACGGTTTAAGACCGACGACAGAGCATGTTCATCAACCCAGTCATCGGAATCCACCACCTTGAAATACAGCCCTTCCGCCACCTTCAGACCACTGTTTATGGCCTCGCCGTGACCGCCGTTCTCCTGATCTATGACACGCACTATGTCAGGATATTTTGTCTCATAGCTTTTTGCTATGTCGTGGGTCCTGTCAGTCGAGCCGTCATTTACGATGATTACCTCAACATCCTCACCGCCCTTCACCAGAGATTCCACGCACACATCCAGATAATCCTCCGAGTTGTAGCTAGGTACCACAAATGAGATCATCTTCTCGTTTTTATTCATCTTCAAGTCCTCTCATACAAAGGTCTTACTGACCCGACCCTTTTTTGTGATCATAGCGCTTGGAAGCATGGCTCTTACCGCCTCTCCTGCCTCCGTTCCCGTAAAGACGTCCCATCTTTTTCTCCTGCTCATAACACTTGTTACAAATGTTATAGCGGTAATTCCACGACAGGATACGCCCACACTTGCGGCAGATCTTCTTTTCAGCGGAGACATCCATAAGCTGCTTCATGATCTCGGATGCAATCTCCTCCTTGCGCATAAAGATGCGCTTTCTGAAATCGTCTTTATTGTAGCTTATGGTTCTGGCAAATGCAAAATACAGATCCAGTATCTTATAATCCTGCTCCAGGTAGTTGAGCTCATTTATGCCGGAAAGGTTGTACTCCAGATCGATCTCGATGTCCACTTCCTGAAGATAACGCCTCACCAGAAGCTTCCATATCTCCTCCAAGGTCTCATTGCGCTCGTCATAGGGCACCAGCGCAAACTTCCACATCTCTTCCTTGGTGAGTCCGCCCAAGTTTTCCATATATGTACATTTTTTGAGGATCAGCTCCGAATCGGACTTCTCATAGAGATTCTCATCCGCTACTCTCATCCAGTTTCGGATGATGTCCGTCAGTGGCATATCCAGAGACAAAAGCCTTTCCGGCATCTGGATGCGGGCCTTTGCTATTGGCTCATATTCCTCCAGCAAGGCATCTTCTATGTCATCCTTGTCCACCAGTGCATTCACATATCCTGTCTCATACATTCCACGGCGACCGGCTCGTCCGGCAATCTGCTTGACCTCCGGTCCTCTCAAAGGTCTTCTGTTCTTGCCGTCGAACTTCTCCGACTCCAGGAATACGATCCTCTCAACCGGCAGGTTCATGCCCATGCCTATGGCATCGGTAGCGACCACTATCTTCGTCTCACCCTTCATGAAGCGGGCGACCTCGTTTTTGCGCACGCTATATGGAAGCGCTCCGTATATCACCGAAGCGGAAATATGATGCATGGTAAGCTCTGCCGCAACAGATAAAACATTTTTTCTCGAAAAAACAATGAGCGCATCATGCTCCCTGATATCATCAGGAAAATCAAATTCTCTCTGCTCGAATACCAGCGGCGTGTTTCTCACATGCTTTACGACCTCAAAGGAATCTCCGCAGGAAGCTATGAGTTTCTCCACTATATTCCTGGCATTCTCGGACATGCACACATGGATCCTCTCGGACACGGCTCCCAGTATCGCCTTAGTCCAGGCGTAGCCCCTGTCTTCGTCCGCTATCATCTGAGCCTCGTCTATCACCACGATATCGTAATGTTTTGTCATATCCAGCATTTCCACGGTGCTGGATATATGGGTTGCCCCCTCTAAGATATCCTCTTCCTCACCTGTCAGCAGTGAGCAGACGACTCCCGCCTGCACCATACGGTCCTGGGTCTCCAGCGCCAGCAGTCTCAATGGCGCAAGATAGGCTCCGGTCTCCGCCCTCTTAAGCTCTTCTATGGACTGATATGTCTTTCCGCTGTTGGTGTCGCCTATATGCAGCACAAAGTGGCGTTTCATGGCACGGGCCAATGGGAAGAGCTGTGTGATGTCCTCCGGGATCTCACGTAACACCGCCTCTCTGCCTGCCACTGATCCCAGACCGGAGCAGTTGGGATTTTCCTCCAGTATGGAAATGGCCTTATCCTCATCCAGCGCAAATATTCTCAAAGCACCGGAGAGTGATCCTTCAACATATCTGGAAACCTCCTTCCTGACAAGCGAAATGGTCTCAGGCTTAAATCCCCTCTTCTCCGCCTCGGGCACGCAGACTTCGCACAAAACTCTGGACAGTATCAGCTTTGCCAGCTCGTAAAGCCTTATCATGCCGCCGTCTCCGGCTGCCGTATAGATGACTCTCAGATACTCCGTATCACCCTCGCTGCCGTAAAACAATGTCTTAATGCGGGCATCATTCAACGGGATGAGCTTCTTAATCTTTTTGGATTTCTGCACAAACAGTTTTTCCGTCCTCATGGCATCGAAAAGCCTGTCTCTGGTCTCATAATATGCATCGATCCTCATCTCGTTGGTGCAAACGTTATGTACCAGACTTTTTGCGGCTCTTAAAGCCTTCTGCGGGTTATCTCCCATTTCATAAACCTCTTTGTCACGTCACAAATGTATCCTTAAGCACTGATCCACTTATGACGTTTTTTCAGTACTGCCCTTATCTGTAGCAGTAGTCAAACGCGTTTTTTATAATATTGTGCGTATCTCCGTCTATGGTCACAACATCGAACCGTATGGCGGTATCCGCCGACATATTATGTTTCATAAGATAAAACAGAGCGACTTTGGAAACTGCCCTCTGCTTTGAGTAAGTCACGGCAGCCGCAGCGCCTCCCTGCCTCGTGCCGCCTCTGTATTTAACCTCTATAAAACACAGAATATCACCGTCTTTGGCAATTATGTCTATCTCTCCGGCACGGCAGTAAAAATTCCGCTCCAGAATATGATAGCCTGCTGCCTCAAGATAGGTGCACGCTGCCTTTTCCTTTTCATTACCGAGTTTTCTCTTGTTCATATAACGCATTATCCGCCATACTTGGCGCGCAGCTTATCCATATCGTTAACATAGACCAGGATCTCAGCCACAACCTCATATAACTCCGGCGGTATCATGTCGCCAATCTCAAGCTTTGACAGGGTATCAGCCAGCTTGTCGTCCTTGTAGAAGGGTACATCCGCCTTCTTTGCCTCTTCTATTATCTTCTCCGCTATGACTCCCTTGCCCGTGGCCAGTATGGTAGGTGCCCTGTCTCCGGGGTTGTAGGCTAAGGCCACAGCGGTCTTGGATTTTTCTTTTTCTGACATTATACCATCCTCACACCTTCCCAATAACAGCCGGAGCCTACGCTCTCACGTCAAAAGAATACCTGTGCACCTGTCCGGCAGGTTTTGCCATATCCCTCTCCAGAAAATCATTGACAAAATTCGGTTTTTTATCCTCATTGGTCACAGTGATCTCCACAGAGAATCCCAGTTTGTTCAATCGCTCTTTCAATATCGGCATATTCTCCTCCAGAAGCCTGTAGGAGACATCATCCTTCAAAAAGAAATCTGTCTTTACGTTCTTTTTGATCATCTTGACGGAAACATCGGTAGAACCCAGGTTATCCATATCCAGATGCAAAAAAGCGGTAAGCTCACCCTCAGGGTCTTTAAGATTCTTTTTGTTGGTATAAACATAAAGATCTCCGCTGGCATTCTGTCCCGACATCTTCAGGGGTATCTGGACATAGGTGAAAGCCTGGTTTACATCATTCATGAAATTCATGTTGTTTTTGATCTCTACCGCACTCTGTGCCATCTTTCCGTCGTGCTGACCTGTCAGATCTGCGAGTCTGTCTATCTTGTCAAGCTGTTTATCCAGTTTTTCGTAAAGCTCTTTTATGCTGTCCTTATCCTTTACATCGGAAGGCTTTAATGTCCACTGTTCCTCCAGCACATCCCTTAACATATGCCTGTATTCGCGGCTTCCGAAAAGATCCTTTAATTCTTCCTTTTCCGTGTCCGCAGCATTCTTCAACAGCTCCGTATCTATAATGGCAAGCAGCTGCTTGGAAGTAAGGTTTTTATTGATATTGCCGTCGGAGTCGAACACCATGTCATTGTCCGCCAGATCGCCTATCACCCTGAGATTGTCAGACAAAACTTCCAATGAATCATCATCAAAAAGAGTTCCTATATCGGTGGTCTGCCTGACTTCCGCATTTGCCACGACATTGTCCTGCATTCCCTGAATCTGCATATTCTCAGGGATGGCAGCCTGAGCGCTCATCACACCTGCCTCCGGTACAAATCCACCGGCTGTAGCCTCGGGCTGAACCGACGTCTCAGGCAATACCTCTCCCTCTGCGAAAGGCACTGCCGCTTCACCCTCCCCGACAAGTTCCGGGATAAGGCCCGGCTCCGGCACCATATTATTCTCTCCATGCGGCATTATGACCGGTGTATCCGGCATGCCCTCCGTTATGATGGACAAAAGCTCGTGATTGACACCTATAGCTGTGGGTGCGTTAAACTCATCACTCGCAAGAAAATCCGAAACGCCGCCAAAGAAATCCTCCATCTGTGACATTATGGATCCACTGTCGTTCTTGTAATTTTCAAACTGACTGGCATTCTCCGGTGTCACCGGAATATCCAGCTTTGTCATCTCCACCAGAGTCTCCACCGAAACATTGGTGGCCTGACTGACAGTCTTATACATATCCGACAGGTTTTCGACGTTGATGGACATGTTCTCCTTCATCATGGAGTTAACCATCTCTATATTGCGCTCATTAATGGGGATCCCCGCCGCATCCAACGCGTTTTTAAGTATTGGATTTGACATGTTGCCATCGGTGTAAGGCCTGATGGCTATCATCCCGTTATCATTGCTCTTCACCTGAAAAAACATGGATTCACCGATATTAAGGTGAACCGAATTGTCAAGCCTTGCGTTCAAGGTCTGCCCGTTGGATAACGCCAATAGCACGTTACCGCCTCTGATACTGGTAACATTTCCCTCAAATATACTGCCCGGCTTTACGCTGGCGATAGTGGAGGTCAGCGTGCCGACTTTATCACTCTGGGCGATATTCGCTGCAGAGGGGGTAGTGTTCGTATTCTGACTGTATTGTCTGAAAAGATCCGATATCTGCATGCTGCCTCCTTTCCTTGTGATAAAAATATGAGGGCAATACACTCCGTCTAAATAAAATTGCCTATATAGCTTCTCCTGTGTATCTCACAGGGTCCGAGCCGTTTTATGGCTTCGATGTGGGCTGCGCTTCCGTAACCTTTGTTGGAGGCGAAGCCGTAGCCCGGATATATCTTATCCATCTCGTCCATATAGGCATCTCTCTTTACCTTGGCTATGATAGATGCCGCGCCTATGGATACGCTCTTGGCATCTCCCTTTATGATGGGAACCTGCCTTATATCCACACCCGGTATCGTAACTGCATCATTTAACAGTATATCGGGTTTTATACCCAGGTTGTTTATAGCCTGCCGCATTGCCTCGTATGTTGCCTGCAAAATATTGATCTCGTCTATGCGGTTGTGATCCGCCTCTCCGAATCCGTATGCAACCGCTTTTTCCAATATTATGGCGGAAAGTTCTTCCCTCTTTGCCGCTGAAAGTTTCTTTGAATCGTTGATATATAATATCTCCTCATCCTTAGGCAGTATGACTGCCGCAGTCACCACCGGTCCTGCCAAAGGTCCCCTGCCCACTTCGTCAATACCGCAGACAAGCCCCAGTTCGGCAAACTGTCTTTCATATGCTGAAAGCTCATAGATGCGCTTTCTCTCCGCCTCAAGCTTTTCAAGACGCTTTACCGCAGAGGCAACCAGCTTTCTGACGCCGTCCCTCTCATCTTCGGAAAACTGTTCTATCAATTCCGGC
>JAEEGL012438459.1_pt1 | contig 16189 bp, 14 predicted proteins | sample 9134231 | NCBI WGS metagenome assembly JAEEGL01 (sample SAMN16246548, study PRJNA631951) | gut metagenome | biome: gut microbiome; feature: rumen; material: fiber-attached | host: Bos | place: Iran: Karaj | collected 2018-10
AGAGAAAACCGTAGGAGGGTCTAAAGAGAAAACTGTAGGAGAGACTAATGAGAAGCCTTTGGAACCACCTGTTGAGATAATAATGGACGAGCCCGAGAAGAAGCCTACGGAAAGATCTGTAGAAAAGCCTGCAGAAAAATCTGTGGTTAGTAAGTCAGAGGAAAAAGCAGAGGAACCTGAAGAAGAGCCTGTTGAAAAAAAGGAAGAAAAGCCGGTAAGCAAGCTCTCGGTAAAAGGTGTCAACAGAACAGGGGCAGGTGTGGTTAGCGGGGCTCCCGGTAGTGTTCTTGCTAAAAGCTCTAAAGTAAAGGTTTCCAGGGCCGAGCTTATGAAACGTCAGGCTGAGGAACAGGATGCTGATAAAGCAAAAGAAACAAAAAAAGAAGCTTCAAAGCCTGCAAATTCAAAGCCTGTAAAAACTAAACCTAAGAGTGAAGGCAAGAAAAATACTAAGACTAAGGATACAAAGAAAAAGAAAAAAGCAAAAACTAAGAAGGATATGATACTTAACATTCTTCTTGTGATTTTTATAGCGACGTTCCTTATATCCGGTGGATATCTTGGAATGTACTATTACAATATTCACAAGGCACAGAAGTCCTTTGACAGTCTGAAGGGGATGATAAAGGATTCTCCGGGTGGTGATGAGCTATCGATTGGTACTGATACAGATGCTACAGGATTAACATATGTAGATATTAATGGTGTAAAGGTACAGGAGAAGTTTGCCGATCTTTATACAGCCAATAATGACTTTATCGGGTGGCTTACTATTCCTGGAACTGAGGTAGACTATCCGGTTATGCATACGCCTTCTGATGAGGAGTTTTATCTGAAAAGAGACTTTAATAAAGAAAAAAGCTCTTCCGGAACGCTATTTCTCGCTGCTAAGTGTGATGCGCTTTTACCGTCAGATAATGTCGTGATATATGGTCATAATATGAAGGCCGGAACGATGTTCCATGATCTTCTTAAGTATGAAACAGAGGATTATTATAAAGAACATAAGACCTTTAGATTTGATACCTTGCTTGGAAACTATGAATATGAGGTTATCGCGGCCTTTAGAACGGAGATAAAGAGAGACGATAATACATTTAAGTATTATGACTTTATCAATGCCAAGGATAAGGACGAGTTTGATGAGTTTGTAAAAAAGGTTAAGTCAAAGACTCCTTATACTATAGACGAAACAGCAGAGTATGGGGACAAGCTGGTAACGCTTTCAACCTGTGCATATCATGCCAACGAGGGAAGGTATTTGGTTGTGGCAAAAATGAAAAAAGTTGAAAAGTAATAAAAAAAGCTTGCATTAAATAAATATATCTGATAGAATACCAAATGTTGCGGACTAAAGAAGGTTCGATTTTAGTGGTTAAAGGAGGTGCCGAGGGATGGCTAAGTGCTTTTACTGTGATAAGTCAGTTCATTTTGGAAACAACGTGTCACATTCACACAGAAGATCCAATAGAATTATGAAGTCTAATATTAAGAGAGTCAAAGCAAAGGTTGATGGTTCTCCTAAGACTATCTATGTTTGTACAAAGTGTCTTAGATCAGGTAAGGTTGAGCGCGCATAGTGTGATGCCTTGATTGATTTACATATTAGTGATTAAGAAAGAGAGACTTTTTTGGTCTCTCTTTTCTTGTACAAAGAGATATTATTTGGTAAAATGTAGTTTGATTGTTAAAAATAAGATTCCTTAATGCTGAAGGAGGTAAATATGCCGGGTACATTTGATAATGAAAATGGAAACATATATATAGATTCTGAAGTTGTGGCCAGATTTGCCGGACATGCTGCACTTGACTGCTTTGGAATTGTTGGAATGGCAAGCCGTAGTATGAAGGACGGACTTGCTAAGCTTCTCAGAGGAGATAATGTATCAAGAGGAGTTACGGTAAAGAAGACTGCGGATGGACTTATAATCAATTTTCATATAATTGTTTCTTATGGGGTAAATATAAAGACTGTTGTTAAGAATCTGGTAAGCACTGTTAAGTACCAGGTCGAAGACTATACATCTATGGATGTAAAGGCCATAAATGTATTTGTCGAGGGTGTACGAGTTATTGACTAATAGGAGGATGTTTTTTTATGTCGCTTACAAGTGTTAATGCCGGACTTCTGAAAACAGCTTTTATTTCTGGAGCTAACAATCTGAGTAATAATAAAGAATATATCAATGAGCTAAATGTATTTCCTGTTCCAGATGGCGATACAGGAACCAATATGACGCTTACTATTATGGCTGCAGCTGCAGAGGTAGAGGCTGTAGCTGATCTTACTATATCCAATCTTGCAAAGGCAATCTCCAGTGGTTCACTTAGAGGTGCTCGTGGTAATTCCGGTGTTATTCTTTCACAGATATTCCGTGGATTTTGCAAGGAGATAAAGGGTAAGGATGAATTAAGTCTTGAGGATGTGGCTTCGGGATTTACTCGTTCCGTTGAAACAGCATATAAGGCTGTTATGAAGCCTAAAGAAGGAACTATTCTTACTGTTGCCAGAGGAATGGCTGAAAAGGCTGTTGAGCTTCTTAGCACAGAGGACGATATAGTTGAATATGTTGAGAAAATAATTTTGTATGGTGAAGAGGTTCTCGCTGAGACTCCTGAGATGCTTCCTGTGCTTAAAGAGGCGGGCGTTGTAGACTCCGGTGGTCAGGGCCTTATAGAGGTTGCAAAGGGTATCCTCAAAGGACTTAAGGGTGAAGCGGTTGGTCTTGTAGATGGGGCACCTGTTCAGCTTGCGCGTGGAGCAGGCGTGCTTGACGATATTCCAAAGGCTCGTCCTAAATATGAGATGGGAAGCGGTAATGATTCAATCTCCACAGCTGATATCAAGTTTGGATACTGTACGGAGTTTATCATTCTTCTTGATAAGGAGCTTACAGATAAAGAGGTTGAGGGTATAAAGGATTATCTTCTTTCCATAGGTGATTCTCTTGTTTGTGTTGCCGACGAGGAGCTGGTAAAAATCCATGTTCATACAAACCATCCGGGAAGAGCCTTTGAGAAGGGTCTTGAATATGGTCAGCTTACAAGATGTAAGGTTGATAATATGCGTGAAGAGCATTCTGAGAGAGTGCTTATTGAAAATGAAAAGAGAAAGGCTGAGGAGCAGGAGGCTGCTTTCAAGCAGATGAAGGCTGAGAGAAGCCGTAGTGCTTCAGAAAAGAAAGCTCCGGCTGAACCGGCTGAACCGGCGAAGAAGTATGGCTTTGTAGCTATAGCTTCCGGTGATGGCCTTGTTGATATATTTACAGAGGTTGGTGTAGACTATGTCATTCATGGCGGACAGACCATGAATCCAAGTACAGACGATATTCTTTCAGCAGTTGAGAAGGTAAATGCTGAAAATGTATTTATTCTTCCTAATAATAAGAATATTATTCTTGCAGCAAATCAGGCTAAGTCTATCTGTGAAGATAAGGAGATATTTGTAATAGAGACAAAGTCAATCCCTCAGGGTATAAGTGCTATGCTTGCATTTAATGAAGCTCTTGAGCCTGAGGATAACTTCCACGGAATGAAGGATGTTATAGGAGATGTGAAAACAGGAGAGGTTACATTTGCTATAAGAGATACTTCTGTAGATGGAATGCAGATTCATAAGAACAATATCATGGGAATCACTGATGAAGGTATAAAGGCGGTTGGTGAGTATGTTAAGGATGTGACCATTGATGTTATAAAGGAAATGGTTGACGAAGACAGCGGAATGATAAGTGTTTATTATGGAGAGGATACTACCGAGGAGGATGCTATGGCTCTTAAGTCGGTACTTGAAGAGCAGTTTGAGGATCTTGAGGTAGATGTGAGATATGGCGGTCAGCCAATATATTATTATATTTTATCTGTTGAGTAGATATGAGATTAGAAGATGATATTATAAGTGTAAAAGGCGTTGGAGAGAAAACGGCGAAGGACTTTAACAGGCTGGGAATCAGTACTATTAAGGATCTTGTGTTTTATTATCCGCGTAGTTATAAGACATATAGCGAGCCTGTCCCAGTCAGTTCGGTTGCTGAAGGGGACAGGGTTGCTGTTTTTTGCAAGGTGATAACTTATGTGGAAAGTCATAAGGGTCGCCGCTATAATATCACGAGTCTTTCTGCTGCTGATGATTCCGGCAGTATAAGAATGGTATGGTTCAACATGCCTTTTTTGAGAAATGTATTTAAAAAGGGCGATAGTTATATCTTTTATGGTATTGTCAAAATAAAAGGTTCGATGCGGGTTATGGAGATGCCTGAGTATTTTACACAGTTTAAGTATCAGTCAGCTCTTAAAACTATGCAGCCTATATATCCGCTTAAATCCGGGATAACCAATAATGCTATTACAAGGGCTGTGACCTCGGTCAAGGATCTGATTGTCAGAATACCTGAGTATCTTCCTGAGAGAGAGATTGAAAACCGCGGGCTGATGCCCAGAGGCGAGGCTCTGATACAGATACATTTTCCCGGAGATGAGGAAAAGCTTAAGAATGCACTTAGAAGAATAGCCTTTGATGAGTTTCTTGAATTTCTGATCAGAATAAGAAGCTTGAGAGAAGCCACAGTTACTGAACAAAACTTTCATAAGGTTAATGAGGAGGCTTTGGTAAAGAAGAACGGCTTTATTTCCGGACTAGGGTTTGAACTGACAAATGGACAGAAGGAAGCGATAAGGGATATAGAATCAGATATGTCTTCAGAGCATGTAATGAACAGGCTTGTTCAGGGTGATGTAGGCTCCGGAAAAACTGTTGTTGCTGTAACAGCTCTTCTGATGAATGCGATTTCAGGACATCAGGGAGCCTTGATGGTTCCGACAGAGGTTCTGGCCGTACAGCACTATGATGATATAAGTCGTATGCTTAAGCCTTACAAGATAACAGTCAGACTTCTTACGGGTTCGATGACACCTAAAGAAAAAAGGACGGTTTATCAGGAATTAAAAGAAGGTATCTGTGATATAGTAATTGGAACACATGCGATAATACAGGAAGCGACGGAGTTCAGTGATCTCGGACTGGTTGTTACTGATGAGCAGCACAGATTCGGAGTAAAGCAGCGTGACAAACTGACCTCTAAGGGGCATATTCCGCATGTTCTGATCATGAGCGCCACTCCAATTCCGCGAACACTTGCAATTATACTTTACGCTGATATGGATATCTCTGTAATAAAGGATATGCCGGCTGAAAGAAAGAGGATAAAAAACTGTGTCGTTGGAACAGAGTATCGTCCTTCTGCATATAGCTTTATAAAACAGCAGGTAAGAGATGGTCATCAGGCTTATGTCATTTGTCCTATGGTAGAGGAAAATGAGATAACAGAGGCTGAAAATGTAATAAACTACAGTGATGAGCTAAAAAAAGAGCTCGGAAGCAGTATAAGAGTTGAATATCTTCACGGCAAAATGAAAGAGAACGAGAAGACGGACATACTCCGCAGGTTTGTTGACAGACAAATAGATGTCCTCGTATCAACCACTGTTATTGAGGTCGGAATAAATAATCCGAATGCAACTCTTATGATGATAGAAAACGCTGAACGCTTCGGACTTGCTCAGCTTCATCAGCTGAGAGGACGAGTCGGACGTGGAGATGCGCAGAGCTACTGTATCTTTATAAATGTTAAGAAGTCAAAGGAATCTGTAGAAAGACTTCAGGTTCTGGAAAATTCTAATGATGGCTTTTATATAGCGTCTGAGGATCTGAAGCTCAGAGGACCGGGGGATTTCTTTGGAATCCGTCAGAGCGGTGATATGGATTTCAAGATAGCAGATATATATAATTACGCGGACATGCTTAAGCTGGCACAGGATGTGTCACTTGAATACGGAAAACAATTTGAAGGGAAGATAATTCTATGAATAAAAAAGGTGTTATTGCAGTCATATCGATACTTGTGCTTATTATAGTGGTGCTTCTTATCTATATAGTAGCCGGAAAGAATTCTGATAAAGCTACTGATAATAAGGAAGTGACAACGGCGAGTGAGACTACTGCTGAAGATAAGGATAAAGATGCTGATGCTTCGACTCAGGGAGAAGCTGATAAAGAGGATGATAAAAAGTCCGACGACAAGAAGTCTGATAAAAAGTCTGAGGATGATAAGAAATATGCCTGCTACGCCAAGCTTTCAGATGGCGGAAACTGGCAAAGCGGCGATAAGTATGTTTTCCAGTATAACATCGATATTCATAATGATTCTTCAGAGGATCTTAAGGACTGGGAGGTACGTATAACAGGCTTCAAGGGTGGAAAGGTACTCGATAACTGGAACGGTACCTATAAGATAAAGGATGATACACTCTATATAACATCTGTAGATTATAATACAACGCTTACAAAAAAGACCGTTCAGAACCTTGGACTTCAGGTAGAGTTTGAAGACAGTGCATCCGGTAATAAGGATAAAGAAGCAAGCGTATATATAGGCGGTGAGCTTTATACTGAAGCTAAAGAAGAGCCTACAACAAAATCCGATAAGGAAAAGAAGGAATCTAAAAAGGAAAAGGCAGAGCCTGAGAGCGGTACACCTCTTGATAATCATGGAGCGCTTAGTATAAAAGGAACTGATATAGTTGATTCAAAGGGTGAAAAATATCAGCTCAAGGGAATAAGTACCCATGGACTTGCATGGTTCCCTGACTATGTAAATAAAGAAGCCTTCCAGACCTTCAGAGATGAATGGGGCGCAAATCTTATCAGACTTGCTATGTATACAGGTGAGTCCGGCGGATATTGTCAGGATGGAGATAAGGATAAGCTGAAGAAACTCGTGTCAGACGGCGTTGACTATGCAACTGAGCTTGGAATGTATGTAATAATTGACTGGCATATTCTTAGTGATAATAATCCTCAGACAAATAAGGATGAGGCTATTCCTTTCTTTGATGAGATGTCTGCAAAGTATGCTGATTATGACAACGTGCTTTATGAGATATGTAACGAACCAAATGGAAGCACTCAGTGGAGCGAGATCAAGAGCTATGCTGAGGAGGTTATCCCTGTTATAAGAGCAAACGATAAGGATGCGATAATAATAGTCGGAACTCCGACCTGGTCTCAGGATGTTGATATAGCTTCCGAGGATCCTATAGAAGGACAGGAAAATATAGCGTATACAACACATTTTTATGCTGCGACTCATAAGGAAAATATCAGAGACAAGGTAAAGAAGGCGCATGATGCAGGACTTTGTGTTTTCATATCTGAGTTCAGTATATGTGATGCATCCGGAAATGGTGCGATTGATTATGATTCTGCGGAAGAATGGTTTGATCTGATTGAAGAGTATAATCTGTCTTATGCCGGATGGAATCTCTCAAATAAGAATGAAACATCTTCACTTATTGATTCATCCTGTGATAAAACATCCGGATGGACTGATGATGACTTATCTGAAACAGGAAAGTGGCTGAAGGAAAAAATCAGTGAATAAAAAAGTTTTATGTAAAGTAGTTGTTGATTCAAATGTTTTATGGTAGAATGTAAAAGTTATGAGAGTGATTGCAGGTTCTAGAAGGAGTCTTCCGCTAAAAGCTCTTGAGGGAGACACAACAAGGCCAACAACTGATAAGTATAAGGAAACCTTGTTCAATTGTATACAGATGGATGTTCCTGACTCGAGGTTCCTGGATCTTTTTTCGGGGAGCGGTGCGATTGGAATAGAGGCCCTTTCGAGAGGGGCAGCTTCAGCTGTGCTTGTTGAGAATAATAGAGATGCTTTAAACATTATTAAGCAGAATATTCATTTTACCAAGTTTGAAGATGAGGCAGTTATAGTTAAGAGTGACGCAATCGCTTATCTGAGAGGTCTCAGTAAGGTGGACTTTGATCTTATATTTATTGATCCTCCTTATGGTAAAGAGCTTGAGAAACAGGCTATTTTAGTGCTGGACAGTAAAAAGTTTACAAATCCTGATGTTAAAATAATAGTCGAAGCAAGACTGGAAGAGGACATGAGTTATATCGAAGATACAGGATTTGTTATTTATAAAACAAAGAATTATAAGACTAATAAACATGTATTCCTTTGTCTAAAGGATGCATAGTGAATGGATGGACATAGTATGAGTGCTGTTATATATCCCGGAAGCTTTGATCCGGTTACACTCGGACATATGGATGTCATTGAAAGAGCGTCGAAGATGTTTGATAAGGTTATTGTATGTATTCTCAATAACTCTCAAAAAAAATCTCCGTTGTTTTCTCTTGATGAACGTGTTAATATGTTAAAGGATGTAACCTCAGGTCTTGACAATGTTGAGGTTGATAGTTTTCAAGGACTTCTGGTAGATTTTGCTAAGGAGAAGGATGTTAAAATTATTATCAGAGGTCTCAGAGAGATAACTGATTTTGCAAACGAACTCAAGATGGCTCAGGGAAATCATATGATTTATCCTGATTTTGAGACGTTATTTATTGCAACTGATCCGAAGTATTCATTTGTAAGTTCAAGCATGGTAAGAGAATATGCCAGCTACGGAAAGTCTGTTCAGGATTTTGTACCGAAAATTGTACAGTCAAAAATAGAAGAGAAGTATATATAATACAGGAGGATTTAAAAAATGGGAAAAAAAGGCGTAGAAGAAATGATCGAGGAGATCGAGGTATTTATTGACGGATGTAAATATCAGCCTCTTTCAAATAACAAGATCGTTGTGCCTAAGGATGAGTTAGATCGTATGCTTTCAGAGCTTAAGCTTAAGCTCCCAAGCGAGATTGAGAGATGCAAGAAGATAATGCGTAATAAGGAAGCTATACTCGCATCAGCAAGAACAAGATCTGACGCTATCATTTCCGAGTCAGTAAATGAAGCAAATCGTCTTGTAGAAACAAATCATATAACAGAGCTTGCTAACAGCAGAGCAAATGAGATACTTGATGCAGCCAGAGCAGAGGCTCAGCAGATTCTCATTGATGCAAAGACTGAAGCAACAGAAGTTCGTATGGGTGCTATGCTTTATACAAAAGATAAGATCACAAGTATAAAGGATTTCATGAAGTCAACACTCGAATCAGAGAAAGAGAATTATCGCAATCTTATCGATAGTCTTGAGAATGGTCTCGTTACACTTGATACAAACCTTAACGAGGTTCAGACAAGCATCAACCTTATCAGTAATAATCCTGAAAATGTATTCGCTGAGGATTACTCAAATGGCGATTATGATGATGAACCATATAATGGTGCTGATGATGACGACTACGATGATGATGACTACGATGATGATGATTACGATGACGATGACTACGATGATGATGACGACTTCCTTGATGAGTAAGCATCATATCAGACTATTATAAAATGAAATAATAAACTAATATAAAAATAGAGATGTATCAAAATGATGCATCTCTATTTTTAAATATATTTGTTATTTGTTTGCGAATAGTTGATTTTACTTGCTGCCTTTATCGGTTTTTAATCCTCTTACAGAGGATGTCAGCTCGCTATGAAGACGTATATTTAAGTGATCATATATAAGCTGATTGTATAAATCAGTTGCAAGCTTGTCTATTTCCCAAAGTCTCTCATTAAAATCATTTGATGGTTTGTAGAGAGATTTTTTGTTTATGACCTTAAGTGATGGACTATCGGAAATCTTTTTAACTATTTTTGAACCATTATCAGAAAGTGCCAGAAGATTTAAGTATTCTCCGTATCCGTTTTCAAAAGCTTTTTCTCTATCTGAACTAAGGATGCCGAGTACTATATGTAAAAGTACTCTTGTTATACGGCTCATAGTCATATTCTTTGTTTTAAGATAATCCTGAAGCTCTATATATCTTACAGGAAGAGGTATCTTTCTTATCCTGTTAAGCAATTCCTCAGTCATATCCATTACATTTTCCAGGTTTGAAATCTCAGGTGGAAGATTTCTGTCATAAATAAGTCGTGAAACGATGAATGGACTCAGCCATTCAGGGTCCGGGAGATCTTTTCTTAAAAATCCTTCGTATGGGTCTACACAAACCTTTGGAAGATAAGGCTTTATGCTCTCGTTGTTTCTGAGGGCATGTCTTATTGCGGTAGCACTGGAGTACTTACCGGTCAGCTTGTTGTTTGAATAACCGCCATCATTACGTTTGATAATGATCGGTCTAAGCTTTGACTTCTGTTTTCTCATAGCAACCAGATATGAGATGGCAAGTATGTTGTTAGGTTTTGACAGCTTGTCACCGATTGAGTTACCGAGTATCTTTTTAATTGCCTTTTCACTGGCGTTTGGAAATGTGAAACCTTTGGAAAGGTAATGATTCAGAATATCCTTATAATCATCCGGTTCGGTAGCGAGTATCTCAGAAACTTCATAGAAAAGTCCGAGCTCATCATCCTCAACACCAAAAGCCAGATAATCAACATTATTCATTTTGCTCATCAGACCAACAGCTCCATCACCGAAATCTCTGGAGCTTCCGGTTGCATATATAACCGGTAGTTCAAATACAACGTCGAGTCCGCCGAGTACTGCTGCATGTGCTCTTGTGTATTTATCAGCCATAGCAGGGGTTCCTCTCTGAGTGAAATCACCGCTCATAAGTGCGATTGCTCCATCTGCACCTGACTGCTCGAGAGACTCTGATAATTGGTATTTATGACCATTATGAAATGGGTTGTACTCTGATATGATTCCTATATATGACATAGCATTTAACCTCCCAAAGTTAGAATAGCATTTTTTTATTCATTATGCTATACTATTTTTATTCGTCAAACTAAATGTTGTTTGTTATTTTTTGAAGCATCTATATGTCGTGGTTAGTTGGGAATTTCCGCGATTTTTGAAAGGAGACAAAATGGCTAATGAGGATAAGTTAAAAGCTTTGGATGCAGCTCTTGCACAGATTGAAAAGCAGTTTGGTAAGGGCTCAGTTATGAAGCTTGGAGATAATGCAAAAAATATGAATATTGAGGCTGTTCCTACCGGATCACTCAGTCTTGATATTGCTCTTGGAATCGGTGGTATGCCAAGAGGTAGAATTATAGAGATATATGGACCTGAATCAAGTGGTAAGACAACAGTTGCACTTCACGTTGTTGCAGAGATTCAGAAGAAAGGTGGTATAGCAGGATTTATTGATGCAGAGCATGCGCTCGACCCTGCATACGCTAAAAACATTGGTGTTGATATAGATAATCTTTACATATCACAGCCTGATAGTGGTGAGCAGGCACTTGAAATAACAGAAACAATGGTTAGATCCGGAGCTATGGATGTGCTTATCATTGACTCTGTTGCTGCTCTTGTTCCAAAGGCTGAGATCGATGGAGATATGGGAGACAGCCACGTAGGTCTTCATGCAAGACTTATGTCACAGGCTCTTAGAAAGCTTACTGCAGTTATCAGTAAAACAAACTGTGTTGTAATATTTATCAACCAGCTTCGTGAAAAGGTTGGTGTTATGTTCGGTAATCCCGAGACAACAACAGGTGGTAGAGCGCTTAAGTTCTATGCATCAGTTCGTATGGAGGTAAGAAGAACAGAAACTATCAAGACCGGTGGTGAAGGAGTTGGTAACAGAACCAAGGTTACTATTGTAAAGAATAAGGTAGCTCCTCCATTTAAAAAGGCTGAGTTTGATATAATGTTCGGAGAGGGTATATCACGTGAGGGAGATATACTTGATCTTGCAGCGGCATGTGATGTGGTTAACAAGTCAGGTGCCTGGTATGCTTATCTTGGTGAGAAGATTGGTCAGGGAAGAGAAAATGCAAAGGCTTATCTCAAGGAAAACCCTGATGTTATGAATGAGATAGAAGCAAAGGTAAGAGAGATCTACTTAAATACAGGTGATGACTCAGAAGAAGCTTCTGAGGAAGAATAAAGAAGAAGCTTTTTGGGAAGAATAAGAAAGAAGCTTCGTTAGAATATAAGAAGAATAATTATGAGTAGTCTGAGAATAGTTAAAAAGAATAAGTCATACTCTGTTTATCATGACGATTCATATATAGGATTCATCTATAAAAAGGACTTTAAGGATCTGGCAATCAGGTTCAGTGAAGAAGGTGAGTTTTTTATAGAGGATACATCTCCGGAAACGATAGAGGATATAAAGGCACTTATTATTAGAAGGGCTTTTGATAAGGCTGTTGGTTATGCAACGGTATCTGAATGTTCATCCGGGATTATAAGAAATAAACTCAGGATGAAGTATTATCCGGACTATGCTATAGATGCATGCATAGAAATGATGTATGACTATAACTATATCAATGATGAAAGATTCGTTGAAAGCTATACTAGATGTTATTTAAATAGTAAAAGTCGCTATCTGATAGAACGAGAGCTTGAAACAAAAGGGATAGATCTGTCAGATAAAAAGCATATACTTGATGAGGTTTATGCTGAGATTGAACTTAGTGATGAGGATATCATTGCTTCTCTTGTTGAACGAAAGTTCAGAGGGCAGGATTTAAATGATGAAAAGGTGAGACGTCGAGTAGTTTCATTTCTTATCAGACATGGTTTTACATTTGATAAGATTAACAATTACTTGACATAATATCTTTTTGCGTTTAAACTGTACTGAGTGTATTTATGCACATATTTTTTTATGTACATTACAAATAAATAAAAGGAGGTACTCCTGTGTCAACTCTTGGATGGGTAATCATCGTGGTAGCCGCCTTTGTTGTAGCTTTAATTGTTGGTATTGCTGTAGGTATTGCTTATAGGAAGAATATTGCAGAGGCCAAGATCGGAAAAGCGGAAGACAAGGCTAAGGATATAATAGATGATGCACTTAAGACAGCTGAGTCCAAAAAGAGAGACATCCTTCTTACTGCTAAGGAAGATGCACTTAAGACTAAGAATGACATCGAGAAGGAAGTAAAGGATCGTCGTAATGAGATTCAGCACATGGAGAAGAGAGTTCTTCAGCGAGAGGAGAATCTTGACAAGAAGAGTGATACTTTGGAAAGAAGAGAACAGTCTCTTACTGCTAAAGAAGCTAACTTGGCTAAGAAACAGGCTGAAGTCGAAGAGCTGTCTTCAAAGAGACAACAGGAACTGGAGAGAATCTCTGGGCTTACCTCTGAACAAGCTAAGGAATATTTACTTAGAACCGTTGAAGATGACGTAAAACATGAAACCGCAATAATGATTAAGGAGATGGAATCCAGAGCTAAGGAAGAGTCTGATAAAAAGGCTAAGGAAATAGTTGTTGGCGCAATTCAGAAATGTGCTGCAGATGTTGTATCTGAGTCAACTGTTTCACTTGTACAGCTTCCGAGCGACGAGATGAAGGGACGTATTATCGGTCGAGAAGGTCGAAATATACGTACACTTGAAACTCTTACGGGTGTTGATCTTATCATCGACGATACACCTGAAGCTGTTGTTTTATCAAGCTTTGATGCCGTTCGTAGAGAAGTGGCAAGAATTGCTCTTGAAAAGCTCATCGTTGATGGACGAATCCATCCGGCTCGTATCGAGGAAATGGTTGAAAAAGCCAGAAAAGAAGTCGAGACGAAGATGCGCGAGGAAGGAGAGGCTGCTACTCTTGAGGTAGGAGTTCATGGACTTCATCCGGAACTTATCAAACTGCTTGGTCGTATGAAGTACAGAACAAGCTATGGTCAGAATGCACTTAAGCATTCAGTTGAGGTTGCACATTTAAGTGGAATAATGGCAGGCGAACTTGGCGAGGATGTCAAGCTTGCTAAAAGAGCCGGACTTCTTCATGATATCGGTAAGTCTATCGATCATGAGATGGAAGGATCCCATGTTTCAATTGGTGTGGATCTTTGTAAAAAATATAAAGAAAATCATACAGTTATCAACACGGTTGCTTCGCATCATGGAGACTGCGAGGCGGAATCTCTTATTGCTTGTATCGTTCAGGCTGCTGACGCTATATCAGCTGCAAGACCGGGAGCAAGAAGAGAAACACTCGAAACATATACAACAAGACTTACTAAGCTGGAAGAAATCGCTAATGGTTTTGATGGTGTTGAGAGATCCTTTGCTATTCAGGCAGGTAGGGAAATCAGGGTTACGGTAGTTCCTGACAAGATTAATGACTCAGAAATGGTACTTCTGGCAAGAGATATTTCAAAGCAGATTGAAGATGAGCTTGAATATCCGGGCCAGATCAAGGTTAGCCTTATTCGTGAGTCAAGAGTTACAGATTATGCCAAATAACAATTTTCACCTGCTTCGTACGTCGGAGCAGGTGATTTTTCTATTTAAAAAAGAGAATGGGAGTATGAGTAGAATGGAATTACAGGAAAGAGTTTTAAAATATAAGGGGCATCGTGTTAAGGTTTACGAGGATGTTATAAAAGGACCTGAGGGCGAAATGCTTTATTATGATTTTGTAGAGAACAGAAATGGGGCAGGTGTTCTTCTTGTGGACGATGAGGGAATGCTTTATTTTGTCAGACAGTATAGGAATTCGCTGAATGATTTTGATATAGAAATACCTGCTGGCTGTGTCGAGAAAAAGGATTATCAAAGCATAGATGGTTCTGACAAAAAAATGGGCAGGGAGGATTTTGAATCTCCTGATAATCCGTTTTATAAATGTGCAATAAGAGAGGCAGAAGAGGAAACCGGAATGATTCCTCAAAAGCTCAGCTTTGTTAATTATATAATCGCATCGGTTGGACTGTTCAGTGAAAGGACTGCAGTTTATATCGGTGAGGGAATTAAAGAAGGCAGTATTAACCGGGATTCTGATGAATATATAGATATAATAAAGCTCACTCTTGAGGAGGCTGAGAATTATATCTATAAAGGTGATATAGTTGACAGCAAAACTATTATTGCCATACTTGCGTACAGACAAATGAAGAGTAAAAAAATAGAAATGTAACATTAATAATTGAAATTTAATGTATATTATGTTAAAAACGTCAACTTAAATGCAAAAAAAATCTAAAAATTTTTTTCCACAATATTTGGTGCGAAAATGTGGGTTTTGACACACGATATTGCGAAAAACGCCTAAAATAGTAGGTTTCGGCTGGCTTACATAAAAAAATTATTGTTGATTTTATGTAAATTTATCACTATACTAATATCACTATCGCTTTGTAATATTTACGTAACTTTTGTTATGAAGCAGGGAAAATGATTTGGTAGGGGTTGTATAGTGGAACAAGAGATAGAGAATTACATCGGGTATTTGACTGACGTTAAGAAGAGCAGTTTAAATACTGTACAATCATATAGACGTGATCTTGTTAAGATGCAGAGGTTTTTGGAGAGTAATGGTGTGACGCGCGTAAGCGAGGTGAATTCCACTCTTATTCGTTCATATGTTCTTTATATGGAAAATGAGAAGATGAGTTCAGCAACTGTATCTCGAAGCATTGCAAGTATCAGGTCGTTTTTTATTTTCCTTTTGGAACGTGGAAAGATAGTCGGAAATCCTACAGAGGGTATTAAGCCTCCTAAGGTTGAAAAGAAGATTCCTGAAACTCTTACCATAGAAGAGGTAAATCTTCTTCTGGAGCAGCCTTCCGGTGACACTCCAAAGGAGATAAGAGATAAAGCTATGCTTGAGCTTCTCTATGCTACGGGACTCAGAGTTACTGAGCTTATCTCACTTAAGCTTTCTGATCTGAATCTTTCACTTGGTTATATTGAGTGTAATGACAGAAACGGAAGCAGAATTATTCCGATTGAAAATGCAGCTAAGGCTGCACTTAACAGATACCTGCTGGAGGTAAGACCTGCTATGTGTGCAGATTCAGAATATCTCTTCACCAACGTAAAGGGTGAGGAAATGTCAAGGCAGGGCTTTTGGAAGCTTCTCAAGGCTTATGCTAAAAAGGCGGGCATCAATAAGGATATAACACCTCATATGATAAGACATTCATTTGCAACACATATGGTTAATAACGGTGCTGATCTGGCCAGCCTTCAGGAAATGCTTGGTCATTCAGATATATCGACTACTCAGATATATCTTAAGAGTAAATCGAATAAACTTAAAGAAGTATATGATATGGCTCATCCGAGAGCTTAAATCGTATAAATGTGGGGATAGGAGTCAATGGGGGCAAAGCTTAGTTGGCTCCTTTTACATTTGTTTTATTTTTTGTTTTTTGAAAGGGTTAATAAATGTCAGGTTCTGTATTTGGAAATATATTTAAGGTTACTACATGGGGCGAGTCCCACGGCAAGGCTATCGGTGCGGTCGTTGACGGATGTCCTGCCGGACTCGAGATAGATGAGG
>JAEEGL012761403.1_pt1 | contig 16189 bp, 16 predicted proteins | sample 9134231 | NCBI WGS metagenome assembly JAEEGL01 (sample SAMN16246548, study PRJNA631951) | gut metagenome | biome: gut microbiome; feature: rumen; material: fiber-attached | host: Bos | place: Iran: Karaj | collected 2018-10
ATCGAGACCGAACTGCAGAAGGAACTCACCGACGTCATCAACAAATAATACTCACAAGACCCGGATCTCTCCGGGTTTTTGTATGCCCATATCCGCAGGGATTATACTGAAGATAAGGAGGGATCACCATGAGACAGTTCATCATTTCTGCGATGGCTCCGGCGCTCTGGGCCATGACTCTGTTCGACGGCATATCGATCTTTGCGATGTTTCGAAACGGAACGAAAGACCGAAGTTCCCGGATCCCTTTCCTGACGGGCATCCTGTGTCTGGGACTCTTCTACGATTCACTCATCCTTTCTCTGGGAGCGTTCCTGCCTTACAGCCCGCTTCTGAAGACGTTGAGCCAGTTCCGTTACGTTTTGCATTGCGTGCTGATCCCGCTGCTGTTCCCGATCTGCGGCTATTCCCTGAAACTGAAGGAGAAGTGGATGAAAGCGATCTGGATCGTTTCCCTGATCATCATGGCCATCGGTCTGATCGCCGGGTTCTCCATCGTCACGGAAGAAAGAACGGTCGGTGCCATCCGCCGGTATGCGCAGTCCGATCTTACGCCGAAGTTTGCGGATACGGTGGTCCAGATGCTGGATATCGTTCCTGTCTTCTTCATGATCGGCATCGGTATCTATCTGATCATAAAGAAGAAGAATCCATACATGCTGCTGTCGGGCGGATCCATGCTGCTGTTCACCCTGCTGGGGATCTTTCTGGGAAAGGATCCTTCGGGAGACCGGACGAAGAACCTGATGTTCTATATCAGCATGTATGGGGAGGCGCTGATGGTGTTCTTCCTCTATCGTTTCATCCGCAAGGAAGAAAAAGGATAGAATACAGACCCGTCTTGAAGAGGCGGGTCTTTTCTTAACTGAACTTTATCTGAATTCCGCAGGCGGAATATTTATTCCCGCTGTTTTTTAAGATATTCTATATTCAGAGAGAAACGGACCTTTTGACGTGCGCAGAAACGGTCAAAGATCCTGATTTGCGATAAAATGGAATAGAAAGATGAGGTGCGCATCATGAGTGATAACGTGGAAAGATGTTCGATCTGCGGGGAAGAGCTGACGAAGTTCGGAAACAAGGAACTGAAAGACGGCGTGCTGTGCCGAAACTGCGTCAAGCTGGCTTCTTCCTGGCTGAGCGACGAGGACTATAAAAACAGAACGGTCGAAGAGATGAAGAGACATCTGGCATACCGCGAAGAGAACCTGAAGAAACTTGAAGGATTTGCGAAAGACAGATGCGTGGAAGGAAAGTATTCCCTCTACATCGATGACGGAAAGAAAGAGTTTGTCCTGTCCAAGAGAAAGGACATGAAGAAGGAGAATCCGGACGTCATCTCTCTGGACGACGTCTGCGAAATGTCCGTCACCGAAGAACCCTATCCGGAAGGAGAGGGCGTCGACATCTTCTTTGAAGCCGTTTTGGATAACGAAGAACTGGGAAAGGTCCGCCTGAGGGTGAACGAATTCCCGGGCATGACAAAAGACGATGAAGAGTATCCGAAAGTCTGCGAGACCGCGTTGGCTTATCTGGATGCTTTGGCAGATGAAGAAGAATTTGAAGAAGTGGAGGAGTAACGATGAGCGAAAAACCAAAGAGCCGCAAGAGACATCGCGTCGATGGACCTGTGTCGGAGATCAAGAAAAGCGAAGAAGGACTCGGAATGGAAAGAGTCGGTGAAGTGAGGAGTTTCTTCAAGAAGATGATCCGCATGATCAGGAGAGAGAAAGACAATGACTGAGAAGAAGAAAAAGGGATTCAGCCTAGGCAAGCTTCTGCTGGTCCTGGCTGTCATGGTACTGCTGTTCTTCCTGATCACCAGCGTGTTCGGAAAGAAAGCGGACAACAATACCGTCGACAATACTCCGACGCAGACGGAAACTCAGACTCCGGACAACACTCAGACTCCGGACAATACGAAAGAAGATGAAGACGGCAAGGCCGGTTTCGTGGATTTCTATACGAACCTGAGTTCCGGATATGCCGGAAACTGGAAGCTTGGCACCAACGTCGGCAACCTGAATACGAACGTCGTTTCGGGCGTCAAGGCCAAGAGGACGAAGATCCTCGGCAACAACAAGGACACCATCACGATCATGGTGTACATGTGCGGTTCCGATCTGGAATCACAGAATGCCATGGGTACCTATGACCTGCAGGAAATGGCGAGAGCCAACATCTCTGACAATATCAACCTTCTGGTATACACCGGAGGATGCAAGAGATGGCAGAACCGGATCGTCTCCAACACCTACAACCAGATCTACAGAGTTGTCGGAAACGGAAATCTGGAACCTCTCGTAGAGAACGCCGGAACCGGATCCATGGTGGACCCGAATACCCTGGTGAGCTTTATCGAGTGGGCGACGGAGAAATACGAGGCCAATCGTTATGAACTGATTATGTGGGATCACGGCAGCGGATCGATCGGCGGCTACGGCTACGATGAGAAGTATCCGAACCGCGGATACATGACTCTGGCACAGATGGATGCGGCACTGACGGAAGCAGACATTTCTTTCGATTTCATCGGTTTCGACGCCTGCCTGATGGCCAATACCGAAGCCGCACTGATGCTGGCGGAACACGCCGACTACCTGATCGCATCCGAAGAATCCGAACCGGGTATCGGCTGGTACTATACCGACTGGCTCAACGCACTGTCGAAGAACACTTCGATGCCGACGATCGAGATCGGCAAGAACATCGCCGATTCCTTTGTCTCCACCTGCAAGAGCCAGACAAGGGGACAGAGCGCGACCCTGTCCGTCGTCGACCTGGCTGAACTTTCCGCGACCGTACCGTCCAGACTGAGCGCTTTCGCTTCCTCTACGACAGGACTGATCACCGGAAACAACTACCGCAGCGTCGCTACTGCCCGTAGCGGTTCGAGAGAGTTTGCGCAGAGTTCCTACGCGGATCTGGTAGACCTCGTCGACCTGGCGACCAACGTCGGAACGGAAGAAGGCAACGAACTGGCGAGAGCCATCCTGAGCAGTGTCAAATACAACAACACCACCAGCGACATGTACAACTCCTACGGTCTGTCGATCTACTTCCCATACCGTTCAACCAAGTACGTGAACTCCACACTGAGCACTTACTCCCAGATCGACATGAATGAGGAGTATTCGGAATGCATCCGCAGCTTCGTGAAGTACGCAAGCTCCGGACAGGTATCTTCCGGAGGATCGCACAGCGCCTACCAGTCCTACAACGGCTACAGCGGCAACAGCTACTATTCTTCCCAGAACAGTTCCGATGCGATCTTCGATCTCCTGAACGCGTTTGCGGGCGGTTCCTACAGCTCCGACAGCAGCTACAGCAGCTACTATGATCTGCTGGATCTGCTGTTCAGGGACGGCATCGACCGCAATCTGACGGACTACATCGCCGAAAACCATTTCGATGCGGATCTGACCTGGAAAGACGGCAAGATCGCCATGACCGACAAGCAGTGGTCCATGCTGGACGAGATCCGTCTCAACGTCTTCGTGGATGACGGGACCGGATACATCGATCTGGGCAAGGACAACTGGTTCGAAGCGGAAGACGGAGCACTTCTGGAGATCGACGATCTGACCTGGATGGCCGCATCGGCTGACGGAAACAAGTGGCAGATCGTTCCTTACTACTATCTCAGCCACATCGACGAGGCAGATGAAATGATCAGCTACGGCAGGATCCCTGTCCTGCTCAACGACATCTATGCGAATCTGATCGTCCGCATCGACGATGAAGGCATTGAGGTCATCGGCGTTACCTACGACTATCACGGAGAGACCGACGTCATAGCCAAGAACCTCAGCGGACTGAATCCGGACGACAGACTGTCCTTCGTCTGCGACTTCTACGACTATGACGGCAACTTCGTCGACAACCACAAGCTCGGAAACGAACTGGTGGTAAAAGACAAGCTCTATCTCGGAGACGCAGACATCTCTTCCTACAAGACGCTGTCCACCTACGAACTGAAGGATCTTTACCAGCAAAGCTACTGGACGACCCCGATGGATTAAGACAACAGACCGCACGGCAGGACCGTGCGGTTTTTTCTTGATTTATATCCCGAAACAGGTAAAATTAAAAAGTACACTTTTTCTTATTTAAGAAAAGAAAGGAACTTTATGAACATCAAGAAAGCACTGTCATACGCGGCGTTCGGCTTCATGTTTACGCTGATTAATATCAATCTGATGCTCAATTCCCTGACCGTCAACATCACCCCGAATTTCATCGGCTGGATCCTGCTGTTCGTGGGATTCGACAAGTTCGGCAAGTACGTTGAAAACAAGAAATATCTCAAGGTACTGTCTCTGATCCTGATCGTCTTGTCCGCAGCGCTGTGGGCGATCGATCTGTTCCGTCTGGATCTCCCGGTCACGATCGTCAAGGTCGTCACGAACGTTCTTTCCGCGATCTACATCTTCGGACTGTTCACCATCTTGACGAAGGTGGCGGAAGACTATCATTCCGCACACGCGGACACGATCCGTTATCTGAAATACATCAACGTGGTTCTGTTCCTTCTGCTCAGCCTCCTCGGACTGATCGCCGACAGACTGTCGATCCCTGTCCTGGCAATCATCTTCTCGATCCTGGGCATCCTGGCTCTGGTCTCCGCGATCATCTCCATGGTCGTCCTGTTCCGTCTGAGGAAAGAGATCAACGAAAGACCGGATCCGACTCCGGAAGCATAATCAAGTCTGCGATGCAGACTTTTTTATTTCCGTATAGAATAAAGAAAAGGAAGAAAGATATGGAACTGTATCAATTAAGTGAAAAGATCTGGTATTCCGCCTATGAGGAAGAACGGGATCGGCCTGCCTTGGGCTATATCAAAGGAGAGCGCTTCTCCGTTGCGATCGATGCGGGTCACAGCGATGCGCATGTGAAGGAATTCTATGAGGCTTTGGAAAGCCACGGATTGCCTCTGCCTGAACTGACGGTCATCACCCACTGGCACTGGGACCACTCTTTCGCCATGCATGCAATCAGCGGGCTTTCCATCGCAAACAGAAAGACGAACGAGTATCTGAAGGATTTCATCCGGAACAGAAGCGAAGAAAACGACAGGAAGTTTCTGGAACTCGATCCCAGCATCGCTCTGGAATACAGGGATGACAGACCGATCGTCGTCAAAGAAGCGGATATCGTCTTTGAAGGATCTCTGCATCTGGATGCGGGAAATACGCCGATCGAACTGTTTCAGGCGCCTTCCGCCCACACCAACGATTCCACACTGATCCTTCTCCCGGAAGAAAGAACTGTCTTCTTCGGAGATGCGCTGTCCGGAGTCTTCCCGACCTGGATCGCCGATCCGGATCTGTTGAATCAGTTCATCGAAACGATCGAATCCCTGGATGTGGATCACTGTATCGGGGGACACTGGCCGATCTTCACCAAAAAGGAACTGGTCGGTCAACTGCGTGATTCATTGAACGCATAAAGAAAACTTCTCTGATGAGAAGTTTTTATATTGAGTTTGTGATCGGTTCGGATCAATCAAGACCTGTCGCGGTCAGATATACCATGACGATGAAAGAAAGGATCGCAAACCACACGGCAAGAGAGACCGGCGGCACAAACAATGCCCTCAGTATCGTTTTTAAGGTGTTTTTGTTGAGGAGAGAAGGACGTTTCTGCCGATAACGTTTCAGTTTTCCTGTATCGGTACGCAGATAGATCCAGGGGTTGTCATGAAGTTCGACGATCCCGAATTTCAGCAGATAGATCGGAACGACCGGCACGGCGATGCAGAACCAGACAGCCGAACCGCCCAGATGGAGACTCCTGAAGTCGAAGCCGTTGAGGAACCAGGCGACGATCACCGGCAGGAACAGGGCGACGAAGCTCAGCACCAGCATCCTCGCGATCCTTAACGGAGTCGTAAACTTCAGGACGACCGGCTTCCATTCCCCGTCGATCTTTTCGAAGAAGACCGGATCCTCGATCCTCTGCTTGTCTTTCTGTTCCGAGGTATAGATCCTGTGACCGGCGGATACGGCGAAGCTGTTTTTCGTCGTATCGCTGTACAGACACAGTGTGACGATGATGAAGAAGAACGCCAGAATTCCGGTGATCAGAAGACTGCTCTGCAGATCCATGCCCGCAAGGCGGAAGACGGCGTAAAGGATCCCGGAGAAAGCCAGGGTCGCCAGAACGGCCTTGAACCACCAGGGCAGGAAGTAATAATGGGATTCTTTGATCGCCCGTACGGCGGCCTTTCCGGTCTGGCCGTTGACGGCAGCCGTCAGCTGTCCGTTCTTAATGTAATAGACAGGCAGCAGGACAGGAAGACGGATGGCGCGATCGATATTCGCATCCACATCGATCCGATCGGTCTCCAGGACTTTCGAGATCGGATCCGAATACAGTACCGAGATCTCCTTTTTCGCCCGATCCTGAAGTTTCGCATCGCTGAGATCGGCGATCTTGACCCGATGCCCGGCGACATAGCCGAAGTCGAAGGCGGACAGATCGTCGATGTCATAGGGCTCCATTCCATCCAGCAGGAGATTGTCGAACTGTACGGAACGGTTGACGAAGTCGTCTTCCAGGAAGGTTCGGCAGTGGTAGATCCGTTCGCCATCCATGCGTTCCGCATTCAGATTGACGGGACCGCGTATGAGTTCATAAGGAAGGTAATAGGCATTCAGTTCATCGATGTGATCTGAAAGGAGCTTCGCTTCCGGCTTTCCGCGGTTGGCATCGCACCAGTCCTGCAATTTCTTTTTCGCTTCCTTCAAAGTGATCTTGAACGGAACGACCGATTCCGGCATGTTTCCGGTATGGAGATATTCGCTCCTCACCAGGGACTTGCCGCAGAACGGACAGGTCGAAAGGGCTTCGTTCTCCTCGAAGACCAGGTCGGCACCGCAGCCGCTGCAGTTCACATGAAAAAGCCGGAAATCCTTCAGGGATTCGCTGATCTTTTTGCTTTGGATCCTGCGGAAGCCTTTCTTCTGTTCCAGGGCTTCATCGACCGTGACCTTGCTGCTGCAGTAGTCACACAGATACTGCTGCTTCACGATGTCGAAACGGGCCGGAGCGCCGCATTGCGGACAGTAAATGGATGTGATCTTGTTTTCCATGTCGTTTCTCTTGATTCCATTATAAGGGATACGAAGCGTTTCGCATAAGAGAGCGTTCGAACGGTTCTCTGTCGGGTTACAATATTGGTAGAAACAGGACGGAAAACACAATGAAAACAGATTGGTACAAAAACGCAGTCGTCTATCAGATCTATCCTTTCAGCTTCCTTGACAGCAACAACGACGGTTGGGGCGATATTGAAGGCATCATCTCCAAGCTGGACTACATCAGGGATCTGGGAGTGACGGCGATCTGGTTCTCCCCGCTGTACAAGTCTCCGGACTACGACTACGGATACGACATCAGCGACTACCGCGACATCGATGAGAAGTTCGGTACGATGAAAGACTTCGACCGTCTTCTGGAAGAGTGTCACAAGAGGGATCTCAAGGTCATCATGGACATGGTCATCAACCACACCTCGACCGAACACCCTTGGTTCAAGGAGGCTCTTTCTTCCAAGGATTCCCCGTACCGCGACTACTATCTCATCCGCAAGGGGAAGACCGTCAACGACAAGCTCCTTCCGCCGACCAACTGGCAGTCGTCCTTTACCGGCTCCGCCTGGGAGAGGATCGGGGATACCGACGAGTTCTATCTCCATCTCTTCTGCAAGGAACAGGCCGACCTCAACTGGGAGAACCCGAAAGTGAGGGAAGAGGTCATCGACATCCTGAACTTCTGGCTGAAGAAAGGCGTCGACGGATTCCGATTCGATGTCTTCAACATGTTTTCCAAGGTCCATCCGTTCGAAGACGATCTTTCCGGGAACTTCCAGAAAGGAACGCCGTTCTATGTCGACGGACCGCGCATGCATGAATTCCTGAAAGAACTCAACGAGAAAGCCCTGGGTCTCTATGACAGCTATACGGTGGGAGAATCCTACCGTCCTTCCGAGGAAGACGCCTATAACTATGTCCGGAAAGAAAACAAGGAACTGGATACGATCTTCAACTTCGCCCATCTGGAATCCGACAACATCGCCGGCATGAAGTTCTTCTGGAAGCCGTTCGATCTGCTGCAGTTCAAGAAGGGATTCTTCGGACCGCAGAAGACCTACTTCAAGGAAGGATGGAATACGCTGGTCCTGGAAAATCACGACTGTCCGCGCTGTGTCAACCGCTTCTCGATCGATACGAAACACTACCGCTACGAGGCGGCGACTTTCCTGGCAACGGTCACCTTCCTGGGCTTCGGCACCCCGTACATCTACATGGGCCAGGAGATCGGCATGATCAACGCCCCGTTCAGGAACATCGATGAAATGAAGGACCCGGTCTCGCACTTCATTTTCGATCTGATGAAGTCTTATCACATGCCGAAGAAGCTGGCGTTCTCTTTCATTAAATACGGTGCCCGAGATCATGCGCGCGTTCCGATGCAGTGGGACGATTCCGTCAACGCAGGATTCAACAAAGGCCATGAACCCTGGCAGTGCATGAACCCCGCTTATAAGCAGATCAACGTCAAGAAGGATCTGGAGAGTGAAAGATCCGTCTACCGTTACTATCAGAAACTGCTGAAAACAAGAAAGGAGAACGATGCCTTCATCTACGGGGAGACAAAGGAATACGATCACGAAAACAGAAGGATCATCGCCTACAGCCGGGAATATGAAGGAAGCAGATATTTCGTTGTCGGCAACTTCTCAAAGAAAGAGACCGGATATGAGGTCCCGGAGGAATTCAGAAACGGAGAGATCGTTCTGAACAACTATGACGGTCTGAAGAAGGAAGGAAACAAGGTCGTTCTTCATCCGTATCAGTCGGTCGTGCTGAAAGTGTGATAAAGACGATCATATCGACAGAACAAAAAACATCTCCAATTGGAGATGTTTTCTTTCTGTGCTTCCTGTTGTGCGATTCAGGAAAATCGGTTTTTCCGGTGAATAACGGTTGAGGTAAAAGTTTATGAATTCATTTTATCTCGCTGGGTCAGCGTGCACCTCGTGTTTTCTGATAAATAAAATAGATATTCTGTTTTATCTCATCACGATCTTATACTATACGATCAAGATCGTAACGAGTTAATTTGATTCTGCATGCAGGCCCAGCAGAAAGGGAGTGCTACCAACACTCCCTTTCTTTTGCTTGCACTTCATGTTTTCTAAACAAAGTATACCATCATTTAAGATAGTCATCAATCAACAAAGTGAAGCAGCATGATCAAAATAAAAACACCTTATAAGGCGTTTGATTTCATATGGAGCAGGCGACGGGAATCGAACCCGCGTCACAACCTTGGGAAGGTCGGGTTCTACCATTGAACCACGCCTGCATACCTCTATTATAAATGATTTATTCCGAAATGGTCATCTTTGATCATAATCTTATGACGGGATGCTTTGCTATAATGGAGACATGGAATATACACTTGAAAACCGATGGCTGCATATCGCCGTAGACTCCCTCTTCGTCAAGACGATCCAGGAGTTTTTCGACAGCTACATCCCTTCCAGGAAGGTACAGCACCTTCTCATTCAAAACAAACAGATCCTGCTGGATGGAAATCCGGTCAAGCGGGAAGATGACATCGTCGGTCTGAGTCTGGATATCAACCTGTATCCGACTCAGAAGAAGAAGGAGAAGACCGATCTGAAGCTGGACGTGGTCTATGAAGACGAGATCCTTCTCGTCGTAAACAAGCCGAAGGATCTTCTGGTCCACAGCGACGGCAACGACGAGATGACCCTCACAAGGATCGCGGAATCCTACTTCAGCGATCGTGACGAGATCGTACCCTTGCCGATCCACCGTCTGGACAGGGAGACCAGCGGACTGGTGGTCTATTCGAAATCCCCGGTCTTTCAGCCGCTTCTGGATCAGTTGCTTTCCAATAAACAGATCCGTCGGAACTATCTGGCGTTCTGCGAAGGAAAGATGGATGTAGGGACGATACAGACCATCGACAAGCCTATCGGCAAGGACCGTCATGATCCCAGCAGACGGATCGTATACAAGGGCGGACAGAAGGCTTTGACGAAGATCCGCTGCGTCGCCTGCAACCGCGCAAAGAACTATTCCGTACTGCTGTGTACGCTGGATACGGGCAGGACCCATCAGATCCGGGTCCATCTGGCTTCCATCGGCCATCCGATCCTCAATGACGAACTCTACGGCAACAGAAGCGATCTGTGCATCCGCATGGGTCTGTTTGCGGAAAGCGTGGAGATGTATCATCCTCTCAAGGAAGATACCCTGACGGTCGAAGCGCAGCTGCCGAGAGATCTGGAGAAACTCTACAGAGAGGGATTGAAGTAATGAAGACGAATGCGATGCGGATGCTGGATCAGGCGAAGATAAAGTACGAAGTCCTGGAGTATTCCATCGAGAAAGACAAATTCTCGGGAGAGGCGGTCTCCGACCTTCTGGGGCTGGAATACAGGCAGTGTTACAAGACCCTGGCCCTCTTCCACGAACACGACGTCTACATCTGCGTCATTTCCGTGGCGGATGAGATCGATCTGAAGAAGTGTGCGAAAGCCATCGGGGTGAAGAACCTGGAGATGATCCATGTGAAGGACCTGCTGAAACTGGTCGGATACGAGAGAGGAAGCGTCTCTCCGGTCGGCGTGAAGAAGAATAAGGGGATCTGGTTCGATGACGAGGTTCTGAACCACGAAGAGATCGAGATCAGCGGCGGAGCCTTCGGGATCGGCCTGAAACTGAAGCGGGACGAACTGCTGAAGTATCTCAAAGCCAAGGTCGCAGATATCGCCAAGGAAGAATAAAACACGGTACCGTTCTGATACCGTGTTTTCTTTCCTGGTCGGAATATCGGGATTCGAACCCGAGACCTCTTGAACCCCATTCAAGCGCGCTACCAAACTGCGCTATATCCCGTTCCTATCTTAATCCTATCATTTTTTGTAGCGGAGAGAAACAGAGATATAATGAAGATGTATGATCCGGGAACAGCTTTTGAGCAAGAACGGGACGGCGACGATGAAGCTGTCCAGAGAACTGCTGAACTATGCCATCGGTGACAGGATACCAACGATCACCGAGTTTTCGGAACGCATCCATCTGGCCAGAGGCACGATCCAGAACGCTCTGAAGAATCTGATCAACTCCAAGGCGATCCTGATCGAATCCAAGGGACACCTGGGTTCCTATCTGGTCCGCAAAAACAATGCCATCCTGCTGGAATTCGCCGGGATCACCTATCTGGTCGGAGCGATGCCTTTGCCATACTCCAAGAGGTATGAAGGACTTGCTTCGGGGATCATCATCTCCTCGGAAAATCGGGACAAGATGCCGATCGATCTTGCCTACATGAGAGGATCGAGGAGCCGCATGTCGATGATCGAACATGGGCGCTACGACTTTGCGATCGTATCCCGCTATGCGGCAGAAGAATACATCAGGGAGAAGGGTTCTCTGGAGATCGCTCTGTCCTTTGGGTTGGGCTCCTATACCGGAAAGCACGTGCTGATGCTTCATGAGAGGAAAGACGACGGCGTGAGAGATGGAATGAAGGTCGGGATCGACGAATCCTCTTTCGACCAGATCGGACTGACTGAGATCGTCTGCAGAGGGAAGAAAGTGGAATACGTACCGATCGAGTATTCCCGGACGATCGAATGCGTCCAGAACGGAACGATCGATGTGACGGTGATGAACGTGGACGAGGTGCTGGACAAGAAGGTGCCGATTCACTGTGTGGACATCGAAGGATACGATCCGGTCAATACGGAGGCTGTCGTGGTATCTTCCAAGGCCAATCCGGAGATCGCCGGTCTGCTGAAGGAACTGATCGATGTCGACACGGTCCTGAACATCCAGAAACTGGTCCTGGAAGACAAGATCATTCCGCGTTACTGACTCTTGACAAATAGTTATGCCGAGAGTATACTAAAAGTGAAAATACAAAATTTTGGATATTCGTATGACCAAGACTGTAAGATGTGCCCGTTGCGGGAAAGAACTCGTATTTGAGGGCAAACAGATCAAAGAGACCGTAGCCTGCGATCACTGTCATCAAAGGATGCGGATCAGTGAGAAGAGTCAGAAGAGATTTCGGACCGTCCGCTACTTTTTTGTGCTTCTGATCTGTATTATAATTGCGGTAGGGATGCGTTTCTTTACACAGAATAATTATCTGACCCTGCTGGTGATGCTCTCGCTGATGCTCGTGCTGGCGAATTTTGCGGACCATCTGTGTCTGCTGCTGACGGAAAAGATATTCCATCTGGAATATGAAGCCTACCATCCGGTCGAACTGACCAAAAAGGAAAAGCGGAAACAGAATCAGCAGAAGAAACAGAAGAAGGGTCTGTTCCGATAGGAGGAGGAGAAGATGGATTTTACAGAAAGATTTGATCTATATAAAGAAGGCGGAATGATCACGGACAGTGATATCGAAGATCTCAATGCGGTGATCGATCTGTTCGACAGGGAATACGGAGTGAAGCTGGAAGAAGAGAATGCTGCTTCCTTCATCGCCCATCTGTGTGCCGCCTACGGCAGACTGGTCACCAAGGAGGAAGTGGATGAGCTTCCGGAAGCGGTGATCGAAGAGCTGGAATCCCTGGATACCTATGAACTGTCCAAGGAGATCCTGAACAAAGTTATGAACGTAACGAAGAATCCTCTGAATCAGACCGAACAGGGGTACGCGTTACTTCATATAAACAACTTAATAGCCCAGTTCAAGGAAAGCGGTGAATGGCACACCGCCTGATCTGAACGGGTGAAAAAGCCAAAAAAGAAGGGGTGAATTATTTATGGTAACTAATTTCACATTTCCACTTGTACTGAGAACCGTAGTGCTCGTGGCTATCGCTGCATGGGCAAGCTTGCTTTCCCACATGTGCATCTCCAACTTCAACGATGGCGCAAGACCTGTCTTCCCGGAACTGATGGAAGGCAGAATGACTCGTCCGGAGTTCGCTGTCGTCGTAACAGGTATGGGCGTCGGCTGGGTCATGGCCGGTTTCAACCAGTGGCTTGGCACAGGCCTGATCGCTGCTCACCTGATCCTGATCGCTACCGACTGTATCGGTGCCTGGTCTCCTAACAAATACGTTGCGTTAGGCTTAGGTGCTGCCTACGGTCTGTTGTGTGCCTTAGGTACGCAGGCGATCGGTGCTTTCTTCAACGGTCTGCCATACAACTTCCTGAATGACCTGACGAACATCACCGGACCGGTCCTTCCGATCTTCTGCATGTATCCGGCAATTGCCATAGCCGGACAGTTCGGCGCTAAGCAGGGCATCATCTCTGCCGTCATCACAGGTATCGTCTACATCCTCTGCACAGTCATCGGATCCGTCAAGATCGGTGCTACGACAGTCGCTCTGTATCCGTACACATTCGCAATGCTGGCAGGCATGATCTGCCTGGTCGTCTACGCAGTCAGAGCTTCCAAGAATAACGAATCCGTTGATACGACAGCTGAAGAAGAGAACCTGTTCACAAAGAATGCCGAGAGGATCAAATCCAACTGGGTATATCTCTGCATCCAGGGTGCTCTGAACGCTTTAGGTATCAAGACGCTGGCTCATGCTTATCAGCCGATCATCCTCGCTTCTGCGATCACGGAAGGCAACATGAGCATCTTCTATCTGGCAATGATCGGTGTCATCGTCGCATTCATTCCGCTGATCGTTTCCACTGCTTTGGCTACAGGTGTTTACCAGGCTGTCGGTCTTACGGCTGTCATGCTGGTAGGCGCACTGGTACCGGACAGCGTCTGGTTCCTGGCTCCTGTTGCCGGTTTCGCTGTTGAGTTCATCGAGATCCAGCTGCTCGGTCTGTTAGGTAAGGCATTGTCCAAGTTCCCTGAACTGGCAAAATGCGGCGACCACATCCGTGACGCAATGATCTCCTGCACGACTCTGGCTCTGACGATCGGTGCTTTCATGGCCGGTAATGCGACTTGGGGCGCTGTCGGTCTGATGATGGTCGGCGGCTTCTATACTCTGAACGAAGTAACCGGTCAGCGTATTCCGAAGTCAGCTGTCGGTCCGTTAGCTGCAGTTGCAGTCGGTCTGCTCTACAACCTGGCGATCCTGCTGCACATCGTAACGTTATAATTGATTATTGAGGAGGCTTTCTTATGAAGATTGAATGTTGCGGCCTTACCGCGACCCAGACAAAACAGATCATTGACAAGACGTATGCCGATCAGGTCGAAACACTGGCGGATGCCGATATGGTCGCTGCCCGTAAGGTAAAGAACGGGGAAGCGGACTACTATCTCGGCAGCTGCATGACCGGAGGTGGCGGTTCGCTGGCTACGGCGATCATGGTGCTGGGCTACGGGAACTGTCTGGTCGTCTCCAAGCAGGGCAAATGCCCGAACGAAAAGGAGATCAGACACATGGTCTACAGCGGAAATCACAAAGCATTTGGCTATGTCAAATCCCACACAGAGCAGGTCGTACCTGCATTGGTAAAAGCCCTGGTGGATAAAACTGAAGGAAAGCCAGAATAATTAGAAAGGACAGGCATTCCGGCCAGGCGCTGGAATGCCTGTATTTATTATCATGATCCGTACAGTATTGGGTGACATTGAAAAAAGTGAGCTGGGAATGACCCTGGCTCATGAACATTTTATCGTTGACCTCGACTGGATCCGGAAGGACGGTTATTCCTTCATCAAGGATACGGAAGAGGTGGAGCCCGAGATCGCCAAGGCCATGGACCAGGGGATACAGGCAGCTTTTGAAGTGACGACGAACGACATGGGCAGAAATGTCCGGAAACTGAAACAGATCTCGGAAGAGACGGGACTGAAGATCGTCTGTTCCACCGGTTTCTACCTGGCATCCTACCATCCGGAGTGGATGAATGAAGCCACGAAGGAAGATGTCGCAGAAATATACATCAGAGATCTCTGCGAAGGGATCGACGGAACAACGATCAAGGCGGGACTGATCGCGGAGATCGCTTCCAGCCCGAAGGCTTTTGAAGGAAACGAGAAGAAGATCCTGGAAGCTGCGGGCATCGCAGCGAAGAAGACCGGTTTTGCGGTATCCACGCATACCGGAAGATATACGGCTGTCGAGACGATCGAGACATTGCTGAAGGAAGGTGTCGATCCGGACAGGATCATCATCGGCCATCAGGATCTGATCGATGACACGGATTACCATCTTTCCCTGCTGAAGTACGGCGTCAACATCGCCTTCGATACCTGCGGAAAGGTCGCCTACATGGCGGACGAGATCCGCGCAGAAAATGCGAAGAGGATCGTGGAAGCGGGATACGGAGATCATCTGGTCCTGTCCAACGATATCTCCAGACATACCTACTTTACGACGTTCGGCGGACCGGGCTATCTGGCCGTCATGGGCAGCGTCGTTCCTCTGATGAGGAAGGAAGGACTTTCCGAAGAGACGATTCGGAAGTTCCTGGTCGACAATCCTGCCCGCATCGTCGACAACCCGAATATATAGACAGGAGAACAGCATATGTTTCTGGAAAAAGTGATGGAAAGAAATCCGGAACTGATCAGGTGTGCCTTTGACCTGCATCGAAACGGAAGGATCCTGCCGGATACCTACGTCCTGGATCTCGACACTATCGTCTGCAACGCAAGGAAGATGAAGGAAGAAGCCGACCGGTATGGGATCGAGCTGTATTTCATGCTGAAACAGATCGGCAGGAATCCGCTGGTGGCACAGAAACTGATGGAAGTCGGATTCAAGGGTGCGGTCACCGTCGACTACAAGGAAGCCTTGTGTATGATCCGAAACGGGATCCATATCGCCAATGTCGGACATCTGGTCCAGATCCCGAAAGCTTTGATGAAAAAGATCATCGCTGCCGGACCGGACTACGTGACCGTCTATTCCCTGGAAAAGATCCGGGAGATCGATGAAGCCGCAAAAGAATGCGGAAGGATACAGAAACTGCTGATCCGTCTGAGCGATGAAGATTCCGATCTCTATTCCGGACAGGTCGGAGGGTTCCATACCTCTGAACTGAAAGAACTGATCGAAACGGTCCAAACGATGAAGAACGTGAAGATCGGCGGACTGACCGTCTTCCCGGCTCTTCTGTATTCCGAAAAGGAAAACAGGATCGTTCCTACCGACAACATCCTAGCCCTGAACAGAGGGATGAAGATCGCAGAGGAATGCGGA
>JAEEGL010831805.1_pt1 | contig 16188 bp, 12 predicted proteins | sample 9134231 | NCBI WGS metagenome assembly JAEEGL01 (sample SAMN16246548, study PRJNA631951) | gut metagenome | biome: gut microbiome; feature: rumen; material: fiber-attached | host: Bos | place: Iran: Karaj | collected 2018-10
ATAGTTATTTTCAGATTCATGTCTTTTAAACGTTCCAATGCTTGGAAAATAGTTGCATATCCTTTATTCCTATTAATCCTGGCCATGAATACTAACTTCAGTATATCATGCCTACTCTCAACGATGTCAACAGAATCAAATTTTCTAAAATTAGGAAACACTTCCGTGTTTCGGAAGCCCAGTTTGTCAATGAGATTTTTATTGAGAGTCTCCATTTCCGGAAGAAACGCCTTGATTTTTTTACTGTATCTCAATTGCCTTGGGTGAGGCTTATAGAGTTCATTCCCGTTAAAATACTCCACTTGCCATCCTCCTATACAAATGCTTACAATCTCATAGCGAAAAATCTTCGACATCATATAGACCGCAGGAAAGACATACGTGAGATTGCGTCTACACGGGATAAGCACAAGAGTTTTGCAGGTCATCAGATGCCAAAGCAAAGCAAATACTTGCCAAGGCTTGCGTCTGAAGAGCAGCGTATCATATCCTTTCAACTTACCCTTATATTTGTCAGACAGCAAATTATAAACATTTCTTGTTTTAATTGTCTGTCCGTCAAGCTGCTTTCTGTCATAGCCAAACGCACCTAAAACTACTATCTTACTCATATATAGTATATATTATCAATGCTTCAAAAATATTACTTTTCACCCAATTTCTGATATCTGGACTCCAAAAAGTGAGTCAACTTATCTCTATGAGCCTCGCATAAAACCAAGTTATACAGACTTAACAAATAATCATCACGAAAATTCTGGTCAGTTTTAAGAAATCTTGACAAGACTCGCAAAAATCTATTTTTATTAGAATTCAGCATCATTGACATCAGTTCGTCTGATGTTTCATAAAACAGCTGGTTATTCCTATACAATAGCTGCTCATCTGCGGTTATTCTGCATAGTTCCTGTAATTTGGAATCGAAACTTCCGGGTGGCAATAATTCAACAAGAGGCTTTTCAGCACACTGCTTATATGGAATCATTTCTGAAGAGACCTCGCCATGAAATAAATTCAACTGTACCATATATCCATAATTCCAAGTGTCATCCGTCTTCACGGGGCTGATATCAAAGCAGAAATTGCCCGTACCATAATAAATTGGTCGGTCGTGATACATTTCATAGGAACTAAAACAATGCTGATGATGGTTCACCACAGCATCAGCGCCGGCATCAATGAAAAATCTGTACAAGTGTGTCATTCTCACGGAAGGGAGCTGATAATGCTCGTGTCCGCCATGCACAATCACAATCACATAATCAGCATTTCTTTTTGCTTCCTGAATTGCATAATACTGATTAACGGAATCAAGATGGTTTGAGCCACCAGTTGTGGCAGATGCCAAATTAAACTCGTGTTCACAACAACTGATGACAGCAATCTTTTCTTTTCCTATGGTCTTATAAAGTGTTCGGGAAGCTTCATGAAGGGTTTCGCCCCCACCAACATAATCAACTTGGTTTTTCTTGCAGACAGCGATTGTCTGCCTTACGCCTTCATCACCAAAGTCACCAAAGTGGTTGTTGGCCAGAGTGACACAATCTGCTCCCAACCATTTCAAGCTCAAAAACGCAGATTCAGAACACAACAGATTTGGTCCTTTTTTTGCAATAGGCACATTCTGTTCCGAAGCTACTGCACATTCAAAATTCACGATGGAATAATCCGCTTGTGAGAAAACCGGCTTCACCTGGCCGAACACATCCTCATACCTTCCATTATCCAACATCTCTTTCAGCCTGTACCTTGGGCAGAAGTCACCTGTTATTAATATTTTCATCTATTTATACAATAATTATCCATTCGCATTTAAGAAATTCGCAACAATCTGAATGACACAACATTAGAAAAAAGAAACTTCTTCAGTTTCAATTCTCATAGCAAACTTCACAAAATAGAATCATCAAAAACAAAAACAAACGCAAATATAAACATAAAAACTGACAAAATCAATTCTTTTCTGGAATTATTTAAAAGAAAGTATGGCATATATCTGAATAATTTGTAACTTTGCAATAATCATAAATTTCACACGACAATATGAAAAGAAATATTTTTTTATGTTTGTTGATGATTCTGGTATGCGCAGACTCAAACAGCCAGAACAATCGAATGCAGAGCAATAACGATGACTATGTCCTTGTTTTCGCTGATGAGTTTAATGGAAGGAACGGAAGCCAGCCCGACCCTTCGAAATGGGTGCGTTGTAAACGATATAGGGGTGGATGGTGCAGATGGATAAGCGACTCAAAAGACGTCGCCTTCATCAAAAATGGGAATCTCGTATGTCGTGCCATCCCAAATCACAGTCTTCCCACCGACACCGCCAAGATGTTGACCGGTGCGATAGAGACAATTGGAAAATATTCTTTCCAATATGGAAAAGTAGAAGTAAGAATGAAGACCAACAACACAAGAGGGAATTTTCCAGCAGCATGGATGAAGCCAGTAAAAATCGACAAAAACCGCTATGGAGAGATTGACATCGTAGAGATGTTTGGTGATCAGGGGTTGGCTCAACAGACGGTGCACAACCACATAACGACAATACTTAAACGAGGACGTCAATTCAACACCAACAAACGTATTCCATTGAATAAATGGCATGTCTATGGACTGGAATGGACTCCGGAATATCTGGCATTCTATATTGACGGAGAACTGACAAAAACATTTTATAAGTCAAAGGACAACAAAGAATTGGCTGATGGGCAATGGACTTTCGACCGTCCGTTCTATCTCATACTGAATCAAAGTGTTGGAGATGGGAAATATGAATGCATGATTCCGAACACCAACCATGTTTATGAGACACGTTTTGACTGGATTCGGGTTTACCAGAAAAAGAGAAGATAAAATCTCCGAGACTATATAGAATTCTCATCACATAAGGAAAAACATACAGCTATTCACATCAAGATACATCATGATTTTCAATTCGTTTAATTTCATTGTCTTTTTTCCCCTCATATTTCTTCTTTACTATGTTATACCTTCCAAATTGAAAGTTTGGCGCAATGTGTTTCTTCTTGCCGTCAGCTATCTTCTATATATATCATGGAACCCTGCATTCTCATTAGTCTTATTAGGGGTCACGGCTGTGACCTATAGCTTTGCAAGACTGATAAAAAAAAGGACAAATCGGAAACCCATTTTCATCACAGGACTGATTGCCACCATCTTACCACTCATATTCTTCAAATATACGGACTTCATCTGCAAAAGCATCTCAGATTTGTTCTCATGGATGGGCATATCTTTAGAACTTCAAGGATTGAACTGGGCCATCCCTTTGGGCATTTCGTTCTTCACATTTCAAGGGGTCAGTTATCTTTGCGATGTTTATTACAAACGGATAGAACCAGAGGAAAACTTCTTAGTCTACGCATTATATCTTTCCTTTTTTCCCTCCATTGTGTCCGGTCCTATTAACCGTGCCAGTTCTATCATACCCCAGATAAAAAGTCTTCGTCCTTTTTTCGACTACCCAAAAGCCGTAACCGGCTTGAAGATGATTTTGTGGGGCATGTTTATGAAGGTTGTAGTTGCCGACCGTGTTGCTCTATATGTTGACACCGTTCTTCCATTTTATTATAACTACACAGGTATGTCATGCCTGTTGGCAAGCTTTTTGTATACCATCCAGATATATGCTGATTTCGCAGGCTACTCCCTGATGGCAATCGGTGTAGGAAAATTGCTCGGATTTGAGCTTGCCGAAAATTTCAGACGTCCCTATTTTGCTGTTAGCGTCAGTGAATTTTGGCACAGGTGGCATATATCACTGAGTACATGGCTGAAAGACTATGTGTATATTCCAATGGGCGGAAGCAGATGCAGCAAAGGAAGGTGCCGTTGGAATGTGTTTGTCACATTTCTGGTCAGTGGCATCTGGCATGGTGCTAATTGGACTTTCATTATTTGGGGATGCATCCATGGCCTATGTCAGATTATTGAGAAGATATTTGGATGGCAGAAACATAATGGAGGAAACGGTGTTCGGGCCATAAGAATCATCATTACCATCCTATTGGTGAATTTTGCATGGATATTTTTCCGTATGCCCTCATTAGGAGAAGCATGCAGGTTAATAGCCCATATATTTGATTTTCACCAGCCAATGAGCATATTCCTCACTACAATTTTGGATTTCATTTATATGTTCATTGGTGTTGCTTTACTATTTGTCAAAGACTTCAGAGATGAGTTTTTCCCCACCAAGCTCCAAGTGCTTAACAACAAGCGGACAGTCATCAGGTGGTCGGCTTACTTATTTCTCATTTCATTGATAATCGTAGCCGGTGTATTAGGCAATGACCAATTTATTTATGCTAATTTCTGAAAATCATGAAAGATTACATAAGATTTCTAAAAAAAACAGCTTTGTTTCTTGTCCTGCTTGCGACGCTGGACTTTGTCTTCGGATTTGTCATGGACAGAATTACCCCTAAAATAGATAACGGTGAGTACGGACGTGACAACTATATCTGCAATAAATCAAATGAAGATTTACTGATTTTCGGGTCATCACGTGCTGAAAGCCACTATAATTCCCAAATGATTGAAGACTCACTGGGAGTCACGTGTTATAACTGTGGGCAAAGGGGGCATCTGGTTTTCTTGAATTACGCCAGGCTTTGCATGATTTTGGAACGACACCACCCTAAAAAAATCCTCTATGACATCATGCCTGGCTTCGATTTGCTCGCAGATGATGACAACTATAAGGACATGAGTTTTCTTAAGCTACACTATAATAGAAAGGACATACCATCTATCATCAATGATATCGGCACAAACGAACAATGGAAGATGTTGAGTTCCTTATACAGGTACAATTCAACTTTCCTGCAGCTTATCCTTGTAAGCTTTCGTGGAAGCGACAAAACAGACCTGAAAGGATATAAGCCCAAAGAAGCACAAAACGATGTTTGGCTCACCCCCCCGCCCATGAAAACGGAATGGAACTACGATTCCCTGAAACTTGCATACCTTGACAAATTTATAGAAAAAGCTGGTGAGGCAGAGCTCATCTTCTTTGTTTCACCGTTTTGGCGCGGTATGAACGCAGACGTGTTAGCACCAGTTAAAGAAAGATGCAAACAACATGGAATCAAACTGATTGACTATTCCAACAATCCCAAATACTTGAAGAAGACAGAGCTATTCAATGACTATGCACACTTAAATGCTAAAGGAGCAGACCTGTACACACAAGACGTGATTCAGGAGCTGAAAGCAAAATAGCCTCAATCAGTAGCTATTCTTTAATTTTTTGCCATGCTTTTTTCAAAAAGGCTCTGAAATAAGCGGTTCGATTCTTTTCATTCTTTTCCCATCTGTGTGCATACTCCATGAATATATCATGTTTTGTGAGCTGATGCATCGCATTCATCTGAGCAATATGGAGATGGTGGTAGAATGGGCTGGCTATATGCCCAGCCAAATCATACATACTCCAATAGTTACATGAGAACTTTGAAAGCGTTTTCTCCAAAGCATCACAAGAGGCATCAAGTCTAACCTTATATGTTTCCTTATCCTGTGTTACCAGCACAAAGTCATAAAGCCCCCACCATGCAAAAATCCATCCATTCATGACAGCAGGAAGATGGGTGTATTCCATGAAGATGTCGCCATCAGACGTGCCTCCATCTGCCAATGGAATTAGCATATAGTCAATGGCTTTCTTAGCCGCATCAAGGAAACGACTGTCAGCAGTCTGTCTATATGCCCTAAGCAGTAATGAAGCACCTTCTCCTTGTGCCATTGCCCCGTAAGGATGCTCCGGATACATGAAGAAGAAATTGTTCCATGCCCCATTATCCTCTTGTTTATCCAACGCCCACTCGGCACAAAGCATGAACTTATGTAAATATCGGCCATCTTTCTTCTCCGATTCCAAGTACATATCGTAGGCCCCCAGCCCATACTGAAACACCGCAACAGGAAAAAACACCTTTGTTCCATCCTCTGCCGTAGTAGAAGGCAGTTCGTCATTGTCCAACAAATCCGGGAGCCTTGTGACTTTCTCAGTCAAATCATTGTAATACCCAGCAAGTTCTGATGCGGAAAAAAATCTTCCAATACCCTGATTGACGTGCAAAATGCTACGCCCCGTAAGCATCAGATACCATTTCTTTATGTTATAAATGCTAAGTCCCATTATTATTATGGTTTACTGTACTTCTCAACAGCCTTTCTGATAGCTTGAATGAATCCATGTCCAAACTTTAGGTCAGGCTCCACATAATTACCTTCCCCCCACTCGTTCCACGCCTTCAAGAATAGAATTTGATGTTCAGGCTGTTTGTTGGCGATGATTTGAAGTGCATGTTCTACTGTCACTTGAAATTTGTCGGGTGTGCAATTAATGAGTGGATCACTGTTACGCCCATCACGGGGCGTGCGGTCCCATTGGGGCATCAACGTAGGGTATACATTCTCCCATGCGTCTTCCTCCACATAATAGTGCCTCATCGTTTTTGCATAATCAGAGCGCATGGACATCCAAGAAAGTTTTTTGTATGTTGCCACAAACAAGGCCTTGCGCCATTTTCCTTTCACAATTGTTTGTGCTCTGCCTAAGCCAGATGACATCACAGCATCAAACCCCAAATCAAGTACTTCCTGATATCTTTCTTTTGACTGGCCGGCATCCCAAAGTTTTTTTCCGCTTTTGGTGGCATGGCTGGAGGCATTTTGGGTGTATCCAACAAAATGGATTCCCGGCAGTCCATTTTCCTTTGCCAGTTGCTGCCATAAATCTATAAACTGTCGCGCATCAGGAATATCACGTGGTGCCCATACAGCAAAAAGCGGTTTTCCATCTACAGTAATATATCGTGGGTCACGGAAAGCAGGCAATAAATAGTTGAAATGGCGAATATAATCCTCCTTATCATAACGCATCTGCATAATCATGGAGTCCCGTCTGAGCCCCGACTCCTTAATCCACGTCTTGTTCGTCCAATCATGGTTTGCCCAGCAGAGGCAGAAAGGGAAATCCGGTTTACCACTTTTCAGAACTTCCTCAAATGGCCGTTGGAGCAGTTGTTTTCCATTGCCGAACCAATAATGGTAGTAGCAAAATCCCTGCAGCCCTGCCTCCCTTGCCAGTTCTGCCTGCTGTTCACGGACTTCAGGCAGACGCAAGTCATAAAATCCCAGATCGGCAGGTATACGCGGTTGGTAATGTCCACGGAACTGAGGTTTAGCCTGTGCCACATTAGTCCATTCAGTGAAACCTTTACCCCACCACTCGTCATTCTCCGGTATGGGATGATATTGAGGAAGATAAAGTCCTATTATTTTAGGAGTCATTTGTTTATTATTTATATTAATTGCTGCTTGTTCTGCTGTTTTCACTAAAGCAAAAATCAGAAATCTGATATTGAAGGAATATGCTTTAAGGCAACCTCACTTTCAGAGTTGTTTCACCACCTTGGCGGGGATGCCAACAGCGACAGAGAAAGCCGGCACATCATGAGTAACCACACTGTTCGCACCAATAATAGCTCCATCGCCAATCGTCACACCTGGCATGACACAGACATTATTGCCCAGCCACACATTTTTGCCTATAACCACCGGTCCCTTGCTGTAAACAGGTCTCTGCAGAAAAGGCATGCTCATATGCTCCCTTGTGCTTTGCCCATGTGAGTTATCAGTAATCAACACATTTGTCCCTGTCAAAAGTCCGTCGCCAATCTTAATACAGTTGACAGACGTAATATGGCAGTTCTCTCTAATGATGCAATGACTTCCGATTGTTATGCTTGGTGTGAAATGTCTGCCATTATGCTTGTCCCATGCAGTCAGTTGGACACGGGGAGCGATATACGTACCCTCTCCAACTGAAACATACTTAAGTCCCACCAACTTCATCGCGCTCCAGTCCAGACGGGCATTCTTTCCCCATCGTGCAAACCGGTGCCGTTGGATGAGCGTATATAATCTGACTCTAATGGCATGAACAATCCTTGACATGAGATTCAATTTATATTCAATATTTCCTTATACAATTCCCACACTCGGGCAACGTTATTTTCGACAGTATATAGTTGATTAACCGTCGTGAACGCCGGATCGGCAAAACTGCGTCTCTCCTCCTGGTCCATTTGAGCTACGCTTCTTAGCAATGCAGTCAGTTCCTTCTTACTCTGAAACCTCAAACCTATTTCGTGAGAGGAATGCTGAAGTCCATTGTCAAACTGTTCCTTGGTTCCTCCTGTGTTACGCCCTATCACAAGACAATGTTCAGACATTGCCTCGGCCATACATCTTCCGAATCCCTCATTGGGAGAGGGTATGATGATAGCCCATGCATTCGCCATCAACTCTTTTATCTTGTCAACTTGTCCTAAGAAATGAACGGATTCCCTTAGTGTCTTATTGTGAAGCTTCTGTAATAAATTCGCATGATATGTATTATCACTGATTTCTCCGGCAATATAAAGCGAAAGAGGAGTACCACCGCATGTACCAACATAATCAATATATGCGTCAATCAAATCCTCAACCCCTTTTGCTTTCTCCACACGTCCGGCATAGAGAAAAAAACGATGCTCAGACAGTTCCACACTCTTTATACCCTCGTTTTTTTCATCTATCACACCATTGTATATCACTTTGGAGCGTGGACAATTATCCAATCCATAATGCAGTTGCAAAAGTCTGGTTATGCAGACAGACCAAGAATCCGTTTTCTGAAGTTGCCTAAGCAGCTGTTTTCTGCATGGAAAATATTTCATGCCAAAATCCAGGTCTCCATACTCACGTATATGGTACACATGAGGAATGTTTAATTTTCTGGACACTTCATATCCTATGTTGACGACACTAACATTTGTGTGAATAATGTCAAATTGCTGAGTTCTCACAATATCGGTTAATACCTTAATTGCTTTTCTTTCCATTCTTTGCCATACTAATAGTCTGGGAAGAAACAGAAAAAGATTTTTCAAGGAATTGTATTTGGGATAGATATGAGCACGAAAATTAATCACATAAACCTGAACACCCAAATCATTCAGAGTACTATACACTCCATTCCTGTCAGGAACTACCACCTGTGCTTCCACCCCCATTTTTATTAATCCTTTCAGCATGGAAAGAAAGGATTTCGTGGCGCCTCCAGCCTCTGTAGTGGCATTTAAGACATAAAGAATTCTCATAAGCTATTTCTTTTCATTCACTACTGACGACTGTTTTGACCGATTTTGTTTTTGTGGGAATGATTCATTAATTTGTTTATAAAAAAAAGCCAAAGACAACATAAAAATCACTAAAGACATAGGATAAACTTCCATTGTCATCATAAACATCATAACAGCTATGCCCATAAGAACATAACTTGCACCTGAATTTAAATTAACAAGTACTCTTTTTATTGCTAACCAGCAAATAGTGCAATATGTGACTAATAGAACAAGTCCTCCATGAATCATTACAGAAAGAATAAAATTATGTGGACCTAATGCCATAGCAGAGAGATTAGCTCTATACCATTCCATTTTAACCATTCCATAACCAACCAAGGGAGATTCAGAGAAAAGTCTGATAGAAGCTTCCCATAGAAATGTTCGTTTTGTAAATGTGATATCCTTACCGAGAACGTCTTCAATAATATACACAGCTAACTCATTATGTTGTATTCCCTCTCCATTGAAAACCACCAATACTTGGAATAGAATAAAGACTATAAACAATGACGCTATTGCAACTTTTCGAAGTTTTAATGAAGGAATCAGACAAAACAATCCATAAACGATTATGTTAGCAGTGGATGTCATTGAGCCAACCAGAACCAGGGTGGAAACACAGACAATGAAAAGGATGACAGAGTTAAGAATCCACCATTTACTATATTGTACACAAAGTACTGATGCGACAATAGCACAAATAAATCTCGCTCCTATCTGGTTATAGTTTCCGCCTAATAGAAAAGATTCTGTTACATCACGACCAGCAAACATCCATGTCGGATATAATATCATGATAGCAAGATTCACATAAACTATTGCAGAAAAGAGAAAAGCGAAAGATTTAACAATAAACTTTATATTATTTTCATAATAAGCAAAAAGGAGGATAACGAGTGTTGACTCAACTATTGTATAGAATGCATTTGCATAATCTCCGTCATTAACTATTGTAAGCGGAAAAAGAAAAGCAAAATATAAAGTAACAGCACTATAGAATGCATTTATACGTTTATCTTTCAAATAAAGAAAAGTATATATTAAGAAAAACAAGATGCATGACCCGAGTGCCATGTATGAATACATCTGAAGTCCGGGAAATACATGTAGCGACACTGCAACTCTTAAAAGGAGAACAGCGATAACGCAAAAAGGTATCCATTTTATTTCCTTTAAATTCAGATACATACTTCACTTGATTATTAAATCTTACATTTGTCACCTAAAATCTCAAGAAACTCTTGCGAATAATAGTCATGAAATCCGGCAAAAGATGTGAATGTCAGTTCTCCGATATATGGTTTTCCACCCACCTCATAGAAATCCACCCTTACTTGTGGTTCATCACCCGCTAAGCGTACGGCCATTTTCAACATTTCATGAAGTGTATTCGGCATTGGCAACTTCTTGTCTGTAGTGGTGGAATGACGGGTCTTAACAGTATATTGTGGATAAAAGTTCCAGTCTTTGTCATAAACAGAAAGGCATAGACCATCTTTTGTCCTGTCAGAACAGACAAGAATAAAATCAGCCTTTCCATTCAGCACCCAAATTTTATAGTCAATCAAAGCATTTGAATCCACCATCTGTGATTTGGGGTCAAGATATTCTTCTGCAATGATGCAAGGTTTGATGTCATTGTAATGAGGCTCAGCCATCCGGTATCCAAACTTTGATTTTAGAAGTCCCCTCATCTTTGTCTGAACAGCAGCAATATCCAATTGAGACTTATCATGGCACAAAACAACATCACCACTGCCATTGTTCACCTTCATCACAAACCTATCGGGTAAACGGTCCCACTCAATATCCTCGACTTTATCCCATTTTCCATAAAGTTTGGGCAGGTTATCAGCATATCCTAATTGTTCCACATATTCTCTCATCAGATACTTATCAGACAATCTTGTCCACAGACTTGTATCATGATTGAATTTCAGCCAGTTGATTTTCTCATTGATATCCTTAGGATGAGCCCAATCCAAAGATTTGCCGAATTTCCATTTATATAAGAAATCGGCCCATTTTTTTGGTGAACGGCAGTACAGAAACTTAAAAAACCAAAAACTCAGTATTCTAAACACTTTCGTCATGCCCATGTCTGCGTTTTATAAAATTCTTCAAAAGATCTTTCTCTGATGGTTCAAGTGCAAAAAAGAAAACGACAACCATGTCGATAACTGCAGCGAGAGCGAGCGTGATTAAGAATCGGAATTTCATTTCAGGCAGCATTATCGCAACAGAACATACAATACATAAAGTCGCAGTTGGAAAGAGAATCTTCATAAACACCTGTTTTGAATAGTCCTTCAGCGACAAGGACGTTGTTCTTTTCATATACAACAACCTTAGAATTGCACAAAGAAGTTCTACAAATATATAGATATACATCACCCACACTACAGGATATTTCAGATGCAACGACAGCCATACCAAAGGAAGAGTCATCACCTTGGTAGTATTAATCAAAAGAGAATAATTACGGATTTTTCCAATAGCTTGATTTGCCGTTATCAGCCCTGCTGTAAGCTGGTCGCATATCATTGATATTATGAGACATTGGCAAAACATCGCAGCATGTTCGGGTACGTTGCTTTCTCCCAGCCAAAAATTCAGAACTCCCTTCATCTCAAAACAAAGAGGAATCGTAAACATGGAAAGCAGAAGAAAACAGAATTTGCTGGTCACTCCAGCCAGTTTCAGCATCTGTTGCCTGTCTCCTGCTCCTTCCGCCTTTATCACTCGTGGACTCATGGCATTCAGAATTGACTGAGAGAGAAACGCAGTCGAACCATATACTTGAGTGCCAAGCCCGTAGGCAGAGTTAATAATCGTACTACGGAAAAAACGGTTCAGCAAAAGTGCTATACCCTGGGTTCTGAGCACCACACACCCGTTGCTATAAACGGTCCATCCAGCAAAACTGAAGATTTTACGAATTTCGTTCCATTTCAAGTCTCGAATTCTGGGAAAGAATACGCACTCTGCATATTTGAAATTAGCAAATGAAGAGAATACGATAAAATTCAGCAACTGCACGGTAAGAAAAATCAGAGCATACATCACCAGTTTGTCGGTATCAATAGCCATCATAGCTAACACTAAAACTAACTTGATGACGGCATCACATACATCGATAATTGTGATGAATACGATGTTCTCGCGGGCGATAAAAATAGCCCGGAAAGGGGCTGTGACAAAAGAGAGGCACAAAGTAATGACTGAAGCCAAATATACAATTTTTGCAGCATCAATCCGTTCTACATCAATAGAAAGATATCCTCCTTCAGCCGATATAAATAGTGGTCTCAAAACCATCAGAACTGCCAACAAGAATAGTCCCAGGCAAAAATGCAATATCAATGCATTAGAAAAAACAGACCTCACCTGATTGAAATCCTTCTTACCATAGTAGAAAGAGAGATGCCTTTGGGTAGTGACGACCATAGCATTGGTAAGAAATCCAAGCATAGCCACAATTCCACCAACAAGCATGAACAGTCCGTAGTCGGATTTTCCTAATGCCTGCAACACAAGCCTTGTGGTATACAGCGAAAGACAAATACTGATTATTGTCCTTATATACTGCGCAAGCACATTTACGAATGTTCTTTTATTCTTATCCATTCAGCCTGTTGGATTAACTCCTCAACACAATCATAAGAGCAGTACCGACAAAAGCCATGAAAACAAATCCAAGCACAAACAGCATCCTTTTAGGACCAGACGGCTTCACAGGAACAACCGCATTCTCTAACACAGTAAAGGCAGGTGTGTTCTCTTGAATTTTCGCTTTGGCATTCTGTGCCTGCGTAAGCATGGCATTGTATGTGTTTAACTTGAGCTGCATATTATTTTCCAACTGGTCGCGTTCGGAAATATAAGCCTGCAAGATAATATCACGATGAGAGTCCACATACTTGGCGTATGCGGCACAAGCCTTCTCATACTCATCCTTTGCCTGCACAAGCAACTTATAATAGTAATTATAGTCTTTTGTCGCCTTTTTAGTACGGTAGTCTGTAATAAACGCCTGAATTTTAGAACGTACAGAATCTGCCACTGTGGCACATACCAACGGATCTTGATCTGTTACCGTAATGGTAACTGTATAGCTCTGCTTATCAACCGAACAATTGACAGCAGCTCTTATACCATCCATGATAGACTGTTCCTCAGGAGACAAAATCCTAACTTGATTCGAGCCGTTACTTCCCCCAGTTGATGCGCTTCCTGCTGCGATGGCTTTCGGATCTTTTGGTTTATCCTTGAACTTTTTCATAAATTCATGCAAATCCTTTTTCCACCACGAACTGCGTTGATACTTTTTCAAATAGGTATAATAGTCAGTGAACACATTACCATCAAGTGTCCTCACAGGAAGTTTAAATAAATCAAGGATAAAGTCAGAAGAAGCAACCAAATCAGGATAAAGGTCCGGACGGATAGCATCAGATGAGGAAATGCTTCCTATATCAACTCCAAAAGATGATGCCAAAGAAGCAAGGGATCCACCAGCCGGTGCCATTTCAGCCTCAGGTGCCAAAGAGACGGATGATTGGTAAGTACGAGGTTCTTCCACAATGAGTAGAGCTGCAATAATGCCAATAATCAAGCAGTTAAGCATCAGCATCCACCAGTTTTTCTTCAAGGCCTTGAAAAGTTTACTCAGATCGAGCTTTCCATCATCGTTGAACCTCACCTTATTCTCATCTTCTTCATCCTCATCATCGTCGTATATTTCATCATCAACAATAGTATCGTCTGCAGTGTCTTCTTTCCGTTCGTCCAAGATCTCTTTTTGCTCATTATCTAATGGTTCCCCCTCGTTGTCAACATACACCCGCGCATGACTGTCAGCCACAGAAGATTTGGCTGAGTCATCTTCCTTATCTGAATCTTGAGTAACAGGAGTAACCTCTTCTGAGCCGGTCATGTCAGAACTTCCGTTCTGTTCATTAGAAGAATTCAGTTCCAACTGTTCGTTGACTTTTAAGTTTTTATCTTTGTTCTTTCTCATCACTTTTCTTTCAGTATTGACTCTTTTGTTGAATTACTTAAGCATGTTCGCTATAGAGACCATCATCGTAGCGATGGATGCAGATGTCGTACCGATAGACAAAGATTCCTGGATCGTCATCTTGTTTGGGTTGTTTTTCGACGGCACAACGATTTCGCATCCCGGCTGAATGGCATGCTTGTAATGTCTCTTTGCCAGCTGTACGGAACCGTTCTGGTAGATGATGTAGGTTTTTCGTTTCTTTGCGCTCTCACCATAACCACCGGCACGTTCGATATAATATGAAAGGGTTTCGCCATCCTTGAAATTGATAGATGAAGGATACATCACGTCACCACTAATCTTCACGGTACTCGAATACTGAGGGATGGTGAGCACATCACCATTTCTAAGCACGATGTTATCAGAGCTATTCGGATTTTTCAGTGCATTATCCAGGTCGATGGCTACATAATAGGTATTGCCAAGTCCCAGCTTCATCGTAAGCAGTGAATCCGCGCGGCTCATGTCATAGTTCTTGTCCGTGTTGGTCATGCTTTCCTCATAGAGTGCAATCTGCTGAGCTCGGAGGGCAGTCTGGCGCTGTTTTCTCTCTTCAGAGGTCAAACGGCGTTCCAACCTGGCGCCCTTGGCAAATCCGACCTCAGTCAAACCACCCGCAGCCTCGACAATATCCGTCAGGCGATAATTGTTGGACTCCATAGCGAACGTTCCCTCGAAGTTAACACAACCTTTGACAGTGACGGTCTGCTGTTCCATATAGTCAGGACTCTTACGCACCATCACCTTATCATTGGGCTGAAGTTTGAAATCACCATCCTTGCCAGACAATCCGTCCGCCATGTCAAGGTTGAACACCTGTGCGATGGTATCGGTTGCCTGAAGGGCGTTCTTGTTGGTCACACGCCTATAGACATCCACTCGGGCATGGGATGCCGCGTCGGTCGTTCCTCCTGCCTGCAGAATCACATCACGGATGGACATGTTGTCGGCATAGAGGTATTCACCAGGGAAGTTCACCTCTCCCACCACCTCGATGGTTTGCCGTCCAATCAGTTCGAGCTTACTCTGCACCACAATTTTGTCGTTCCTTTTCAGTGGCACATCGGGATCTACCCCGCTAAGCACATTCTTCAGGTTGACGGAGATTGCCTCAGTGGTCATGTCATCCTTCTCGCGGTAGATGACCACGCGTTCAGCAAAAGCATCCTCTCTTAGTCCGTTTGCAGCCTCAATCAGTCCTCGAAGAGTATAGACACTACCATTAATCTGATAGTTGCCAGGATACATCACAGCCCCTCTCAGGTCTGCCATGTTGGAATAACGCTGTAGCACGCTGTCCACATAGACTGAGTCGCCGTCCTGCATCGTGAAACTTGGCATGTCGAACTCATCAACATTATAGATAGCATATTCCTTGTCCGTTGGGCGAATCAAACGTATATTTTTCCTATATGCATCGCCTGAGAATCCTCCAGCGAAGTCGATGAGCATGGAGAGCGTCTCATTGTTGCGCATCTCGTAAAACATCGGACGCTTCACCTTTCCCCGTAGACATACAAGTGTTTTGTAGGCTCCAACCACAATGACATCGTTGTCCTGCAGGCGTACATTGCCAGAAAGCACTCCATGAAGGATAAAGTCATAGATATCAATGCTGGCAATCTGCCGGCCGCCACGCATCACTTTAATATCGCGTAAAGTACCCAATTCTCCGATACCGCCTGCGGCATAGAGCGCATTGAAGGCAGTGGAGAGGGCGCTGAGGGTATAAGTACCCGGTGCTGTCACCTCGCCCATCACTTGTACCTGTATAGAACGTGTTTCTCCGAGCGTGAGACTGATTTGGGAGGATGAATAATATCTGCCAAGCACCCCTCTCAGTTTCTTTGTTGCTTCGCGAACCGTCAATCCGGAAAGTTTGACTGGTCCCACATTTTCAATCGTAACAGTTCCGTCAGG